>Ga0302347_1000522_pt1 | contig 59985 bp, 49 predicted proteins | sample PhyWR1_FD_202178 | JGI IMG/M metagenome (GOLD analysis project Ga0302347, IMG submission 202178) | Leaf surface microbial communities from wheat plants in UC Gill Tract Community Farm, Albany, California, United States - DLSL W.R1 (v2)... | ecosystem: Host-associated > Plants > Phyllosphere >... | reverse complement strand
AGCAGCCTGTGACTCAAGTGTTGAGTGGCCCCCAAATAGGGGCTCATTGCCCGTTGCCGCGTGTGGTTAAAGCGGCAGTAGCAACCCGGCCCGATCATGATTTGTTGCTGTTTATGTTTGGCATGAGTCAGGGGCTGAAGAAGTAGGGCGCAGAGCAAAAAACCTGTAGTCGTTGACGAGCCGCGCGAGGCTACGTTCGGCTGCGCAGCAGTCGTAAACCCAGGCTTCGCGGTGGATCTGAAACACCGATGCAGATTGGTTTTACGACTGCTGCGCAGCCGGACGTAGCCTCGCATGGCTCGTCAACGACTACAGGGATTTGTGTCACCTGCTACATGATATGCAGATGGTTGTCCCACAGCCCTGATGGCAAATCCAGAGGCTTGGCAATCAGCTCGCTCTGACGGCAATCGTAGAAGCGGCAACGGCCCTGGCCGGACGTCACTACAAAACCATCTTTCACCGCACCCACCCCCGCACAGTCCGGCAATGGCGCATCCAGGCGCAAGGCACCACTATCCAGGTCCCAGACAAAAAAACGGTTGCCCCGCGGAGCGGTCAGCGCAACCAGGCGCAACTCGCTGTGAACCGCGACACTGGCCGTGTAATGGCCCATGGCGCGCAGTTGCTGCTCGGCCACCGGAAAGGGTGCAAATGGCTGGCCGGGACGCTTGATAGCCAACAGTTCCGACAACTCATGGGCATCGCCCATAAATTGCTGGCAGGCAACGATGGTGCCGTCACTGGCAATACCCAAGTGGCGCACGCTGTTCATTTGCTGGCTCAGGGTTTCCTTGCTGAGCAGGGTGCCGTCCCGTTGCATCAGCACCAGGCTGGGCTCCATCGCATTGAGGTTCATCTCGACCCGGCTTTCGGCCTCGGTACGAATCCCGCCGTTGGCCACCACCAGCGTTTCGCCGTCGGGCATCCACGCCACCTGATGCGGGCCGACGCCGTGGGTGGGGATTTCGCCGCTGTGAACCAGACGCTCGCCCTCAAAGCGATAAACCCCAAGCAGGCCACGGCCGGGATCAGTGGTGTCGTTTTCGGTGGTGTACAGCCACTCGCCGTCTTTATGGATCACGGCGTGACCATAAAAATGCCGGTTGGGCAGGGAGCTCAGGGTTTGCAGCAACTGCCCGTCTGTCAGGTTGATCAGGTAGCTTTCGGTGCCGGGGCGGCGGGCCACGAACAAGGCGATGGGCAGCGTCGGGTGGTTGATGATGTCATGGCAGCGCTGGCCGACCCGGGTGCTGAACACCTGGGTGCCATCGAGTCGATAGCCGACTGCAAAGTGATTGCCGTCTGCATCGTCGCGGGCACTTAGCAGAAGTGGGCTTTGGCCTTTTTGTTTAAACAGCGACCAACCGCCCAGCGTGATTGCACTGAGCAGTAAACCACCAAGCTTGAGTGCTTGCCTGCGCATCATCGAACCTTCCTTTATCAATCGCCGTCGTTGGCGTTAAAGCCCAGCTGGATACCCAGGGCCTTGGCCAGTTCGCCTTCGTGCAGGCGGTGAACCACGTTCAGACTGTCGTAGATGGCGTCCAGCTGGGCGCGGCCGGCATCGTCTGCCAGCAGCTCATTGAGCGTGCGCTGGTTGTCGTTGAACAGCTTGAGCGAGGTGGCGTAGGCCGCGTCGATCTTGTCAGCCAGCGGCTTTTGTTCGGCGGGCAGCAGGCTGCGCAAGCCCTTGTTGTCGACACCGGCCCACACGGTCTGGGCTGCGGCCAGGCTGGCGGCCAGGCTCTTGAGTGACGACTCGCTGCGCCATGCATCGGCCTGGAACGGTTGCGGGATGCCCTTGCTCTGGCGGCCCATTGGCGTGCCGAGTTTTTTCTTCAGGGTATCGAGTGCGGTGACCTGCACACGCAGCACGTCAGCGATGGCTTCGTGGGAGTCGGCATAGCGCTGGTTGGGGAACTTGCTCATTTGCGCGAGCATGCCGTCCGTGCTGTTCCAGCTGGCCAGAATCTCTTCGGCCAGTTGCTTCTGACGTTCGCCGATAGCGGTCAGCAGCGGGCAGTAACGGGCTTTTTGCGCCTCGTCAGCCAGGTTGATATTGCTGTCGAACAAAATGTATTCGTAAGCAGACAGGCCTTGCACCACAACGCTGGACTTGGCCAGGGCGGCGGCATCGATCTGCGGCTGCGCAACCACCAACTGCTCGACCTGACGGCCGACCAGATTCTTTTTGTCCGGCCAGAACTGCACTTGCCACGAACGATTGCCTTCGGCCAGCGGCCCGATCAGCAATGGTTGCAGCTCGGCCCAGGCCTTTTGCGCATGCAGGAAGTCGGCGCGGGCCGTTTCGAGGGTTTCCTTGCCTTGGCAATAGGCTAGAGCGCTGACCGCCAGCTGGCGATCGGCTTCAACCCAGCGGCTGTAGGTAGGCAGGATCACTTGTTTGGCGATGGCTGCCGAAGTGACGGCCTGCGGGTCTTGTGGCGAGCAGGCCGCCAGGGCGATGGCGGCAAGGCTGGTGAACAAAAGCTTGGGTCGAAACATGTCGGGGTCCCCGATCTTGTAAGGCGTTAAAGAGAGTTCAGGAACGCCAGCAACGCAGCGCGCTGCTCGGCATTAAAGCGTAAAACTTGCTGCTTGGCGGGTTCGGCCTCGCCGCCATGCCACAGCACGGCTTCAAGCAGATTGCGGGCACGTCCATCGTGCAAAAACTGGGTGTGGCCACTCACCGCCCGGGTCAAACCAATCCCCCACAACGGTGGCGTGCGCCAGTCGCGGCCGCTGGCGGCGAACTCGGTGCGGTTGTCGGCAAGGCCCGGGCCCATGTCGTGCAGCAGCAGGTCGCTGTACGGGTGGATGACCTGGTTGGCCAGTTCGGGCTCGGCAGCGCTGGCTGATGTCGTGAAAGTCGGTGTGTGGCAGGCGCTGCAGCCTGCCTGATAGAACAGGTTTTTACCGGCCAGCACCTGGGGCGCGCCGACATCGCGTCGGGCGGGCACGGCCAGATTGCGGGTATAGAACTCGACAAGGCGCAGAATGTTGTCACTGACCTCGGGTTCGCCATCCGGGCCATTGCCGTTGGGCGCCTCGAGGCAGGCAGTTTGGGCCTTGGTGCAGTCATCGAAGGGTCTCAGGGAAGTCGTGAGGCCCATATCACCAGAAAAGGCGTGAACATTTTGTTGATTGAGGTTCGGTTGCCCGGCTTTCCAGCCAAAACGACCCAAAACCGTCTTTTGTTGCGCGTCATCCCACACCCGGTTTGCCCGCCCGGCAATGCCGTCACGGTTTTTGCCCTGCGCAACGGCATTGGCCAGGATCGCCTCGTCCGGGATCGCTTCGAGCAGCCCCAGGCCGATCATCGGCGGCGCGATGCGTGCCGAGAAGCGGGTGTCAGGGTGCATCGGCCCATAACCCAGTTGGGTGATTTGCAGTGTCGGTTGGCGCAACTCGACTTCGGTGCCGTCCTTGAACTGAACAGTGACGGGTTGGTAATCGACTCGCACCTTGCCCTCGGGGGCTACGCCGGGAACTGACATGTCCTGCAACTGGCCACCATAGACCGGCTCGGGCACGATGCCTGCCTGCTCAATCAGCGTGGCGTAAGTCGGGTCGTTGGGGATCGACAGGCGTACCAGCATCGACACCGAGTTCTTGGCGCCCGGAGCGGGAGGGTGGCCGCGACCATCTTTGATATGGCAGTTCTGGCAGCCGTTGGTATTGAACAGCGGGCCCAGGCCATCACGGGCGGTGGTGGTGGACGGAGCTATGACCCAGGGGCTGCGAAAGAAGCTGTTGCCGACGCTGAAATCCAGGCGTCGGGTGGGCGACAAGTTGGCCGAGGGCATGGAAAACGAGTTCTGATCGGTTTTGCGCACCGTAGTAGCCCCGCCGGAGCGGGCTTCGCCGGGCTCGGGTTTGGTAAAGCGCGGGGCATCATCACAACCGCCAAGGCCCAGGGCCACGAGCAGCAGAGACAGGCGAAGAGGCAACGAAGGCATCAAGCGTCCAGATCAGCGAGCAAAATCGAGGGCGTAAAGTCTAGCAGGGAAGGTGAATTGAAATAAGAGGGATTAGCGTTTGCTGTGACTTGGGGCAGACAAATGGCCCTTCTGCTTTTGATCTGTTTTTTGATTTTGATCTACCAGCCCCATCGGGAGGCCGAGAGGAGGTTCTGCGCAGTGGGTCTCCCGGCATGGATGCCGGGAGAGCCGCGATGGGCCATGGATGGCCCGTGGCGGCGTGCCCACGGAGCGGGACCGGAACGAGGGAACCTGAGCGCAGCGAAGGCCGTACGCCAGGGGCAAGCCTTTTTGGTTACTTTTTCGGCGTTTGGAAAAAGTGACTCGCTGTAAGAGCGAAACCATAATTTCGGTAAGACACAAATGCCGGATATGTACCCCGAACACCCGTTAAAACCACCGAGTACATATCCATTAGGTGTGTCACGGCTCTTTACGGGTTCCGCCCTTACGGCGGCTCACTTTTGTCAAACAGCCACAAAAGTAAGCAAAAAGGCCTTGCCCTACCATACGGCCGCCTCGCCAAGGCTCGCCGGTGCCCTCACTCCGGCACTGTTATGGGGGCACGCCGCGACGGGCCATCCATGGCCCATCGCGGCTGGCGCGGCGTCCTGCCGCGCCACCCCCATAACAGCACCTGCGTTCGGCCTTCTGTGAGGGGCATTCACGTCGCTTGGCTAATCGAGTGGCCACAGCAAAAGCAAAAGCACAGGCAAAGGCAAAACCTTGTCGTAGCGAGCAGGCTCGATGTTGAAGTTCTCTTGCTGGCGCCAAAGCGGCCCACAAAAAAGGCGACCCGAAGGTCGCCTTATTGTTCATTCACTCAAACGTTGCAGATCAGAAATCGTGATCGGCATTGTCCGGGTTCAGGTCGCTGATGCCCAGCTTGCCGGCGGCTTGCTCGATGGCACCGGTCTGTTTGACCAGGGCGGCGATGGCATCACGTACAACCTGGTTGCCCGCAGCGTTGTCCGCAGCGATCAACTGGTCGTAGTGCTCGCCCTTGTTGGCGCGGTCAACCATGACCTGGATCTTGGCTTCAGTGTCGGCCAGATCGGACTTGAGCGTGGCGTCGGTAGCCGGGTCAATGACCACGACCAGGGACGACAGGCTAGGGCCGGTCATTTTGGTGCCGTCAGCACGCACGTACTCGCCCAGATACACGTTGCGGATGCCCTTGGCATCGTAGAAGTGCGAGTTGTGGGTGTTGTCGCTGAAGCAGTCCTGCTCGTCTTCAGGCGAGTTGGCTTCCAGGGACACTTTCATGCGCTCGCCGGCCAGTTCGCCCAGCGACAGGCTGCCCATGCCGAACAGCATCTTGCGCAGGCCGTTTTGTACCGGCTCGGCTTCCAGCGTGGCGCGGTAGTTGTCGGCAACGTTCGGTGCCCAGTTGCCGACCATTTCGTTGAGGTCATTGACCAGCAGTTGGGTAACGGCTTTCAGGTAAGCGCGACGGCGATCGTTATGACCGCCGGTGGCGCCTTCGCCTTCCAGGTAGTCCGAAGCTGGGCGGTTGCCTGCACCCGGGCCGGTGCCGTTAAGGTCCTGGCCCCACAGGAGGAATTCGATTGCATGGTAGCCGGTGGCCACGTTGGCTTCGGAACCGCCCAGCTCGTTGAGGCTGGCCAGGGTTTCCGGAGTGATTTCGGTCACGTCGATCTTGTCTTCACCAATCTGGATCTGGGTATTGGCGATGATGTTGGCGTTGGCACCCGGGTTGCCCAGTGCGCCGGCGTAGTTGGCGTCAACGTAGTCGATCAGGCCTTCGTCCAGCGGCCAGGCGTTCACTTGGCCTTCCCAGTCATCGATGATGGTGTTGCCGAAGCGGAAGACTTCGCTCTGCAGGTAAGGCACACGGGCTTCAACCCATGCCGCACGGGCAGCTTTCAGGGTGTCGTCGTTGGGCTTGGCGAGGAATGCATCGATGGCGGTTTGCAGTTTCTTGGCAGTGCTTTCGGCGTCGCTGTACACGGCGTGAACCATGTCGGCGTAATGCGCCACGACGGCCTTGGCGGCAGCTTCGTCGACTTTTGCCGCCGTGATGTCAGTGGCAGGCGTCGCGGTGCTGGTGGCGGCTGCTGGCGCAGGGGTTGCTGCGGTTTTTTCCTTGTCCTTGTCGCCACAACCGGCGAGTGAGATAGCAATGGCCAGCAGACTGGCGGTGGCCAGGGGCATACGAATCATGGCGAAAATCCTGCTTCGAGAGGTGGGACAAGCGTGCGGCTGCACGCGAAACTGCCACATGATGCGAAAGATATGCATTTTCTGTAAAGGGCTACTGTTGGAAATATTTCTTATTTACTTCAGCCCTGCACCGGGTCTTGGGTGAATCTCGAAATATGGAATTACATAATAACGGCCTTGTGACTCCTGGCATGCTTGAGATACGCGACCAACTCCCGTGCGCCAAGGGGTTTGCTGTACAGGTAGCCCTGGCCTTCATGGCAGCCCTCGGCGATCACATAGGCTTCCTGTTCAACCGTTTCGACGCCTTCGGCAATGACTTGCATGCCCAGGCTTTTGCCAAGCTGGATGATGGCGCGCACGATGGTTGCGTCGTCACCGTCATCGATAAGGTCCTGGACAAAGCTTTTATCGATCTTGATTTTGTCCAGCGGCAGGCTTTTGAGGTAGCTCAGGGACGAATAACCGGTACCGAAATCATCAATCGCAATCAGTGCACCGGAGCGACGCAGGCTCAGCAGGTGCTGGGCAGCGGTGCTGATGTCTTTCATCAAGCTGGTTTCGGTGACTTCCAGCTCAAGGCTGCGCGATGGCAAGCGGTGGCGTTGCATCAGGTTGTTGACCACCCGCGGCAGGTCGATGTGGTGCAACTGTACCGTGGACAGATTGACAGCCATGCGCAATTCACTGAAGCCCAGGTCGTGCCATTCGCGCAACTGGCGGCAGGCCTGATCCAGTGCCCATTCGCCAATGGCAATGATGCTGCCGTTTTTCTCGGCCAGCGGAATGAACAGGTCGGGCGGTACCATGCCGTGCTCCGGATGCTGCCAGCGCAGCAGGGCTTCTACGCCGACCACGTGGTGGTCGCTGTAGCGGATCTGCGGTTGATAGACCAGGTGCAGCTGATTGCATTGCAGGGCTTCGCGCAGGTCTTTTTCCAGCTCGCGCATGCGCCGCATTTCGCGGTCAACACTGGCGATGTAAAACTGATAACGGCTGCGCGAATAGCTTTTGGCCAGGGTCATGGTTTGTTCGGCTTTTTGCAGCAACTGCTCGGTAGTGTCGCCGTCTTCAGGGAACAGGGTGATGCCGATGGTGGCGCGCAGGCGGATATTTTGCTGATCAAGGCAGAACGGCGATTCGAGGTCGTCGAGAATGCTCTGGGCCAGTTCGGCAGCTTCATAGGGCTGTTCGATATGAGCCTGCACCAGGGCAAACTGATCACCGCCCAGACGGCCAAGCGCACCGAGGCTGCCGCTGTGGGCGCGTAAACGGTCGGCCAGGGCCTGGAGCAACTGGTCGCCGGTTTGATAGCCGAATTGTTCGTTGATGCCCTTGAAGTCATCCAGACCCACGCAAAGCACGGCGACACGGCGTTGCAGGCGGCCGGCATCGGTGAGGATCTTGCCCAGTTGCCCCTGCAATTGCTGGCGGTTGGGCAGGCCGGTCAGAAAGTCGTACTGGGCCATGCGCAGCAACGAACTTTCGGCTTCGTGACGCAAACGGTTGTTGCGCTCGATCGAGGCCAGCAACTGGTTGGATGTATTGACCCACACCCCTAGCTCGTTGTGCTCGTGGCCCTTGAGCAGAGGGATCACATGTTCGCTGGGGCGATCGGGATTGATGCTGGTCAGGTGCCCGATAATTTTTGACAGCGGCTTGGTCAGCAGCCAGTGATAGACCAGATACAACACCAGCCCCATGAGCAGGGCGCGCAACAGGCCGGAAAACAGCATCACCGCCGAATCGGTCAACAGGCCCTGACCGTAGGTCGCGGTGTCGAGGGTGATGCTCAGGTCGCCGTAGTACTCACTATATGGCCCTTGGCCAACCAGCGGAATGCGGAACCTGTGCTCCTGACCCAAAATCAGGTCGGTCACCCAGCGGCTCGATGAGGTTTGCAACTCGCGATTTTTTTCGGCAAGCGGCGCTTCATTGGGATGGCCGATGGCAGCATTGCGCACTGCCGGGTCCTGGAACAGGCCTTCGATGACCTGCATGGCCATATCGCGATCCAGGCTGTAAAGCGCCTGGGTAGAGGGGTCGCGGAACATGTCGAGGATTCGTTCGGCATCTGCCGTAACGGCTTGTCGGACTTTGTAGGCGTCGAACACGATTTGTGCGCAGCTCAGCACTCCCCCAACGACCACTGCTGAAAGCAGTACGATCCGGAGCAACTTGAGTGACAAGCTGTTTTTGAATTGCAGCTTCAAAGCGCTATTCCCTGTTCCTGCCATTAATGCCTGTGGCCTTGTGTGTGAACGATTGTTTGCCAGAGTGCAAGTAACCAATGCGCAGCGCTTGTGGCGGCTACTGTGTCGGTCTCTTCATCTCGAACTTGAGGCACACAATATAAAATTCCCGACGCTTTCATACTAGCTGGCCCGGATTGGACGGGCTTTTGAGCAAGCCAAAAAAAACCCGGCAATGCCGGGTTTTTTTACCTGGAGTCAGGCTTATGCAGTGAAGGTCTTGCCTTCGAACTGCTCAGCAACGAACTTCCAGTTAACGAGGTTCCAGAACGCTTCAACATACTTCGGACGTACGTTGCGGTAGTCGATGTAGTAAGCGTGTTCCCAGACGTCGCAGGTCAGCAGCGGGGTGTCGCCGCTGGTCAGCGGGTTGCCGGCGCCGATGGTGCTGGCCAGGGCCAGGGAACCGTCAGCTTTCTTCACCAGCCAGCCCCAGCCGGAACCGAAGGTGCCGATGGAGGTTTTGCTGAATTCTTCTTTGAACTTGTCGAACGAACCGAAGGCAGCGTTGATGGCATCAGCCAGCGCGCCAGTCGGTTGGCCGCCGGCGTTTGGCGCCAGGCAGTTCCAGTAGAAGGTGTGGTTCCAGACCTGAGCGGCGTTGTTGAAGATACCGCCCGAAGAGGTTTTGACGATCTCTTCCAGGGTTTTGCCTTCGAACTCGGTGCCTGGCACCAGGTTGTTCAGGTTCACGACGTAGGTGTTGTGGTGCTTGTCGTGGTGAAACTCCAGGGTTTCTTTGGAGATGTGCGGCTGCAGGGCATCGTGTGCGTACGGCAGCGGCGGCAATTCGAAAGCCATGATGATTCTCCTAATCAGGTCAGTTGCGATGAGCGCAAGGCCGATCACGGGCGGCCAAACACGCGCCGATGAGTTTTTACTCTTTGCGGCGCAGGGTCAGGATCATAGCACCGGGGTGACGGCTTAACCACGCGACAACTGTGTGGAATAGACGTTTCAGCAGGTGTGGCACTATTTTTTTTAGCTGTGGGAGCGGGCTTGCTCGCGATGATATCGCTGGGGTTTGTCTGACAGACTGCGCCGTCTGCATCGCGAGCAAGTCCGCTCCCACAGGTTTTTGCGCTCAGCCTGAAACAATCAGTTGTATCGCCACTGCATACATCATCACCGCTACCAGCAAGTCCAGGATCCGCCAGGTGTTTGGCCGTGCCAGCCACGGCGCAAGCCAGGCAGCGCCCAGCGCCAGGGTGAAAAACCACATCAGCGAAGCACTGGCCGCGCCCACTACATAAGCGCCGGGCACGCTTTGCTGCGCGCCAAGGGAGCCGATCAGCAACACAGTATCGAGGTAAACGTGGGGGTTGAGCAGGGTAACGGCCAGAGCACTGAGCATCACGGCCTTGAGCGAGCGGGCAGTCTGGTTGGCAGAATGCTCGAGGCTCGACGTGGAGAACGCCCGCCGCAGTGCCTGGGTGCCGTACCACAGCAAAAACACCGCGCCGCCCCAGCGCGCTACGCTGAGCAATAGCGGGTTTTGCGCCAGAAGGGTCGCCAGGCCAAACACGCCGGCGGCCACCAGCAAGGCATCGCATACCACGCAAAATGCGGCCACGGGCAGGTGGTGTTCACGGCGCAGGCTTTGCGCCAGCACAAAGGCATTCTGGGTGCCGATGGCCATGATCAGGCCGAACGCGACCAACAGGCCATTAAGGTAGCTTTGCCACATAAGTGTTACTCGTTGTACTGCTGGCGGGGTTGCTGCTGGCTATTCTCCTGCGCTTGGCTGTATAAGAAAAACCAATATTGCTGATCGCTCATTAGGAAAACTGATGTTCGACTATAAATTACTCTCGGCTCTCGCCGCGGTAGTAGAACAAGCCGGATTTGAGCGGGCTGCGCAGGTGCTTGGCCTGTCACAATCGGCCATCTCCCAGCGCATCAAATTGCTTGAGGCCCGTATCGGCCAGCCGGTGCTGGTGCGCGCCACGCCACCGAGCCCGACCGAGATCGGCCGGCGCCTGCTCAACCATGTACAGCAAGTGCGTTTGCTGGAGCGTGACTTGCAGAGTGCGGTGCCGGCGCTGGACGAAGAGGGCTTGCCGGAACGGTTGCGGATCGCCTTGAATGCCGACAGCCTGGCCACCTGGTGGGCCCAGGCCGTGGGGGATTTCTGCGCCGAACAGCACCTGTTGCTGGACCTTGTGGTTGAAGACCAGACCGTTGGCCTCAAACGCATGCGCGCCGGTGAAGTGGCAGCCTGCCTGTGCGCCAGTGAGCGCCCGGTTGCCGGGGCCCGCAGCGTGTTGCTGGGCGCCATGCGATACCGTGCGCTGGCCAGCCCGGCCTTTATTGCGCGGCATTTCCCCCATGGGGTAAGTGCCGTGCAGTTGTCAAAAACGCCGGCCCTGGTGTTCGGCCCAGATGATTTTCTGCAGCACCGCTACCTTGCCGCACTGGGCGTCGAAGAGGGTTTCGAACACCATTTGTGCCCGTCCTCAGAAGGCTTTATCCGCCTCACCGAGGCCGGCCTGGGGTGGGGGCTGGTGCCTGAACTGCAAGTGCGTGAACAATTGGCAAATGGCAGCCTGGTGGAGCTTTTGCCAGATAAACCCATCGACGTGCCACTGTACTGGCATCATTGGCGCAATGGCGGACAACTGCTGGGGCAACTGACTGAGCATTTAACTCGTTCGGCTAGTGCCTTTGGCCTGATAACCGGCGTTTAAAGAGCAAGCAGCACGAATTACAGCATTTGGAGTGATTGATGAAGATTCTGGTCACCGGCGCAAGCGGCTTTATTGGCGGACGCTTTGCGCGTTTTGCCCTGGAGCAGGGCTTTGACGTACGGGTCAGCGGGCGTCGGGCCGACGGTGTCGAACACCTGGTGCGACGCGGGGCTGAATTTATCCCGGGGGATTTGACCGATGGCTTGCTGGTGCGCGATTTGTGCGTCGATGTCGATGCGGTGGTGCATTGTGCGGGGCACGTGGGTGCCTGGGGGCGTTATCAGGACTTCCACCGCGACAACGTGCTGGTGACTGAAAACGTAGTTGAAGCCTGCCTGAAACAGCGGGTTCGGCGCCTGGTGCATTTGTCTTCGGCAGCGTTGTACTTCGATGGCCGCGACCACACCGACCTGACCGAGGAGCAGCTGCCCAAGCGCTTCAGGCACCCCTATGCAGCCACTAAAAACCTGGCGGAGCAGAAGGTGTTCGGTGCCCAGGAGTTTGGCCTTGAAGTGATTGCCCTGCGCCCGGGTTTTGTTACGGGGGCAGGTGACATGAGCCTCTTCCCGCGATTGATCAAACAGCAGCGCAAAGGCCGTCTGGCCATTGTTGGCAACGGTCTGAACAAGGTCGACTTCACCAGCATGCAAAACCTCAACGAGGCGCTGATGAGCAGCTTGCTAAGCAGCGCAGCGGCGTTGGGCAGGGCCTACAATATAAGCAATGGCACGCCGATACCGTATTGGGATGTGGTCAATTACGTGATGCGCCAAATGAACGTGGCGCAAGTGACCCGTTACCGGGGCTACACCCTGGCCTACTGCCGTGGAGCGCTTAACGAAGCGGCCTGCAAGTTGTGGCCGGGGCAGCCTGAGCCGTCACTCTCGCGTTTGGGGGTGCAGATCATGGCCAAAGACTTTACCCTCGACATCAGCCGCGCCCGGCACTACCTCGACTACGACCCCAAGGTGAGTCTGTGGGCCGCACTTGATGAATTCTGCGGCTGGTGGAAAGCTCAGGAATCCCCTTACCGCTAACCGCTGCCGCCATTTTTTTAAGGTTTACGATGCGTAACGATGCCCGCGACGACTTTGACAATGTGCCGACTTTACGCGCCGATGCCGATGACCATGATGAACTGGCGTCCAGCCCGGGTGCCCGTGAACGCACCACGGTGTATTCGCGCAATACTCCGGTGATCAAGGTCAAAGGCCCGAGTACCGGGCCTTTGTGGGCCTTGATCTGTGCCTTGCTGGTGGCCGTTGGCGGGCTGGCCTGGTGGAGCTTTCAGCAGATTTCGCTGATGGAGCAGCAGTTGGTGGCTACCCAGGAGAGTTTTGCCCGTATCAGCGAAGAGGCAGCGGGGCGGCTGCAGGCTATTTCCGGCAAGGTGGTCGCCAGTGAGTCGACGATCAACACAGGTAGCGAAGCCTTGAAGTTGCAGATCAAGCAGCTTGAAGAACAGCTGCTTGAGCAGAGCAAGCGCCAGCAAGGTCTGGTGGCGGGGCAGCAGGGGGATCTGGATCAGCGCTTTGAGCAAATCAATGCCGCAATGTTGCTGCAAGTGACTGCACAGAAAGAAAACCAGGCCCGGCTCGAAGCCGATATCAAGAGTCTGGGTACTGAGCTGGCCACGCTCAAGGCGGGTGTCGCCCAGCAGGCCACTGATGTGGCAGCTTTGAAGAAACAGGGCAACCCGAGCGCGGCCGTGGAGCGTCTTGAGCAGGACATGATCGTGCTCAAAAGCGAGCTCGAGAATCGTCCGGCTCCGGCTCAAGGTGCCAATGCTGCCGAGTTCGACGTATTCCGTGCCCAGATGACGCGCAACATCAACACCCTGCAGAGCCAGATGCAGAACCTGCAGAAGCAGATCAGCGCCCGACCTTGAGCCTGTGCTGACCGTTTGCCCCTCTCCCCAGCCCTATTCCGCAGGGGGAGGGGGCTGATGTGTGGCATCAGGCAGATCTGCATTTGCCTGTCGGCGGATTTCCGCTTATCACTGCGCTGCCAATCAGCGGATTCCCGCTCAACCATCCCCCGCAAGCCATGTAAACCGTGGCCTCAAGCGTTGGCACAAGTCCTGCTATAGCCCAGCAAGCTCGCGTTTTGACGCGCTATAAAAAAACAAATAAAAGAAGGATCCATTCAATGGATAACTCCAGCACCCTGCCTGCCGGGGCCGTGTCTGCGGCGCCTAAAGAAAAGACCACCTCCAGCCGCATCAAATCGATTTTCAGCGGTTCCGTCGGCAATATGGTCGAGTGGTACGACTGGTACGTTTACGCCGCGTTTTCGCTGTACTTCGCCAAGGCCTTCTTCCCCAAGGGCGACACCACCGCACAACTGCTCAACACCGCTGCGATCTTCGCCGTGGGCTTTTTGATGCGCCCGATCGGCGGCTGGCTGATGGGCCTCTATGCTGACCGCAAAGGCCGTAAAGCAGCATTGATGGCCTCGGTACTGCTGATGTGCTTCGGCTCGCTGGTTATCGCCTTGTCTCCAGGCTACGAAACCATTGGTGTCTGGGCACCGGTCCTGCTGGTCTTCGCCCGCTTGCTGCAAGGCTTGTCGGTGGGTGGCGAATACGGCACCTCGGCCACTTACCTGAGTGAAATGGCGACCAAGGAGCGTCGCGGTTTCTTCTCCAGCTTCCAGTATGTAACCCTGATATCGGGCCAGCTTATTGCTCTGGGCGTGTTGATCGTGCTGCAGCAGACCCTCACCGAAGAGCAACTGTACAGCTGGGGCTGGCGCGTACCCTTCGTGATCGGCGCCCTGTGTGCCGTGGTCGCGCTGTATCTGCGTCGTGGCATGGAAGAAACCGAGTCGTTCAAAAAAACCAGGGTCAAGCCTAAAGAAAGCGCCATGCGCACCCTGCTGCGTCACCCCAAGGAGCTGATGACTGTCGTCGGCCTGACCATGGGCGGCACGCTGGCGTTCTACACCTACACCACCTATATGCAGAAGTACCTGGTGAACACGGTGGGCATGAGCATCTCGGATTCCACCACCATCTCGGCCGCCACTCTGTTTCTGTTCATGTGCATTCAGCCGCTGGTGGGCGCACTTTCGGACAAGATCGGCCGTCGCCCGATCCTTATCGCCTTCGGTGTACTGGGTACCCTGTTTACCGTGCCGATCCTCACCACCCTGCACACCATTACCACCTGGTGGGGCGCGTTCTTTCTGATCATGGCCGCGCTGATCATTGTCAGCGGCTACACCTCGATCAACGCCGTGGTGAAAGCGGAACTGTTCCCCACGGAAATTCGCGCACTGGGCGTAGGTTTGCCTTACGCACTGACCGTGTCGATTTTTGGCGGTACGGCTGAATACATCGCTCTGTGGTTCAAGAGCGCAGGTATGGAAACCGGTTACTACTGGTACGTGACCGCTTGTATTGCCTGCTCGCTGGCGGTGTACGCAACCATGAAAGATACCCGCAAGCACTCGCGCATCGAGACTGACTGACGGCCCACCCAGTGGTGTGGGAGCGGGCTTGCTCGCGATTGAATCGCTGCGCTGCAACTGAAATACCGCAGCGCCTGCATCGCGAGCAAGCCCGCTCCCACAGGAGGGGTTAGCCGATGCTGCTACCCGACAGGCTGGCCGATTGGCCGGCCTGTTTGTTTTTCAGATACGCCGCCCCGGCGATCATGGCCACCAATATCCCCGCCAATACCAGCGAAGAACCGATGGTGCCGAAGTCCAGCCCGCCCTTGTCCAGGGGTTTGGTCAGGAAGTCGCCCAGGGTTGCGCCAAACGGGCGTGTCAGCACGAATGCGATCCAGAACAGCAGCACCGACGAGATTTTGCTGAAGTAACGTGCCAGTACCACGACCCCAATGGTCGCCCCGATAAACAGTGCGCCGCCAGCAAAGCCCAGCCCCGAATCATCCGCCAGGTAGTCACCCAAGGCGGTTCCCAGGGTGTTGGAGAACAGAATCGCCATCCAGTAGAACATCTCGCCACGCCGGCTCTGCACCTGGCTGACATTGAGTGACTCGCCGCTCCATTTCCACAACGCGAATATCGCGATCAGCATCGACACCAGAATCAGCGAGCCAGTGGCATAGCCCAGGCCCAGCGTGCGGTCCATAAAGTCCGACAGGGTGGTGCCGGCCGTACTGGTGGACAGAATAACCAGCCAATACAACACGGGGTTGTAGGTTTTGGAGAACAGCTGAGTCAATAAGGTCAGCACGAACACGCTGATCAGGATCATCGAGCTGATGGCATAGCCCACATTGAGAGTCATCGACAGCAAGTCGCCGGCGGTTTCGCCCAAGGTTGTGGCGCAAATTTTCATCACCCAAAACGCCAGGGTGATCTGAGGAAGTTTGTTCATTCGGTCAAAGCTCCAGTTTTCGAGGGGTGCAAAGCCGTTTTGATATCGGCTTTTTTGCCGGCTGAAGACTGGTGCTCGCGCAGTGAAAAATTGGTAATGGACAGATGAAAAGCCTGTCTGTGAATGCGATTTGTTCGAATTAATAGTCAGTTAATTCTGTTAGCCCACTATCAATCTCAGCGACATCTCTATGGCCGGCAGTACAGGTGTGCCACCCCACAGGGAGCCGGACAGCGTCAGAAGCTTGGCTTTGTGTCGGCGTACACATCGAATTAATCGATTCTTTACCGCTATTTTTTGCGCTTTTTAATCAAATTAATCGGCGTAGTCTTAAGCCCATACCCACTGAACACCCCAAACACGAAACAAGGAGCTTTATCATGAAAACCAAACTTATCCTCGCTGCTGCTTTCTCTGCCCTGGCCTTCAACGCTTTTGCCGCCGATGGTTTCGATAAAACTCATTCGTCGAGCTTTGCTGAAGATGGCTACAGCCGTACAGGTTCTGCTGCAGTTGCTGCCGACGGTTACGACCGCACCAATTCCGCGACTTTTGCAGAAGACGGCTATGACAAAACCGGCTCGGCCACCTTTGCAGAAGACGGTTTCAGCCGTACCAAATCGGACACCTTCGCTGCTGACGGTTACGATCGCACCCAAGGCGCCCAGTTCAGCTAACCGCTGAAACAGGCACTCCAGCCCGGCCTTGGCCGGGCTTAGTTGTTTTTGGGGGAAAGAAAATGGCCAACCGCCTGTAGCCGCTGAGGAGCGAAGCGAGGCTGCGATCGAGTGCGTAGCAATCGCAAAACCTGAGTGTTTGGACTTTCTGGTCCACCTCATCATCTGAATTTACAGTTGCTACGCAACCGATCGCAGCCTCGCTTCGCTCCTCAGCGGCTACAAAGATCGCTGGCCGCTGCTTAAGCTTTTGTAATCAACCCAAATGCCTTGCACTATATGGGCCCTCTATCTCAGCCGTTTGCGGACTATCCCCATGCATGACGATATCCATTTCTATGAACCATCCCAGGGCCACGGCCTGCCCCATGATCCGTTCAATGCGATTGTCGGTCCGCGCCCGATCGGCTGGATTTCATCACAGGATGCTCAAGGCCGGCTGAACCTTGCTCCCTACAGTTTTTTCAACGCATTCAACTACATCCCGCCGATCATCGGGTTTTGCAGTGTGGGCCGCAAAGACAGTCTCAATAACATCGAACAAACCGGCGAGTTCGTCTGGAACCTTGCTACCCGGCCGCTGGCCGAAGCCATGAACCAAAGCTGTGCCATGGTCGCGCCCGAGGTCAATGAGTTCGAACTGGCCGGGCTGACCACCGCACCTTCACGGGTGATCAGTGTGCCGCGCGTGGCCGAAACGCCAGTGTCGTTTGAATGCAAGGTGACGCAAATCATCCAGCTGCAACGGGCAGACCAGGAGCTGGTGCCCAGCTGGCTGATTCTGGGTGAGGTGGTGGCGGTGCATATTGCCAGGCACCTGCTCAAGGACGGGATTTATGACACCGCGGCCGCCGAGCCGATCCTGCGTGGTGGCGGCCCGGCGGATTACTTCCAGCTGGGCCCTGAAGCATTGTTCAAGATGCATCGCCCACGCTGATTACCAGACCAGCTCGGCGTCCTCGGTGACGCCTTGCAGGTTCTCAAGGTGTTCAGCAGCCGCGGCATCCGCGGCGGTTGCAGTCTTGAAAGTGTGCTCGGTGAGAATTTTGTGAAAGCGCGGCGCTCCACCTTCGTACAAGGCTTTGACCGCAATCGCTGCGTGATAAACACCGGGCTCAACCGGAACTACAGCTGATACCGCTTCAAACTGTGCAAATTCTTTACGCGCCATGCTTCAACTCCCGGCCTGTGGAAAAACCGGCATTCTACCTGTTCAGCCCGCCCACATCGCTGAAGGTCTGAAAATCGAGGCTGTCCACCACGTGTTGGTGCACCAGTGTGCCGTATACATCCATAAGCGATGAGTTGAAGTAGGCGAGCATCGAGATTTCATTCTGCCAGTAACCGGCAACCTGCCACAGCAGCGGGTCGTTATCACAATGCTGCAAGGCAAAGTGCAGGCAACCGGGGGTCTGCAGGGTGGGTTCGATCAACTGGCTCAGGCAAGCCTCGACCCGGGCCGAACACCCGGCGCGGGCGCGAACCAGTGTCATGTGACTGACGGCATTGGACTGGGGCATGCTGGCCTCCACAAAGGAAAGTGGTGTTGGGGGGGAGGTTCAAATCTTAAGGGGCGGAGCAAGTGATGGTTAGTCGATTCCTGCCCCAGGCTTGCACGATTCTGCAAAACCTTGCCCGCCCACCCACTCACCGCGCACTTGCACAGCGGGCCTGCCCACCAGGATTTCGAGCAAGCGTGCACGTCTGCCACGCGTTAAGCAGGCACCTGGCCCGGGCACATGACAGGATCAGGCAAGACAATGACAGAAATCAGCTACCCCTGGGCCTTGCACAAACTTAAGCTGTGTCATCACTGCAAGAAGGATGCACCTCATGTCCCTGCTGGAACCGCCGCGGCCCGCGCTCGACCCCGCGTTTGAAAAACAGCGATTGGAACTGGCCGACCTGATTTTTCGTCACGCTCCGCAAGATGGCTCGTTCACCACCGGCGTCGAGTCGTTGTTCGTGTCGCGCTACAGCCAGCCCAGCGATTTCTCCCCGAGCCTGCCTAAACCCGCTTTGTGCATCATGGCCCAGGGGCGCAAAGAGGTGCGCCTGGCAGACGAATACTTCGCCTACGACCCGCTCAATTACCTGGTGGTTTCGGTGTCGATGCCAATCAGTGGTCGGGTGCTGGAAATTTCCCCCGAGCACCCGGTACTGGCTTTGCGCCTGGACATTGACCCGGCCGAGATCGCCACGCTGATCAGCGAGGCTGGCCCCATGGGCGTGCCATCACGACCTACCGGGCGCGGCCTGTATGTCGAACCCATCGACCAGTTGATGCTCGATGCACTGTTGCGCCTGACACGTCTGCTCGATACCCCCAAAGACATCGCCATGCTCGCGCCATTGATTCGCCGCGAGATTCTCTACCGGCTGCTGCGCAGCCCGCAGGGCCACCGGCTGTATCAGATCGCCAGCGAGAACAGCCAGAATCACCGCGTCAGCCGGGCGATTTCCTGGCTTAACGGTAACTTTGAGCAGCCGTTGCGCATCGACAGCCTGGCACGCGAAGCCAGTCTCAGCGTGTCGACCCTGCACCACCGGTTCAAGGCCATGACCGCCATGAGCCCGCTGCAATACCAAAAACAACTGCGCCTCAACGAAGCCCGCAGGCTGATGCTCAGCGAAGGTCTGGATGCATCGGCCGCGGGCTATCGCGTGGGCTATGAGAGCCCGTCGCAATTCAGTCGCGAGTACAGCCGCCAGTTTGGCGCGCCACCGGTGCGGGATCTGGCGCGCCTGCGCATGAGCCTATAGGCCCAGTGATTGCTGCCAGCGCAGCTCATCGATTTCAATCACGCTGGGGCCCTGGCGGTCGGCAGCGCTGGCCAGCGCTGCGCGCAATTGCGCTTCGTCCCCGACCGCTTGCGCGGCACAACCCAGCGCCTTGGCTACACCGATAAAGTCCGGGGTGTAGATGTCCACGCCAACTGGCTCGATGGTGCGGTTGAGCATGTATTTCTTGATCTCGCCGTAGCCCTGGTTGTTCCACAGCAGCACGATGATCGGCGTTTGCGCTTCAACCGCGCTGGCCAGTTCGGCGAGGGTAAATTGCAGGCCGCCATCACCGATCAGGCATAGCACCGGGCCGCCGGGTTTGCCCTCGGCGTGACGCCCCAGCCAGGCCCCCACTGCTGCGGGCAGGGCGTAGCCGAGCGTGCCGTAGCCAGTCGATGAGTTGAACCAGCGGCGTGGCTGTTCGGGATTGAAGGTCAGGTTGCCGGAGTACACCGGCTGGGTCGAATCGCCTACGCACACCGCATCCGGTAGTTCCTCGAAGACAGCCTGCAAAAAAGCCGTTTGGGCGCGGGTCGGGGCATCCCATTCGGTGGCCAACTGCGCCTGCAGACGGCTGACCCGCACAGCTCCCCACTGCGCGTCCCGTGATGGCAACTGCGCAAGACTCGCCAGTAATGCCTCGCTCGCCAGGTTGGCATCGGCTACCAGCGCCAGTGTCGGCGGGTAATTGCGTACGGTCTGGTCGGAGTCGATATCAATGCGCAGCAGCGCGCCGGGGATCTCGAAGCCGCCGGCAAACGTCACGTCGTAATCGGTCTCGGCCAGCTCGGTGCCTATCGCCAGCACCACATCGGCCTCGGCCACCAGCGCCCGTGTGGCGACCAGGCTTTGGGTCGAGCCGATCAAGAGAGGATGAGAGGAGGGCAACATACCTTTGGCGTTGATGGTCAAAGCCACCGGTGCGCCGAGGCGCTCGGCCAGTTGCGTCAGTGCCGGCGCCGCATCGATCGCACCGCCACCGGCCAGAATCAGCGGTCGCTTGGCCTGGGCCAGACGCTGGCTCATCTGCTCAATCGCAGCAGGCGCGGGGCCGGGGCGGGCAATGCTGACGGGCAGGCTGGCAAGCAGCGCATCGGCGTTTTCCACCAGCACGTCCAGGGGGATTTCGATATGCACCGGGCGAGGGCGCCCGGCTTGAAACAGCGCAAAGGCCCGCGCCAGCACCACCGGCAACTCTGCTGCCGACATCAGGGTATGGGAAAACGCCGCGACGCCAGCCATCAGCGCGCTCTGGTTCGGTAACTCGTGCAACTTGCCGCGCCCGCCGCCCAGCTGGCTGCGTGACTGCACACTGGAAATCACCAGCATCGGGATCGAGTCACCATAGGCCTGGCCCATCGCCGTGGTTATATTGGTCATGCCCGGCCCGGTGATGATAAAGCACACCCCCGGTTTGCCACTGGTGCGGGCATAGCCGTCGGCCATAAAGCCTGCACCCTGCTCATGACGCGGGGTGATGTGGTTGATTGTCGAGCCGGCCAGCCCGCGATACAGCTCAACGGTATGTACCCCTGGAATCCCGAACACCTGTTCGACTCCGTACGCCTCCAGCAACTTGACCAATACCTCGCCGCACGTCGCCATATGTCCTGTTCCTTTTTTGTTCTGGAAAAGACCATTGAAGCGGCCGGAAGTGGTGCGCACAACGCAAACGTGCGCATACTAGCCATGTCCTGAGCTCATGGCTGACCACTGATGAAACGCCTTCCGCCACTTCCCGCGCTGCATACGTTTTTGATCACGGCCCAATGCTGCAACTTCACCCGTGCCGGTGAGCAGTTGCATATCACCCAGGGGGCGGTGAGCCGACAAATTGCCGGGCTGGAAGAGCATCTGGGTTACTCGCTGTTCCATCGCCAGGCCCGTGGCCTGAGCCTGACCGAGCAGGGCCAGGCGCTGTACCCGCGTATCGAGCAAGTGTTCGATCTGATTGGCGAGGCCGTGGAATACGCGAGCTTTCGCCGCACCCCGCTGCAGATCAAGGCACCCACTTGCATGCTGCGCTGGCTGCTACCCAAATTGCTGCATTGGCAAACATTGCGCCCGGATGTGCCGGTGGAACTGACCAGTAGTGTGCAGCACGGGGTGGATTTTCGTCGCGAGGCGTTTGATGCCGCGGTGGTGTACAGCCCGCAGCCGGGGCCCAAGCGCCAGGGGCGCCACCTGTTCGACGAACAGCTGACCCCGGTGTGTGCCCCGCATCTGCTAGAGGGCCGCGATGCCATCAACCAGCTGGGCGATCTGACGCAGCATACCCTGCTACATCCCAGCCGAGACCAGCAGGACTGGACCCAGTGGCTGAATGCAGCGGGGGGCGATGTGTCGGCGATCCGCAAGAGCCAGTACTTCGACACCCTGGACCTGGCCATGACCGTAGCGGCCCAGGGCAATGGTGTGGCCATAGGCGACTGGTCGCTGATTGGCGATGACCTGAAGGCCGGCCGCCTGGCCATGCCTTTCGATTTCAAAGTAACTACCGGCGCCGCCTACCTGCTGGTGTGTTCACCTCGCAACGAGGCGTCGGCGCCGTTGCGCGAGTTGCTGGACTGGCTGGTGCAACAGGCCAAAGACGCGGATCAAGCGAGGTTTAATACCCCACGGTAAACCGCTGGCGGGAGTGCTTGGGCTGTTCGACCTCATCGAGCATGGCAATGGCAAAGTCGGCGAAGCTGATCCAGCTTTTACCTTCTGTGTTGATCAGCAGGCGATCGGTGCCCAGGCGGAACTTGCCCGTGCGCTCGCCTTCGACAAACTCCGCAGAGGGCGACAGGAAGCTCCAGTCCAGGTCTTTTTCGGCGCGCAAGGTATCGAGGTAGACCCCGCCCGCCGTGGCTTCAGGCCGGTATTCGTCGGGGAAGCCCGGGCTGTCGATGACTTTAGTGTCACCCGGCAGCAACAGTGAGCCTGCACCGCCCACAAACAGCAGGCGTTTGACCCCGGCCTTTTTTACCGGTTCGATAATGGCCGAGGCCGGCAGGGTCGAGAAATGCGCGGCGCTGAGCACCACATCATGGCCAGTGACGGCATCCTGCAGGGCCTGGGCGTTGTTGACATCGACATCCTTGACCACCACCCCCGCACGCTCACCCAGTTTTTTCGAGGCATTGCGGGCAATGGCCGTGACGCTGTGACCACGACGCAGGGCTTCTTCCAGCAGTTGGCTGCCGGCACGACCGGTAGCCCCGATGATTGCGATTTTGCTCATGATATTCTCCAGTGAGTAGGTAGTAGCGTTCACCACTTCATTTCGCCTTTGGCCACCTTGGCACTCAGTTCCAGCGAAGATTCTTCGCCCAGGTCCGGGTAGCGTTTTTTCATGGCCGCTATCAATTCGCCCGAGTTGCGGGCCTTGAGCGCCTCTTCGTCAAACGCCTTGATGTAGTCGCGGGTGAAGTACACCGCTTTCAACGAGCGGTCGCTGTCACCCAGGTAATGGCCCGGTACCACGATTTTCGGTTGCAGGCTGTCGATACGTTTAAGGGTGGCCAGCCATTGCTTGTGCGATTGCGGTGTCTGGGTGTCGGCCATCCATACGTGCAGGTTGTCGGCCACTACCACCCCGCCCACCACGGCCTTGATGGAAGGGATCCACACAAAGGTGCGGTCCGGCTGACGTCCGCTCAGGCCGACGATGTCCAGTTCACGCCCTTCAAGGTCCAGGGTGTTGCCCTTGAGCACCTGCGGCACGATCAACTTTTGCGGCATATCGGCGCCCATCTGCGGGCCCCAGAACGCCAGCTTGGCGTCTTTGGTCTGGTTGATATGCTCAACCACCGGCCCTGGGGCCACGACCTTGGCGTCCGGGAACGCCTGGGTCAGGGTCTCCAGGCCGAAATAGTAGTCCGGGTCGCCGTGGCTGATGTAGATGGTGGTCAGGTGCTTGCCACTGGCGCGAATCTTGTCGACCACTTGCTGTGCCTGGGCCTTGCCAAATTGGGCGTCGACCAGGATGGCGTCCTTGTCGCCACTGACCAGCACTGAAGACACCGGGAAAATCGCCGCCGCCCCCGGGTTGAATACGTCCAGGGTCAAGGGCGCGGGAGCCGCCGCGGCATGGGCTGCAAAGCCCAGCATGACAGCGCTGAGGGCAAAACGGCGAAGGATGGAAAATCCGCTCATGGGTGATTCCTGAGTCAATGGCCAAGATCGGCGATGGACAGAGCTTAGTTGCCCGATCAAGAACTAAAAATGCGATGCTTGAACATAGTTTGTTTCAGATATCGGGCAGATCATGGATCGTCTTATTGCAATGCGGGTGTTTGTCACCGTCGTCGACCTCGGCAGCCAGTCAGCCGCTGCTGATCACCTGGACCTGTCGCGCCCGGTGGTTTCGCGCTATCTGGCGGAGCTTGAAGAATGGGTGGGGGCGCGCTTGATGCACCGCACAACGCGCAAGCTGAGCCTGACCGCCGCCGGCAATGAAACCCTGCCGCGCTGCCGGCAGTTGCTGGAACTGGCCGACGACATGCAGGCCGCCGTCGACGTACCCAGTGATGCGCCACGGGGGCTGTTGCGCATCAGCGTCAGCACCTCGTTCGGCCAGGCGCAATTGGCGGCGGCAGTCACCGACTACGTACGGCTTTACCCGCAGGTCAGCATCGACCTGCAGATGCTCGATCGCACGGTCAATCTGGTGGATGAACGCATCGACCTGGCGATTCGCACCAGCAATGACCTGGACCCGAGCCTGATCGCCCGCAAGCTGACCGTTTGTCGCTCAGTGCTTTGCGCATCCCCGGCCTATTTGCGCGAACACTCGGCGCCGCAGCAGGTCGATGACCTCAGTGGGCACAACTGCCTGACCCATTCCTACTACGGCAAAAGCATGTGGCATTTCACCTGCGAGGGTGAGGAGGTGTCGGTACCGGTGCAGGGCAATATCAGCGCCAACGAAGCCAGCACCCTGTTGAGTGCCACACTGGCTGGCGCGGGGATTTCGCTGCTGCCCAGCTACCAGGCGGGGGTTTTTGTGCAACGCGGTGAGCTGGTACGCCTGCTGCCCGAAGCAGAGCCGCGGCTGATGAACATCTACGCGGTGTACGCGTCGCGCAAGCACATGCCGGCCAGCTTGCGCAGCATGCTCGACTTCCTCGCCGAGCGCTTTACCGACGAACCGGTGTGGGATAAAGACTTGTAAACGGATTCACGATCCCCGTAGCAGCTGCCGAAGGAACGAGGCTGCGTCCGGTTGCGTAGCGACCGTAAATCCGCAATCCCGGTTTTACCTGATACAACGCAGCCTCGTTCCTTCGGCAGCTGCTACACAGGTTGGCGGGTCTAGTCCATTTGAAGGATGAAATCGGGCGCAACCACTCGTACAACTGATATGGCAAGAACCTGTGTCTGAACTAGCCTCAAAGCTGTGACGTCAAGGGAGCCAATGCCATGACTACCAAAACAAAAACAACATGCATGACCGTTTTTATCGTTTTCGCTGCCGCTGTCCTGTTTGCAAGCGCTTGCTACCGCGCCGAGCAAACCCGCCAGGCAGCCGGATTGATCGCCAGTTGCAATGGCGCGCACTGCACTGCCATGTTCAGCGCTCTGAGGTAGGATGCCCCGGAGTGTCAGGGCGGGCTGATCATGTCAGTCCGCCCGGTTCGAAATACACTGGGCGATGTCCCGCTCAAGCGTCGGAAAAACCGGGCGAAATACGCCGGATCTGCAAAACCCAGGCTGTCAGCCACTTCGCTAATGGTCATCGGTGTATAGATCAAATGTCGCTTGGCCTCCAATAACAGCCGCTGATGGATGATCTGCAACGCCGACTGCCCCGCCAGCTCGCGGCAGATGCTGTTCAAGTGCGCCACTGAAATGCCCACCTGATGTGCCAACTGCTCAACACTGGGTTGCTGGCGGAACTGCGCCTCGACCTGCTGATTGAACAGGCCCAGATACTCGCGCCCCCGGGGTAGCAACTGCCGCGCCTCACGACGCTGGATCACCTGGCGCACCACCCATACCAGCAACACACTGATCAGCGACTGCAGCAGCATCTCGCGGGCGGGCCGTGCGCCGTCGTATTCGTTTTGCAGCTCACTGAACAGGTTGTTGAGGTAATCACTGTCCTTGCCTGCGGGGTAACTGGCGACCCGCTGCAACAGACTGATGTTGCCGCCCAGCTGGGCTTGCAACTGCGCCACCAACGGCGCCGCCAGGGTCAGGACAAAGCCTTCCACGTTCGGCGAAAACTGAAACCCGTGGACGCACAGAGGCGGGATGACCTGAATCGCCGATTGCTCCAGAACATGGCGCTGCCCTTCGACCTCAACCTGCGCTCGCCCCTTGTGCACATAGAGCAACTGGCACAGGTCAGCATGCCGATGGGGACGGATCTCCCAATCGTGGACGCGGCTGCGCAGCGAGATGGTTTCGCAGTGCAACAGGTCAGGGCTGAGCCAGTCCTGCTGCTCACCGTAAAGCTTGAACACCGGGATTGAAGGAGTCATTGGCGCCGTACCTGTTGTCGGGTTGCAAGCCGATAATCGCACTGATTGGCGAAAAGTACCGGTAATACCGTGCTTATCACCTTCAATTGCTGCTCTGGCAAGCGAAAAATACAGGCACAAACCTATAAGAACCCACTCGCCCCACGGGGTCGAGGCTGCGCGAGACGACCATAATGAGAACTCAAGTCGCTATTATCGGTGCCGGTCCATCAGGGCTGTTGCTCGGCCAACTGCTGCACAACGCCGGGATTGATAACGTCATCATCGAGCGCCAGACCGGCGAGTACGTGCTCGGACGGATTCGCGCCGGAGTGCTGGAGCAGGGCATGGTTGACCTGTTGCGCCAGGCCGGTGTCAGCCAGCGCATGGACGCCGAAGGGTTGGTGCATAGCGGCTTTGAGCTGGCACTGGATGATCGCCAGGTGCATATCGACCTCAAGGGCCTGACCGGCGGCAAGACAGTGATGGTTTATGGCCAGACCGAAGTCACCCGCGACCTGATGGTCGCCCGCGAAGCCGTCGGTGCACAAACCCTGTACAGCGCCAGCAACGTCCAGCCCCACGGCATGAAAACCGATGCGCCTTACGTCACCTTCGACAAAGACGGCGAAAGCTGGCGCCTGGACTGCGATTACATTGCGGGCTGCGATGGTTTTCACGGTGTGGCGCGCCAGTCGATTCCGAGTGATGTACTGAAAATTTTCGAACGCGTGTATCCCTTCGGCTGGCTCGGGGTACTGGCCGACACCCCTCCGGTGAATGACGAACTGGTGTATGCCCGCCACGAGCGCGGTTTTGCCCTGTGCAGCCAGCGTTCGGCCAGCCGTAGCCGCTATTACTTGCAGGTGCCGGCAGAAGAAAAAGTCGAGGACTGGTCTGATCAGCGCTTCTGGGCCGAACTGAAAACCCGGCTGCCAAAGGCGCTGGCCGAGCGGTTGGTGACGGGGCCCTCCCTCGAAAAAAGCATCGCGCCCTTGCGCAGTTTTGTCGTTGAACCTATGCAGTACGGGCGCCTGTTTCTGTTGGGGGATGCCGCCCATATCGTACCGCCGACCGGGGCCAAGGGCCTGAACCTGGCGGCCAGCGATGTCAGCACCCTGTTCAATATGTTGTGCAAGGTCTACACCGAGGGTCGCACCGACTTGCTGGAACGCTATTCCGAGGTGTGCCTGCGACGAATCTGGAAGGCCGAACGCTTTTCGTGGTGGATGACCTCGATGCTGCACCGCTTCCCGGACAGTGACGGTTTCAGCCAGCGCATTGCCGACAGCGAACTGGCCTATTTCGTCGAATCCGCGGCGGGCCGTACCACCATTGCAGAAAATTACGTCGGGCTCCCTTACGAAGCTATCGAATAGGATCCTATCGAGTACACTGAGGACCATCCGAGACAAGCTCCGCGCCTACAGGTGTCCCCGTGACCAGTCTGAACCAGCCTCCCCAGGCCAAACCGGCCATTCGCAGCATTCTGATCGCCCTGATGCTGGCGATTTTTCTGGGGGCGCTGGATCAGACCATCGTCGCCGTTTCCATGCCCGCCATTTCCGCCCAGTTCAAGGATGTCGGCCAGCTGGCGTGGGTGATTTCCGGCTATATGGTGGCCATGACGGTGGCGGTGCCGATCTACGGCAAGCTGGGTGATCTGTACGGGCGCCGCCGCCTGATGCTGTTCGGCATGGGCCTGTTTACCCTGGCCTCGCTGTTTTGCGGGCTGGCGCAAAACATGGAGCAGTTGGTACTGGCGCGGATCATTCAGGGCATCGGCGCCGGCGGGATGATTTCAGTCAGCCAGGCGATCATCGGCGATATCGTCCCGCCCCGTGAGCGCGGCCGCTACCAGGGTTACTTCAGCAGCATGTATGCCTTGGCCAGCGTTGCCGGGCCGGTGCTGGGCGGTTACATGACCGAGTACCTGTCATGGCGCTGGGTATTTCTGATCAACCTGCCACTGGGGCTGGCGGCCTGGTGGATCTCCCACCGTACCCTGGTCGGCCTGCCTGTACCGCAGCGCAAACCCATTATTGATTACCTGGGCACGATGCTGATGATCCTGGGCCTGACTTCACTGCTGCTGAGCATCACCTTTATCGGTCAGGGCCAAAGCTGGCGTGACCAGCAGGTGTCAGGTTTTCTGGTGGTGGCGCTGATTGCCCTGGCACTGTTTGTCTGGCATGAACGTCGCACGCCAGAGCCGCTGCTGCCCATGCACCTGTTTGCCAACCCTAATGCGGTGCTGTGCTGGTGTACGGTATTTTTCACCAGCTTCCAGGCCATTTCCCTGATTGTGCTGATGCCGCTGCGCTATCAGAGCATCACTGGCGCCGGTGCTGACAGCGCGGCCCTGCACCTGTTGCCGCTGGCCATAGGGTTGCCGATGGGGGCCTATTTTGCCGGGCGCATGACTTCGGTGACCGGGCGCTACAAGCCGATGATTCTGAGCGGGGCGGTGCTGATGCCTCTGTCCATTGTGGGCATGGCCTTCAGCCCGCCCGGCGCCGAATGGTTGAGTGGTCTGTTTATGTTGTTCAGCGGGATCGCTAGCGGCATGCAGTTTCCGACGTCGCTGGTGGGCGCGCAGAACTCGGTGCAACAGCACGATATTGGCGTGGCGACCAGCACCACCAACCTGTTTCGCGCCCTGGGCGGGGCAATGGGGGTGGCCTTGATGTCGGCCCTGTTGCTGGCATTGCTGCACGATTCGTTGCCGGTACCGGTCATGGGCCAGCCGCTGATTGGCGAAGGCAGCTCGGGCAATGTGCTGCTCGACAGCCTGAGTGCGGTTCAGGGCCCGGCGCTGCAAAGCCTGCGGGCAGAGCTGCTGGTGACCTTCCGTCACTTGTTGAGTATCAGCGCGGCGGTATCGTTGCTGGGGCTGGCGGCGGCGCTGGCGATGCCCAACCAGGTACTGCGCGGGCGGGAGGACAAGGCCCGCTAGGGCAGATCCAAAGCCCCTCGGCCCTCTCCCCAAGGTCCGGGGGAGTGGTTTAGTCGGTACTCAAAAATGTTTCACGCACCAACCCGTGGCGCTGCATTTTTTCATTCAGGGTACGCCGCGGCAGTTGCAGCTCATTGAGCACGGCCTTGATATCGCCTTTGTGCCGGGTCAACGCTGCGCGCAGGCACTGCGCTTCGAAGGCTTCCTGTTGTGCCACCAGCGATTGCCCCGCGTCGGCGTCGGGCAGTTGCGGCTCGCCCAAACCCAGCACATCCCGCTCGGCTACGTTGGCCAGCTCGCGAACATTGCCAGGCCAGGCATGGCTGAGCAAACGCGACAGCTGCTGGCCGCTCAATACTTGTGCGCTGCGCCCCAGGCGTTCAGCGGCTTGGCGTGAAAAGGTGTCGTACAGCAAGGCAATATCCTCGCGTCGTTCACGCAGCGGCGCCAGGCGTAATTCTGCCACGGTCAGGCGATAGGCAAGGTCCTCACGAAAACGTCCGGCGCGGGCCTCTTCGAGCAGATCGGGTTTGGTGGCGGCCACCACCCGCAAATTCACGCTGATGCTCTGGTTGGAGCCCAGACGCTCGAGTTTTTGCTCCTGCAGCACTCGTAACAGTTTGGCTTGCTGGGCCAGTGGCATGCTTTCGATTTCATCCAGAAACAAGGTGCCACCATCGGCGTATTCCAGCTTGCCGATGCGCTTGCCCTGGGCGCCGGTAAAGGCGCCGCTTTCGTGGCCGAACAACTCGGCTTCAAACAATTGCTCGGGGATTGCCGAGCAGTTGAGGGCCACAAAGGGTTTGTCGGCACGTGGACCAAAATCGTGCAGGCAGCGGGCGACCAGCTCCTTGCCGCTGCCGGTCTCGCCGCGAATCAACACATTGACGGGCAGCGGCGCCAGCTCCAGAACCTGGCGGCGCAAGGTCTGCAAGCTGCGCGATACCCCCAGCAGGCGCCCGTCGATCTGCTCACGCAGGCCCGCCTGCTCATGCAAACGGCGGTTTTCCAGTACCAGTTGGCGCTTTTCCAGCGCGCGGCGCAGGCTGCTGAGCAGGGCTTCAGGGCTGAAGGGCTTTTCCAGAAAGTCGTAGGCGCCATCTCGCATGGCCTCTACTGCCATGGGCACATCGCCGTGGCCGGTCAGCAAGATCACCGGCAAGTCCGCGTCCAGTTGCTGCAACCGGGTCAGCAGGGCCAGGCCGCCCATGCCCGGCATGCGCACATCGCTGACAATCACCCCGGCAAAATGCGCCGGCAACTGCTTCAGGCAGTCTTCGGCGCAATTGAACAGCTGCACTTCAAAGCCGCTAAGGCTCAGCCATTGTTCCACGGCATTGCGAATACTGGCCTCGTCATCGACCACGATCACCGAATTGAGCATGTTTCAAGATTCCTGTGCGATGGGCAGCGTCAACGTGAATTGCGCACCATCCGCGTGGTTGCAAGCAGTGAGGCGCCCGCCGATTTCGTGAACTATGGCGTAGGACACCGCCAGGCCCAAACCCAGTCCGTCGCCCACGGGTTTGGTGGTGAAGAACGGGTCGAAAATTTTACCCAAATGTGCTTCGGCAATTCCGCCACCGCTGTCCGTGACGGTCAGGCGCCACAGTTGCTGATCGGCTTCGATACGGATCTCAAGGTGCTTGCGCGGTTTGTCGCCCATGGCGTCCAGGGCATTGCGCAGCAGGTTGATCAGCACCTGCTCCAGACGGATTGCGTCGCCACGTACCCAGGCCGGACGCTGAAGGTTGACGTGCAAATCGATCTGCTCGTCCTTCAGGCGCGGTTCCAGCAGTTGCAGGGACTGATCCACCACATTCGCCAGATCCAGTTTTTCGCGCAGGCCGCTGGGGCTTTGCCTGGCGTAGGTTTTTAGGTGGCCGGTGAGGGCGGCCATACGTGTGAGCATCTGCTCCAGGGGTTCCAGAGCCTTATAGGCGTCGTCGATGCGACCGTGATCGAGTAACAGGCGCAAGGTCGCCAGCTGCATGCGCTGGGCGGTAAGGGGCTGGTTGATTTCATGGGCCAGCGCCGCTGACATTTGCCCCAGCGCCGCCAGTTTGGCTGATTGCACCAGGCCATCTTGGGCGGTGCGCAGATCCCGGGTACGGGCCTCGACCAGTTGTTCAAGTTCTGCCCGATTGCGCTGGCGCAAACGGGCCAGGCGCCAGCGCTGGAGTAAAAACAGCCCCAGAAACACCAGCGTCAGCCACAGGCCGATTGCCGCCAGCGCGGCATTGCGGCTGTCTTCGGCCGGTATTGCCGGGCGCCGCAGCAAGTGCAGCGTCCAGCCCTCGATGTTCAGTGGTTGCGAGCCCCACAGATAGTCGGTCTGGCCATGGGGACCATTGACGCGGCTCAGGTAGCTGTTTTCACCAAAGCTGCTCAAGGTTTGCGAGGTCATCAGCGTAAGCGGCTGCTTGTCGTATTGGCGGGTCACGCTGATGGCGCTGCGATCGCGGTCGTTCAGCTCGCGCAGGTGGCGATAGCGCCAGCCGGGCTGATTGGCAATAAATACAATGCCCCGATTGTCACTCACCAGCAGCGTGTCGCTGCCGTGGCTCCACTCGCGCTCCAGTTCCGGAAACTCCAGCTTGACCACCATGGCTCCCAGAAACCGGCCATTGGCATCCTGTACCGCGCTGGACATAAAGTAACCCGGTATGCCGCTGGTTACGCCCACTGCATAAAAGCTGCCGGTACCCTGGCTGCGAGTCTGGCTAAAATACGGACGGAACGCGTAATTATGACCGACATAACTATTGGAAGTGTTCCAGTTGCTGGCGGCTACTGCCAGGCCGGTGCTGTCGAGCAATTCCAGTGTCGAGGATTGTGCTGCACCGTTGATACGTTCCAGCTTGCGGTTGAGCTGCGCCTGCACCTGCGGCGTCAAGGGGTGCGCCAGTGCGCCAATCAACTCCGGGTCCAGTGCCAGTACGGCTGGCAGGGCGCGATAGCGTTCGATCACTGTGTACAACGAATTGGCATACAGGCTCAGTTGCTCGGGCCCGCGCCTGGCGCTTTCTTCCAGTGCGTGCTGTTTGGCCTGGCGCATCGCCAAGCCGCCAGCCAGAGCCGCGCCGGCCAGAATCAACAGGCAATACAGCGTCAAACGCAGGGTGCGAGACGTCAAAAGCATAGTGGCAAACCGCTCGAATGGCAGGGCGCGAACCATATCATGACGCCAGTACCTTGCAGGAGAAGGGATAACTATCTACCGCCGCGCAGGTTTTGCTCAGGGATATGTTGGCTTTCAATCCAGCGGAACCTTAGCCATGACGACGAGTTTACCCCCTGTGCGCGGTCGAGCACCGTTGCTGTTGTCCAGTACGCAATGGGCGCAAAAAGAGGCGCTCACCTATCTCTCTTCAATTGTCGAGACTAACTTCAATGGCCTGAGCGAGGCGCACACATTCAGTTATCCCGTGCTCTATCGCAACGCGCTGGCATCTCTCAAGGCGGTTGAGGACGAGATCACGCGAATCAAGGCCGACTTCAAGTCAACTCACCTGGCAGCACTCACGCGCGAGCTTAAAGTGCTGCTGGGCATTGATATCGACCCCGAGCAAGCGCGGATCCATACCCGATATCGTGAAAATATCGAAGAGGACCTGTTTGAGTACATGACCCGCATCAGCGGTTCAGCCTCTGCTGCCCGCGAGCCCAAGTTCACCTTCAGTCCCGGGCGTACGCCGCGCGCACTGGAAGAGTCCAGATTTATTGAACATGTTCGTGCGGTCTCGTTGTGGGATGCCGCGTGCGAAAACTTCAGTTACAGGACTGACTCGGTGTTGCTCAAGCCCTACAGCTTTGAACAAGCCAGTTACATCGACTATACCGCCGGTTTGAGGGGCAGGCCTGCCGGGCCTTTTATCCAGATTGTGCGAAAACTGGATCTGGGTGCGAAGCTCAAACAGTTGCTTGATGGAGCAACTGCGCAGGATGGCTCCTTGACGCAGCGGGTGGTTGCAGCGGCCAAAGCCGGCTTTGAGTTCGATTTGCTGGAGGCGTACCGCAACAGCTTTGTGTCGAAGGTCAATCGTACCGATTACGAGCGTTTGCTCAGCATGTTGAAGGGAGACTCTGATCCGCATATATGGCCGGTTTCAATGGGTCTCAAACCCGTGGTACCGGAGAAGTTCTTCAGACACCCGGGAGGCACAGAAGAAGACTTCAAATTGCTCTTTCACGAGGAAAACTACCTGGACTTCTCCGGGCGCGGCGAATTTGCGCTTCCTCTTTTCCTGATCAAGGTTCCTGAGCTGTCTGGTGTTTTCAGCTATTTCCCACAACGCCTTGGCGGAGCCCTTTTGTGGCACAAAAGCGTAGACAGCGGCTTCAAGCATTTTTTGCAGCAACTCAGGCAGGACCATAGCAAAGGCCAGCTTGGCTGGTTTGTCAGGCATTTGGGGTTTAAAGACCTGGGAAGCGTCAACAAGCTGCTGAGTGACGAGCCAAGGCCCCAGGGCATCACCTGGCTCGCGGGTGTTTTGCATGATGCTTTTCGCAGTACGTTTCCCGAGCCTGACCTGAACAGTCTGAAACTCTATGTCGAAATCAGTACAAGCGGTTCTCAGCCATTGGCCAAGAGAATAGGAGAGCGGCAGACAGCGCGGTTTCGTGACAACTTGAGCCTGTTGGCCACTAGCAAGTCGGCACTGGATTGGCAGGCTTTCAAAGAGGCATTGTCTGACATAGGCAGTGAAGTACTGACGATGCTCACCACCCCCATGCCCGGAGGTGTATTGGGGCTCAACGCAATCATGCAGGCCGCCATCTTCGGCTCTCTGGCCTACAGCCTTGTGCAGGGCGTGAAGGAGGCCAGCCAGGGAGAGGGCACGAACTTTGCCGGTGCATTGGCCGACAGCGCCGACTTGTTGATCAGTGCCCGCTTGGCGGGTGTGGCGGCCAAGGCTCACCGCCAGCGCATGCAAGGCCTGTGGGCCGCTCTTGGCCAGCCGCGCAAGGTCATCAATCAGGCGGGTGGCGTCGAGTTGTGGCGGCCGCAGTTGAGCGCATACCCGCACCTACTGGCAGACGCACTGGATGGGCGGGTGCCCAACGCTCAGGGTTTGTATGACATCGATGCAAAGCGCTATGCCAAGGTTCAGGAGGGCGACAAGGCCTTGGTGGTAGAGGTCACCCATGACGCGCCGTCCGGTCTTTACGTGCTTAAAACCGATAATGCGCAGGCATTCAGGCCCGCGGTGGCGTTTGACCCCGGTCAGCAGGTCTGGCGCCTTGCGCTGGAGGATGTTCAGGGGCTGGACGACAAGCACCTGCTGCAGCGCATGTTGGCGCTGGATATGCCTGATTCTGCTCCAGGTGACATAGAGCGCATGCTGAGCATTACCGGCACCAGCCGTAAACAGCTTGAAAACACATGGCAAGGTCAGCTTGCTCCGGGTCCGCTGGCCGATGGCGTGCGTCGGCTTCAAGCTGACCGACTGATTGAGCAAATCAAAAGCGACTTTCCCCAGCGCGGCGAAATGCCTGTCAACGCTGACAGCGCAGTGTTGTGCATGCTGACACAGTTGAAGCTTTGGCCCGGGGAGACGGTGCTGGATGTGTTCAATCAGCAGGGTCAGCTGGTTGAGTCTTATGGCAAGGATCATCGCCCCGGCACCCCTGTGAACCATATTGAAATCAAGCGCCTGGATCACGGTACCTATGTGGCCAGGAATGATGTCACCCAGGGCAGTGCCCAGGTCGAGCAATTGTTCACGCTGATTCTCGACCAGTTACCCGAGGCTTCACAACTGGGCCGCGAGAGCAATCCGGACCTGAGCAAAGCAGGGCGAATTGCTTCGATACGTTGGCAAATTGCCGACCTGGCCCGAGAGGACAAGCCACTCCTGTTCAAGGCACTGACAGCGCTTTATGGGCACAAGCGCAACGATCCGATGGCCCGCTCAGACCCTGCCAAGAAGTATTTGCCTTTGGTGTACCCACCCCTTTCGGGTACCACGACGCCATTGCTGGCCAAACTTCATCAGCTTAATGCCTGGATGTCGGTGGAGAGCCTTGAACCGTTATTGGCTGCGCACCCTTTTACCCCCTCTCAGGTCACACAGGCTCTTGAGCAAGGCATGCAGCCTTTGGCGTTTGCCCGTGCAGCAAACCGCTTGCGGACACGGCTGCGGGTAGACATTGCACTGGACGGGATCTATCACCGGCGGGCTTGGAGCCCTGATATCGATTTATGGACCCGAGAGTTCGCAACAGGGGTTTTGCGCGACAGGCTCAACCGCAGGTTGGTGGTCACGGATGTGAGTGCCCCGACCTCAACAGATGGCTACAGCCCCACCGGGCCTGATGATCCAACCATCGTCCTGCGTCAGAGTAAGGCTGGCACCTTCGAAGTTTCTGATTTTCGTCGCGGTGGGACAGTGACCATCAGTTCAACCCCTGACAGCTTCTACCTGGCGATCAACTGGGTGTTGCGAGAGAGTGAACGTTTATCGCTGGGTATGGATGGCGCCAGGGTATCGGGTCTGCGCCAGGCCCTGGGTGATGCAATGCTCGCCCGGCGACAGCCTGATGGCACCGTTAATCTGTGGGACAAGACCACTTTCCAATATGAGCGCAAAGAGGTTGTGCTGCGCGATCAGGTACCTGGTGAACTGGGTCTTTATCGTATCGATGATAAAGATTATCTGTCGTTGCATGGTTCTGTATATCAGGTCGACTTCGACCCTGTGATCAATAAATGGCGCATGAGGCACCCGAATAAAATCGGGGTCAACGAGCCGACTCTGGAGCACAACTACAACGGTGCATGGCGCCAGACAATCGAGAACCCGCTGCAGTGGGAAGGGCTCAAATTGCTGCGCCGGCTGCGAGCCCGGCCTGAATCCATCAGTGATGAAATGGGCCATAAAATGATGGCTGTAAGCAATACCAGCGAAGGTGTATTGCGTCAGATTCACATGAACAACCTCGCACCCCCGCCCTTGTTGGTGGATACCTGGAAGCGCTTCGAGATCGAAGCCGAGATTCAGCGTTTTGTAAAACAAATGCAGGCACATCATTCGCTGTCCGAAGCCCGCAGCGATATTCATCTGTTGCTGATGCAGAATTTGCCTGGCTGGCCTGCGGACAAGGTACTTCAAATTGTCGACTTGCAAGGTAATACGCTACAGGAATACGGGGTCGACTTGAGCAGCACCACGCCTCGGATCAGAGTGACGATCGATGAGGCCGATAACGCCAGCCTGTTGCTGCGCGCGCTGCTCTCGCGCATGAATCAGGCCGATACATTGAGCCTGCTGGGCGAGTACCATCTCTCTATCGAGGAACGCATGCTGGCGCTGGCTAAAAAAGTTGCCGCCCATGCGCTTGCGCGTCAAGCCACGGTGTTCAAGTCACTCTATGGGCGCCTGGAGCGCAGTTCGGATCCGCACGTTAAACTGGTTCAAAAAAATTATCCAGATCTCCCCAAAAGCATTATCGAACATATGCTGCGCCACACCTCTGGCCCCGAGCGAACCAACTATTTTGATAAAGAGATGATTGCTCCGCGCTTTTCGGAGCAGATTGGCTGGACGGCCAGGGAGGTGCGACTGGCCCGCGCTTACGAAGGTTTGTATATCGGGGCCACGGCAACTGCGGACAGTGAAATGCTCACACTGCGCATGCTGCAGTCCTTGTCGGGCTGGCCAGCGGGCGCAAGACTTGAGGTTCGCCGTGATGATGTTAACGGTCAGTTACTCGACAGTATCGGTGCCGCTGATGCTGACAGTTCACGGGTGTTGGTCAAGGCAGGTAGCCAGTATCAGGCCTGGTCGCCAGACGGGCAGGCCCTTAATGCACCGTCTGCAGCTGGCAACAATTTGCTGTCCTCCATTTTGTATTCGCTCACCCCGGCAGAGCGTGCGGCCATGGATGTCCCGGATGTGGGTGACACGGCAACTCTGGCTAAAAAAATCAGTGATCAGGCGATCAAGGACCGGATAAATGTCCGAGCCCTGCTGGGGTTGGAGCCACCTGCACCGCCGCGCAAACCGCCGATGGACCTGGACAGGTCGTTCATCGCTTATCCACTGACAATCAGTGTGGGTGGCTCGGAGCACTCTCTGTATTTGATGCGTGAAGCACAATATCTGTACCCCACATGGAGCTATCACAAGATTGTCGACTATCTGGACGCATTGGGCGGTACTGAATCTTCTCGGCGTGCCCATGTGGCGTTGAGCCGGGCGCAGTTCGAGACCATGCAGGTTGAGCTGGATGGGTGGGCGCAAGTCCAGCTGTACCCTAGCGGTACTTCTCATATGGCGATGGCAATGCCGGGCCACAGGCTCCAGGTGTGTGAGCGAATCGTGCAGGCCTGGCGCAGGGAAACCCAGATAGCCCGGGACAATGATGGCAATGTAATTGGGCCCATACTCGACCTGTATGGCCTTGATGTGGGTGACTTGCCAGCATTGACAGGCAACTTGAGCCATATCCGGGTGCTGCGAATGGACTGCATGAATTTGCGCAACGGCTCTGGAGACTTTCTGAGTGGTTTCCCGCATTTACACACGCTGAGCTTGTCAGGTAACCGTCTGACCGATATGCCTTCAGCGATAGCAGGCATGACCCAGTTGAGGTCACTTGATCTGTCGGGCAATCGTTTTGTGCTGACCTCCCAGAATATTCAGCGGCTTGCGTCGTGCTCAATGCTTGAAGTATTGAGCCTGGAGAACAATCCGCTGGGGCTTGCACCCGATGTGAGTCAGATGTCCGGCTTACGCACCTTGAACCTGCAAAACACAGGGATTACTCAGTGGCCCAACGGGTTATGGGCACTGACACAGGTTCAATGGGCCAACCTTCGCAATAACCTGATTCGCGACATGCCTGATGCCGTTTTCAGCGCCCCCCTGACAGCTGTGGCCAACAGCGTTACCAGTGTTTCCGGCAACCCGATTTCTGCACAAAGCCGTGATCGGATCATCGCTTACTGGGTCCAGGGCGGCAGTGACTTTGGCTATGGTCCGTCGATTGTCCATGCCATTGATCATGCTCAGGCACAGGCGTCGGTAAACGATGTTGCGCCATGGCTGCCCTTGGGCCTGACCGGTGCGCAAAAACAGTCCAGGACGCAGCAGTGGGCGTTGTTACTAGGATCCGGGGGGGCAGCCAGGGATTTTTTTGAAACCCTGGCTTTATTCGCCACCAGTCAAAACTTGATGGTGCCTAGCGTGTGGGAGCAACTGACAAATCGGGTGTGGGTACTCGTTGATCAGATGCTGGCGAACACGCAACTGCGTGATGCGCTGCTGACCCGGGTCTTTCGTGAAGAGCGAAGCTGCGGTGATGGTGCCATGGTGCTGTTTGAGAACATGGAAGTCGAAGTGCTGATTCATGAAGCGCTGAATAATGCAGGTCAGGCCCAGCGCGAAGCGGAGCTGTTCAAACTGGCCAAACGGCTATTCCGTTTAAGGCAGGTCGACCAGGTTGCAGATGCCGAAGTTCGCAGGCGGGTCGCGGCAGGGGGTAATCCTGATGCCGCTGAAGTCATCCTGTGTTATCGGGTCAAACTGGCAGATGACCTTGATTTACCGACCCGTGCAAGGTCTATGTTGTACGAAGCCACGGCTGGGGTTTCTGATCAGCAAGTCACCGAGGCCAGAGACAGTATTTTGGCTATGGATGGCAGCCCGGCCTTTATGCACTCGATCATGTACGAAACGTTTTGGCGCCGTTTTCTGGAAAGCACACACGCAGACCGATTCGCTGTCATCGAAGCCGATTATCAGCGGGACTACAAGCAACTGGCCGAAGAACAGGGGCTTTCGGATGAGGTGGAGTTGCAAAGAGGAGCAGCGCTTACAACCGACCGGGATCAGAGAGTCAATGTGCTGATCGAGGAGCTGACCCGTAAGGCTTATCAGTCCAGTGAATAATTGATCTGTAGTCAGGCGACAGGGGGCGTGCCCCCGCTGATGGCCACCACCGTCAGCAACTGCCCTTCAAACAGGCAAAACTGCGCGTCCAGCTCACGACCCTGTAGCCACTCGGGTGACAAGTCGGTGAGCAGGCGCAGGCGCACCTGGCCTTCTGATGTCCAGCTCAGCACTTCGGCGTGTTCAAAGTAGAAGCGCTTTTGCACCAGCGGGTACAACGCCTTGAACAGGCTTTCCTTGACTGAAAACGTCAGCGTGACCAACAGCGCGATCTGATCTTCAGGCCCGGCGGCCATACGCACAAGCTCATCAGGAGTGAGGATTTCCTTGGCCAGGCGCTGGGCGCGCTCGGGGGTGAGCAGGGTTTCCAGATCGATGCCCAGGGCCTGCCAGTCACGTTTAAGGGCTACCAGTGCCCCGGCGCGGCCTTTGCTGTGGGTGATGGCGCCGCTGATATGGGCTGGCCACACGGGCGCGCGGTCTTCACCCATGCCGGGCGTGGCGCAGGTGCCATCCAGTTGCAGCAGCGCTGCGCGGGCGCACAGACGCCCGGCCAGAAATTCGGTTTGGCGTTTGGCCACTGAGCGTTGAATACTCGCAGGCATATCGATGGCACTGCGGGCAAAGTCGTCGTCTTCAAGCTGTGCCGGGATAAAGTCTGTGCTGAGCCATACACTGGCGGGCAGGACCTCTGGCAAGGGCCAGTCGGCACGCAATGGCGAGCAGCAGGCAGGCAAGGCGGGGAGTCGGTTCATGCCGGGCATTGTGCCGGGGCTTGGCCCGGCTGTGCAATTGTTCAGAGTATGTTCAGGGCACACGACTTAGTGTGTAGCTAGGCTGTATGGGACACTCGTCCTTCGAGACGCGGATTGGCTTGGGAGAGCGCGATGAAATTGCTGGTGGTTGAAGATGAGGCGTTGCTGCGCCATCACTTGCAAACCCGTCTGACAGAAAGTGGCCATGTGGTCGAAGCGGTCGCCAATGCCGAAGAGGCGCTGTACCAGACCGAACAGTTCAATCATGACCTGGCGATGATCGATCTGGGGCTGCCTGGGCTCGGGGGGCTGGAGCTGATTCGCCAGTTGCGTGCCCGGGGCAAGACGTTTCCGATCCTGATTCTCACCGCCCGTGGCAATTGGCAGGACAAGGTCGAAGGGCTGGCGGCGGGCGCAGACGATTATGTGGTCAAACCATTTCAGTTCGAAGAGCTGGATGCGCGGCTCAATGCGTTGCTGCGCCGCTCCAGTGGCTTTACTCAACCTACGATAGTGGCCGGTGCGCTGGTGCTGGATATCAACCGCAAACAGGCAGTGCTCGACGGCGAGCCGCTGGCGCTGACCGCTTATGAATACCGGATTCTCGAATACCTGATGCGCCATCACCAGCAAGTGGTGGCCAAGGACCGACTGATGGAACAGCTGTACCCGGATGACGAGGAGCGTGATCCGAATGTGATCGAGGTGCTGGTCGGGCGTCTGCGACGCAAGCTTGAGGGGGCAAACGGTTTTAAGCCAATCGATACGGTGCGTGGCCTGGGGTACTTGTTTACTGAGCGCTGCCGATGATTCGTTCGCTTCGCGTTCGATTGATGCTGGCGGCAACCTTGTTGGCCGTGTTGTTTATGCTGGCGTTGCTGCCAGCGATGCAGGGAGCGTTCAGTCTGGCGCTCAAGGACGCCATCGAGCAGCGTTTGGCGTCGGATGTGACCACGCTGATTTCAGCGGCAAAGATGGAAAAGAACCGTCTCATAATGCCAGCGCTGCTTCCGGACGAGCAGTTCGACCTGCCGGACAGCCGTGTGCTGGGTTACATCTATGACCGCGACGGCAACCTGGTCTGGCGTTCGCGGGCCACGCAAGAAGAAAACATCAACTATAAGCCGCGCTACGACGGGCGCGGCAACGAGTTTGCGAGCATTCGCGAAGACAACGGCGAAGAGTTTTTTGTCTATGACGTTGAGGTCAAGCTGCTCGGAGGCAAGAGTGCGGCCTTCAGCTTTGTCGCCCTGCAGCCGATGCGCGAGTACAACCTGACGCTCGAAGGGTTGCGGGAAAATCTTTATCTGGGGTTCGGCGCAGCTTTGATTGTGCTGCTGGCATTGCTATGGATTGGTCTGACGTGGGGGTTACGCGCCTTGCGACGTTTGAGTCAGGAACTGGATGAAATCGAAACCGGCGAGCGCCAGAGCCTCAGCGAGCAACACCCGCGTGAGCTGCTGCGCCTGACCGGGTCGTTGAACCGTTTGCTGCAAAGCGAACGCGAACAGCGTTCGCGTTATCGCGATTCCCTTGATGATCTGGCCCACAGCCTGAAAACCCCGCTGGCAGTTTTGCAGGGTGTAAGCGAAAGCATGGCCCAGCGCCCGGCCGACCGTGAACAGGCCTGGGTGCTGCAAAGCCAGATCGAGCGCATGAACCAGCAGATCGGCTATCAGTTGCAGCGTGCCAGCTTGCGCAAGAGCGGTCTGGTGCGTCACCAGGTCGAAGTGCTGCCTGTGGTGCAGAGCCTGTGCAACACGCTGGACAAGGTGTACCGCGACAAGGGGGTCAAGGTCAGCTACGACATCCCGGAACTCAGCCATCTGCCGATCGAGCAGAATGCCTTGCTGGAGTTGCTCGGCAACCTGCTGGAAAACGCCTACCGGCTGTGCCTGAGCCAGGTACGCATCAGCCTGCACCGTAATATTCATGGCATAGATGTGTGCGTGGAAGACGATGGTCCGGGGGTGCCGCCAGATCAGCGTGCGCGCATATTGCAGCGCGGTGAGCGCCTGGACCGCCAGCATCCGGGGCAGGGCATTGGCCTGGCGGTGGTCAAGGACATCATTGAGAGTTATGACGCCATCCTGACCCTGGACGACTCGTCCTTGGGAGGGGCAGCCTTTCGGATTCATTTCCCAGCGATGTAATCGACGAACCCATGTAGCAGCTGCCGAAGGAACGAGGCTGCGTTCGACGGCGTAGCCGTCGTGAAGTCAGGTACATCGTTGTGTCAGAAAGAAACCGGACCTTAGGTTTTACGACGGCTACGCCGTCGAACGCAGCCTCGCTCCGCTCGTCAACTGCTACGTGTGTAAGGCGACGCTCAGGCGGATATCCGCCATTTCACCCGCCATCACAAGTGCAATGGGCGGAATCCCGCCAATTTCTTTCTTGTAAAATCGATCAATAAATTCCTACAAGTCTAGGCGCCACAGGCCATTGCGCAGCTTTTGCCCAATGTGGCCCACGGCTTGCAATAAGTGCGAGAGGTCTGCCGTAAGAGCAGCTCCAAAAACAAATCCCTCCAAGTACAGGAGGGTTCGCGCTTTAGGTGTCACCAGTCTCAGACGGAATGATGATTGAGTGATGCACTTGAGGAACTTTGCAATGACGACTCGTCAGCCACTGTACAAATCCCTGTATGTGCAAGTAATCGTAGCGATCGCTATCGGTATCTTGCTGGGCCATTACTACCCGGAAACCGGTGTTGCCCTCAAACCCCTGGGTGATGGTTTTATCAAACTGATCAAGATGGTCATCGCGCCCATTATTTTCTGTACGGTGGTGAGCGGTATTGCCGGCATGCAGAGCATGAAATCGGTCGGCAAGACCGGCGGTTATGCCTTGCTCTACTTCGAAGTCGTGTCGACTATCGCGCTGTTGATCGGCCTGATCGTGGTTAACGTGGTACAGCCTGGCGCTGGCATGCATATTGACGTGTCGACCCTGGATGCCAGCAAAATTGCCGGTTACGTGTCGGCAGGCGCAGACCAGAGCATCGTAGGCTTTATCCTCAACGTGATCCCGTCGACCATTGTTGGCGCCTTCGCCAATGGCGATATCCTGCAAGTGCTGATGTTCTCGGTGATCTTCGGTTTCGCCCTGCATCGCCTGGGTGCCTACGGCAAGCCGGTACTGGACTTCATCGACCGTTTCGCCCATGTGATGTTCAACATCATCAACATGATCATGAAGCTGGCGCCACTCGGTGCGCTGGGTGCGATGGCCTTCACCATCGGCGCTTACGGCGTAGGCTCGCTGGTTCAGCTGGGTCAGTTGATGATCTGCTTCTACATCACTTGCGTGCTGTTCGTGCTGATCGTGCTGGGCGGTATTGCCCGCGCTCACGGTTTCAGCGTTTTGAAGCTGATCCGCTACATCCGTGAAGAGCTGCTGATCGTACTGGGTACGTCCTCGTCGGAATCGGCCCTGCCACGCATGCTGGTGAAAATGGAGCGTCTGGGCGCGAAGAAATCGGTAGTGGGTCTGGTGATCCCGACCGGTTACTCGTTCAACCTCGACGGTACTTCGATCTACCTGACCATGGCAGCCGTGTTCATCGCCCAGGCGACTGACACGCACATGGACATCACCCATCAGATCACCCTGTTGCTGGTGCTGTTGCTGTCGTCCAAGGGGGCCGCTGGTGTAACCGGTAGCGGCTTTATCGTCCTGGCGGCAACCCTGTCGGCGGTAGGCCACTTGCCGGTAGCCGGTCTGGCGCTGATCCTGGGTATCGACCGCTTCATGTCCGAAGCCCGTGCCCTGACCAACCTGATCGGTAACGCCGTGGCAACCCTGGTGGTAGCCAAGTGGGTCAAGGAACTGGACACCGACACCCTGCAAACCGAGCTGAACTCCGGCGGTCGCCCGCTGGATGACACCCGTCCGCAAGATGACCTGGGCGTGGCTGAAGGCCCGGCCCCGGTGTTGCTCAAGTAAGTCTGAGCGCATAAAAAACCCATCTTCGGATGGGTTTTTTTATGCCTGTTTATTCGACCCGGGTCAGGCCGCTGAACACCAGCGTATTACGGCAGCGGCGGCACAGATAGCCGCGGCCTTGCTTGACCAGGGCGTGCCGCTGGGCAGAAAAGGCAAAGTCGCTGTCCGGGCAGGGGCAGCGGTAGATATAGCGCGTGGCGCTGCGCCGTTTGATGGCGTAGGTATGGCAGCGATTGGGCGGCAGTTCGTACACCCCGCGCATGATCAGTTGCCATTCTTCACCGTGGGGCGCGATGCGTTCGCCAAACAACTGATGGGCAACCAGATGCGCCACTTCGTGGGGGACCGTCTGCTTGAGGAAGTCTTCGCTGTTTTCACGGTACAGCTGGGGGTTGAAGCGCAGCAGGTTTTCATGCAAATGGGCGACCCCGGCTTTTTGTCCGCGCAGCTTGAAACTGACGACGGGGCGTTTGAAGGGGCGTTTGAAAAACACTTCGGCCTGTTGGAAACAGTTTTCGACGCGGGTATTGAGCAACTCGGGCATGCGGTTCGGTTCTCCAGAGCCGGCGATTATGCCGCAAGCGGTGGGGTTGCGAACCTGTTGGCGCCCAATGGTCTTTATGATCCCTGTGGGAGCGAGCCTGCTCGCGAACAGCAATCGCGAGCGGGCTCGCTCCCACGGGTTGTGGCCTAGTTGGTATACACCGGCCCGACACCCAACCCCCAGACAATCACGGTAAAGGCCATGATCGCCACCAGGACCACCAGGCCCACTGCCAGCACCGAGCTGGAAAACAGGAAGCCTTCGTCCGGGTCGATACTCATAAAGGTCGGCAGACCCACGTACAGCAGGTACACCGTGTAGCAAATGGCGGCGGTGCCCACCATCATGCCTAGCCACATATGCGGATACAGCGCCGCCAGCCCGCCGATAAACAGCGGTGTAGCCGTGTAGGTGGCAAAGGCCACGCAACGCTGCAGGCTGGGTTGTGCATCGTAGGTACGGGCCATCCAGTGAATGAATGCGCCCATCACGGCCACGCCCACCAGCATGGCGGCGTAGGACAACAGGGTCATCCACAAGGCGCTGTCCAGGGTCAGCATCACCGGCGCGCGGTTACCGATCACCCAGCCTACCTGGGTAGTGCCAATAAACGCAGAAATGGCCGGAATCGCTGCCAGAATTAACGTGTGCGTGAAATACATATGGCCGATGCTTTCTTCGGCATCGCCACGGATTTCGCGCCACTCTTTATCGGGGTGGGTGAAAAGGCCCACAACGTGATGGATCATGGCTGTCGCTCCTGTATAAGACGCATCGCCCCCAGTGGGACGCGTGCCGGTCGCGCAGCCATAACGTATTGATAAGCAGACAGGCGTGCGGCCTTGATGACAAGTATAGGAAACCTGCCGCCCCATATACCCGGCTCCTTAGAGCTTATTGTGCTGTCAGATGCGGGCTTATCGCATTGGTGTCTTTAGGCAGCCAAGGGGTTGGTTGGTGGGTTTTTTTCGGTAAAATCCCCGGTTTTTGGTCTTAACTCGCGGAATTGAAGCGCTATGGGCACTCACTCGGTCTCTCAAATCAAACTCCAGAAACGCCTGCGTCGCTTGACCGGTGAGGCTGTAGCCGACTTCAACATGATTGAGCACGGCGACAAGGTGATGGTGTGCCTGTCGGGCGGCAAGGACAGTTACACCCTGCTCGATGTGTTGCTACACCTGCAGAAAGTCGCGCCGATCCAGTTCGAGATCGTGGCCGTGAACATGGACCAGAAACAGCCGGGTTTTCCCGAGGACGTGCTGCCGGCCTATCTTAAGTCGCTGGGTGTGGAATACCACATCGTTGAAAAAGACACTTACTCGGTGGTCAAGGAACTGATCCCCGAAGGCAAGACCACCTGCTCGCTATGTTCGCGCCTGCGGCGTGGCACTTTGTACACCTTTGCCGATGAAATCGGCGCAACCAAGATGGCCCTTGGGCATCATCGTGATGATATCGTCGAAACCTTCTTCCTCAATATGTTCTTCAACGGCACGCTCAAGGCGATGCCGCCCAAGTTGCGCTCCGATGACGGGCGTAACGTGGTGATACGCCCGTTGGCGTACTGCAACGAGAAGGACATCCAGGCTTACTCCGACTGGCAGCAGTTCCCGATCATCCCGTGCAACCTCTGCGGTTCCCAGGAGAACCTGCAGCGCCAGGTGGTCAAGGACATGCTCCAGGAGTGGGACCGCAAGACGCCGGGCCGCACCGAGAGTATCTTTCGCAGCTTGCAGAACGTAAACCCGTCGCAATTGGCGGACCGTAACCTGTTTGATTTTACGAGCTTGAAGATCGACGAAAGCGCCGCACCGCGGTTCGTCAACCTGCTCAACCTGTAATTGCCAAGAGGAGAGGGCATGCGCGACTACAAATGGCTGCACGAATACTGTTTGAACCGTTTCGGTTCGTCAGCCGCACTTGAAGCCCAATTGCCCGTCCCGAGAACCCCGGAACAATTGCGCCAGATCAGCGATGATCGCTACCTGTCGACCCTGGCCCTGCGCGTGTTTCGCGCCGGGCTCAAGCACAGCGTGGTCGATGCCAAGTGGCCCGTGTTCGAAGAAGTGTTCTTTGGTTTCGACCCGGAAAAAGTTGTGCTGATGGGCGCCGAGCACCTTGAGCGGTTGATGCAGGATGCGCGGATCATCCGCCATCTGGGCAAGCTTAAAAGCGTGCCGCGCAATGCCCAGATGGTGCTTGATATCGCCCATGAACACGGCAGCTTCGGCGCGTTTATCGCCCAGTGGCCAGTGACCGATATCGTCGGGTTGTGGAAGTACCTGGCCAAGCATGGGCATCAGTTGGGTGGTTTGTCGGCGCCACGCTTTTTGCGCATGGTCGGCAAGGACACTTTTGTGCCCAGCTATGACGTGGTGGCCGCGCTGAACGCGCAGAAGCTGGTGGACAAGGCCCCTACCAGCCTGCGCGACCTGGCGATTGTGCAGAACGCATTCAACCAGTGGCACGCCGAAAGTGGCCGGCCAATGTGCCAACTGTCACAGATGCTGGCGTTTACCGTGAATCATTAAGCAGGTTTTGCGAGCGGCATAAAACCTGTGGGAGCGAGGCTTGCCCGCGATGGCAGCGCCTCGATTTGCCTGACAAACCGAGTCGTCTGCATCGCGAGCAAGCCCGCTCCCACACGCTCTTACGCGCCTTCACCACTCAGGCGCCGATCCAGCTGGTAACGCCAGCGCACAAACAGCAATGCACTGACGAATACCGCCACGCTGGCAGCGATTTCCAGCAGGCCGAACACCTGGCGGTTCGGGTCGAATGCCGCCAGCGCTCCCTTGATCAGGTACAGGTTGACCACGTAGCAGGTGAACGAGTGCCCGCGCGGACTGCCCAAAAGCATGCCCGGTACCACAAACATCAACGGCACCAGTTCGATCAGCAGGATCACCCACGGCCGGGCACCATGCAGGTCGGCAAAGATCAGGTAGTAAGCACACAGCAGGCCGATCAGGCCAAAAAAGCACACCAGGCTTACTACGCGCATCAGCCGTACGCGTGGCTCCAGCCATTCGATGGGCGGCAGCACTTTGGGCTTTTTAGCCACGGTTGCTCTCCAGCTTCAACGCGATAGTCGCCAAACGCTGGCCAAGGGCCCGGCACAGGGCAATTTCGTGTTCGTCCAGGCCGCGCTTGCCGTCGGCACCTGCGTGATGGCTCGGGCCATAGGGGGTGCCGCCTGCGGTGGTGTGCAGCAAGGACGACTCGCTGTAGGGCAGGCCGGTGACCAGCATGCCGTGGTGCATCAGCGGCAGCAGCATCGACAGCAGGGTGCTTTCCTGGCCGCCGTGCAGGCTGGCGGTGGAGGTGAACACACCCGCCGGCTTGCCGACCAGTGCGCCGGTCAGCCACAGGTTGCTGGTGCCATCGAGAAAGTACTTGAGCGGCGCCGCCATGTTGCCGAAGCGCGTCGGGCTGCCCAGGGCCAGCCCCGAGCAGTTTTTCAGGTCGTCGAGGCTGGCGTACATCGCGCCGTCGTCCGGAATGGCCGGGGCTACGGCTTCGCATTCGGCGGAAATGGCCGGCACGGTGCGCAGGCGCGCTTCAAGGCCACCTTGCTCGATCCCGCGGGCAATTTGCCGGGCCATTTCGCTGGTCGAACCGTTACGGCTATAGAACAGAACCAGAATGTAGGGTGCGCTCACGGCAGGATCTCCAGGATTTTTTCTGGCGGACGGCCAATCACGGCCTGCTCACCAGCGACCAGAATCGGACGCTCGATCAGCTTGGGGTGTGCAGCCATGGCGTCGATCAGCTGCGCTTCAGTGAGACTGCTGTCTGCCAGGTTGAGGGCCTTGTACTCGTCTTCGCCGCTGCGCAGCAATTGCCGTGCGCTGATGTTCAGCTTGGCCAGCAGATCGCGCAGTTGCGGGGCGTCCAGCGGCGTTTCGAGGTAGCGCACCACGGTGGGGGTCAGGCCTCGGGCTTCAAGGAGTTCGAGCGCACCGCGGGATTTCGAGCAGCGCGGGTTGTGATAAAGCGTCAGATCGGTCATGTGCGGGTCGCATCTTGCGTAAGGTGGCAGGTATTCTACCTGCCTGACGGGCGCGCCTGAACTCTATGCGGTAAATGGCCGCTCGCTGATGGTTTTTGTAGGTATTTACCGGGAAGGATCAACGCATGTTTAAGCGACTCATGGCAGTAGCTAGCGTCTGTGCCACATTATTGCTGGCCGGTTGCGGAAATGATTATGGGGTCGATCAGCACGGACAGAAGATCGCATCGGAACGTCTGGACAAACAATGGAAGGTCATCAATTACTGGGCGGAGTGGTGCGGCCCGTGCCGTATCGAGATACCTGAACTGAACTCGCTGGAAAAACAGCTGCAGGGACAGTCGGTAGGGATTTTCGGGGTCAATTTCGATGGATTGCAGGGCAAGGAGCTGAGCGACGCGAGTGCAGCGCTGGGTATCACCTTTACCGTGCTGGCGCAGGATCCGGCGGAAGTGTTCGACCTGCCGCGCAGTGAAGCACTGCCAGTGACTTACATCCTGGATGAGAAAGGCAAGGTGCGGGCCACGTTGATGGGCGAGCAGACCGCAGCCGGAGTGTTGGCCAAGATCAAGGAACTCAGGGGGGCCTGACAACCAAGAGCAACCCTCACCCTAGCCCTCTCCCGGAGGGGAAGGGTTGGAGTGAGGGCGGCGTCTATCAGCCTTCTTCAGACCAAAGCCGCAGCGGCTTGCCCTGTTCAGGCCAGAATCGTACCTGCCCGATCGGCGATATGTCCCAGCGCTGTACGGTCTGCAGGGCCTCGAAGAATCGCTGCTCCTGCTCCATCAACGCCGGTGCACAGGCCTTGCGGGTACTGCCCACGCCACCAAAGGTCAGCTTGTCGCCGTCCAGGGTGTAGGGCGCGAACCAGTGGTTGCAACCGCCACTGCCATAGGCCCGGCCAGCATCGTCCAGGGTTACGGTCAGGTGGCTGTTGTCGATCAGCGGTCGTTCGCCGATCCACTCCAGCAGGTAGGTGTGGTTCTGCTGCAACTTCACCGGGTCACCCGCACAGCCCGCCAGGCTTGCGCCCAGCACGGCCAGCAGGATCAGCTGCTTCATTGCGCGGCCTTTTGGCATTGCGGGCACACATGCTTGCTGCCTTCAGTGCTCCAGCCCAGCTCGGCAATGCGCGCCGTGGCTGCAGGCTTTTGGGCCTTGGTGCCAAGTTTGGCGTCCACCGCGAACTCGAATTTCAGTTCTTTGGCGCAAGCATCGCAGTTGACCTGCCATTCGTGTATCGCCAATTCGCCGAAAACCGGCCCCTTGGTCACGGCAACCCATTGGCCGCGCGGGTTGATCAGGTGACGGACCTTGTCGACGCTCAAACGCATGGACAAGGTTTTGCTGCCCTTGAGGGACACAATCAGCACGTCACCGGCTTGAATCGAACCACCGTTGCCGGTGACTTGATACAGGCCCGGCGCCAGAGCGCGGCATTCAATCAGGGTGTGCTGCGGGTTAAGCAGGCTGTAGCGGAAATCGTGTTCGACCATGGGTCCTCCAAGTAAGTCGCTATGCTAGCACGCAGGCATCAATGTCCAGGCTCAACCTTCGATCAGGTTTTGCGCCGTACCGTTTTTCCAGGCCTCGATATTGCTCAGGGTGGTGCTGGCGATTGCATTCAACGCCTCGCGGGTCAGAAACGCCTGATGGGCGGTAATGATCACATTGGGGAAGGTCAGCAGGCGGGCCAGCACGTCATCCTGCAAGGGCAGGTCGGAGCGGTCTTCGAAGAATAACTGGGCTTCTTCCTCGTAGACGTCCAGGCCCAGATAGCCCAATTGACCGTTTTTCAGTGCTTCGATCAGCGCCGGAGTGTCGACCAGTGCGCCACGTCCGGTGTTGATCAGCATGGCGCCATGCTTGAGGGTGGCCAGGCTGGCGGCGTTGATCAGGTGCTTGTTGTCAGCAGTCAGCGGACAGTGCAGGGAGATGATATGCGAACCGGCCAGCAGTTCGGGCAGGCTGACGTACTGAGCCCCCAGCGCCAGCAGTTCGGCGTTTGGATACGGGTCGAAGCACAGCAGCTTGCAGCCGAAGCCGGCCATGATCTTGCCGAACGTGGCGCCGATCTGGCCGGTGCCCACCACGCCCACGGTTTTGCCCACCAGATCGAAACCGGTCAGCCCGTGCAGGGTGAAATCGCCTTCGCGGGTGCGATTGTAGGCGCGGTGCAAGCGGCGGTTAAGCGCCAGGATAAGGGCCACGGCATGTTCCGCGACGGCGTGGGGCGAGTACGCGGGTACGCGCACCACACTCAGGCCCAGGCGTTTGGCGGCGGGCAGATCCACATGGTTGTAGCCGGCCGAGCGCAGGGCAATCAGCCGCGTACGGCCGGTGGCGAGTTGCTCCAGTACCGGCGCGCTGAGGTCGTCATTGATAAACGGGCAGACCACTTCGTAGTCATGGGCCAGCGGCGCGGTGTCCAGGGTCAGGCGCGCCGGCTGGAAGTGCAGCTCGTTGCCGTCGTCTTGTGCGGCCGCGGTGAAACTGTCGCGGTCGTAGGTCTGGCTGCTGAAAAGAATCGTGCGCATGGGGTCTTCCTTGGTCTGTAACCACAAATAGGCTTTTGTGGGAGCGGGCTTGCTCGCGATGGCATCACTGCGGTTTACCTGACATACCGCGCCGCCCGAATCGCGAGCAAGCCCGCTCCCACACAATGATTTTGCTATGCAGTACTGCGCGCTTCTTTGGCCAAACGGGTGATGGCCTGATCAAGCTCGTCGAGGGCAGCAACGGCGTTGGGGCTTGCCTGCTTGAGCAGAGTCTCGCTGCGCTGGCAGGCTGCACGCAATTGCGGTACGCCGCAGTAGCGGGTTGCGCCGTGCAAGCGGTGGACGCGTTCGATCAGCGCGTTGTTGTCCCTGGCTTCACGGGCCTGGCGGATGGCGTCGCGATCGGCTTCCAGCGAAGCCAGCAGCATGGCCAGCATGTCGATGGCCAGATCCGCCTTGCCTGCCGCCAGACGCAGCCCTTCATCGTGATCGAGTACGGGCAGTTGTGTGGTGTGACGCAGCGGTTCGTGGTGGTTCTCGCTGGCCTGATTACGCAAGGCCAGCCCGGTCCACTTCAATACCACCTGAGCCAGTTGCCGCTCGCTGATCGGCTTGGTCAGGTAGTCATCCATGCCGCTTTGCAGCAGGGCGCGTTTTTCGTTGGCCATGGCGTGGGCTGTCAGCGCAACGATCGGCAGCGGCGTACAGTGGCGCTCGCTTTCCCACTGGCGCAGGACTTCGGTGGTTTCGCGCCCGTCCATGCCGGGCATTTGCACATCCATCAGCACCAGATCGAAGTCTTGCGTCTTGACCGCATCAATGGCGGCATAACCGCTGTCCGCTGCAGTCACCTTGGCGCCCATGCCTTCAAGCAGGGTTTGCACCAGCAGCAGATTGGCCGGGTTGTCGTCCACACACAGGATGCGCGGTGCGCGGCTGGCCATTGGTTCGCCGGGCTCGCTGCGGGTTTGTCGCGGGCTGACCAGGTCGGCCAGAGCCCGGCGCAATTTACGGGTACAGGCAGGTTTGGCCTGCAACTGGCTGTGGGGGTTGTCCACCACCGGGTTGAACAGGCCCTGTTCGGTGGTCGGGCACAGAACCAGGACTTTGCAACCCAGGTGCTCAAGATCCCAGATGTGCTGGTTGAGACGCTCGGGCGGGGTGTCATTGGCCGTTACGCCCAGGACTGCCAGATCAATTGCCTGGGCAGTCTGGTGGGCGCCGGTCACACAGTTGGTGAGGTTTTCCAGGGTGGTGCAAGGCGTGACTTCCAGGCCGCAGTCTTCCAGCTGATGGTGCAGGGCCTGGCGGGCCAGATCGTGTTTTTCCAGGATCGCCACGCGCCGGCCCAGCAAGGGTGCACCGGGCAAGTCTTCGACATCATCCCTGGCTTTGGGCAGCCTGACGCTGATCCAGAATACCGAGCCTTCGCCGGGCGTGCTTTCAACGCCGATTTCGCCGCCCATCTGTTCCACCAGTCGCTTGGAAATCACCAGGCCCAACCCGGTGCCGCCGGGCTGGCGAGACAGTGAATTGTCGGCCTGGCTGAAGGCCTGGAACAGGGCGCGGATATCCTGGGCGGTCAGGCCGATGCCGGTGTCCTGCACGCTGATGCGCAGTTGCACGCTGCCATCAGTTTCGTTTTCGTCCTGGTCTTCAAGCATGGCCCGCACCGCAATGGTGCCCTCACGGGTGAACTTGATGGCGTTGTTGATCAGGTTGGTGAGGATTTGCTTGAGCCGCAGCGGGTCGCCGATCAGCGACAGGGGAGTGTCGCGATACACCAGGCTGACCAGTTCCAGGCCCTTGTCGTGGGCCGAAGGGGCGAGAATGGTCAGGGTGTCTTGCAGCAGGTCGCGCAAATTGAACGGGATGGTATCGAGCACCAGCTTGCCGGCCTCGATTTTCGAAAAATCGAGAATCTCGTTGATGATGCCCAGCAGGTTGTCGGCCGATTTTTCGATGGTGTTCAGATAATCGAACTGGCGCGGGGTCAGCTCGCTTTTTTGCAGCAGGTGGGTAAACCCGAGGATGCCATTGAGCGGAGTGCGGATTTCGTGGCTCATGTTGGCCAGAAACTCGGACTTTATACGGCTGGCCTCCAGGGCTTCCTTGCGCGCCAGATCGAGTTCGAGGTTCTGGATTTCTATGGTTTCGAGATTCTGGCGCACGTCTTCGGTGGCCTGGTCGACGCTGTGCTGCAGTTCTTCCTGGGCATTGTGCAGGGTTTCGGCCATGCGGTTGATACCCGAGGCCAGTTCGTCAAGCTCGTGGCTGCCCAGGGGCGGCAAGCGGGTTTCCAGATGCCCGTCCTTGAGCTGGGCCACGGCTTGTTTGATCTGCCCCAGCGGTGCGTTGATGGTGCGGCTCATGCGCAAGGCCAGCAGGGTGGTCAGTACCAGCCCGGTGACGATCAGCAGCAGGCTGGCAAACAGGTTGCGATAGCTGCGCAACAGCATGCCGTTATGGGACAGCTCCAGCTCGACCCAGCCCAGCAGACGATGGGCTTCATTGGGAATCACATCTCCGGCCAGGTTGCGATGGCGGCCAAACACGGGCAATAAATAGCGTGTGGCATCGTTGTCGGTGCGCTGCTGCAGATGGGTACTGCTGCCCAGTGGAGCCTGATTGAGCATGATCGGCCCGGCATGGGCCAGCGGTTCGTGGTTGGCGTTGAGGAACGCCACGGCGCGCACATCCTGCTGCTCAAGGGATTCGGTGGCGATACGGGCCAGCAGAGCAGTGTCGTGGCGGCCCATGGCGGGGGCCACCAGCGGAGCGAGTTGCTCGGCGATCATTTCGCCGCGCTGCAACAGTTGTGATTGCAGCTCGGATTGTTGCAGCCAGGTGAAATAGCCGCCGAGCACGCTTGCCATCAAGCTGACGGGCAATAGCGTAAGCAGCAATACGCGGCCTTTGATACCGAGGTTTTTAAGCACGCAACTCTCCAGCCCTGCATTCTTTTAAGAGTGGTCCGGGCATCCCGCCGGGATCAGGTGGCAGTGTAGCCATATGCTGCCCGGCAAATCTTTGAAAATTTGCCCTCAATTTCTGTTTATCAGACCGGGTAAAGCCCATGCCGGTTGCCCGCAGGGGCTCAATCTTGAATAATCAACGATTGAGAATTACTTGCAGACGCTAATGAATCCCGCAGCTGTTAGCCCTTCGCGCCTTTTGACCATCGAAGACGATCCTGTTCTGGGCGCCTACCTGCACGAGCAACTGGTGCGCTGCGGCTTCGACGTGATCTGGTGCCAGAATGGCCAGGAGGGTCTGGCCCGGGCCCGACAGGAGCATTTTGATGTGCTGCTGATGGATATCCTGCTGCCCGGCATGAACGGCCTGCAGGTACTCACGCAACTGCGTCAGACCCACGCCTTGCCGGTGATCCTGATGTCCGCACTGGGCGCCGAGGCCGACCGCATCAGCGGATTCCAGCTGGGCGCCGATGATTACTTGCCCAAACCGTTCAGCATGGCCGAACTACAGGTGCGCATCCAGGCCATCCTGCGTCGCGTGGCCCTGGATCGCATGCCGGGCGCCGCTATGGTTCAAGAACTGCCATCGGTCGAGAGTGGTTTGCTGTTCGACGACGAGACGTGCGATGTGCGCCGGGGCGAGCAATGGGCCGGGTTGACCCGCAGCGAGTTCCGTCTGCTTGATACCCTGCAACGAAATGCCGACGAGGTGTTGAGCAAGGCCTTTCTCTATCAGCAGGTCTTGCAGCGCGGCTATGCAGCCCATGACCGCAGCCTGGACATGCATATCAGCCAGATTCGGCGAAAGCTCAAAACTATCGGCTATCACCAGCATGAAGTGCGTACGGTGTGGGGCAAGGGCTATGTGCTGAGCGCCAGTGATGCCCTGTAAGGTGCCCGGCAAAAACTCGGTGTTCTGGAAGCTGGCCTGTTTGCTGGTGGTGTTCTGTTTGTTGATGATCTGGCTCAGTTGGTCCTGGGGCCGTTATATGGACAAACGTACCGGGTTCTTGTCCGAGCAGGCCCACGGCACGCTGGTGCGCTATGCCGGGGAAGCCGAACGCGCCTGGGAGACCGGCCAGCAAACCGGGGTCGACCAGTGGTTGCAGGCGATGGGGCACAGGGAACCGGGCTGGGTCGGGGTGATTGGCCAGGACCTGCAGTCGTTGAGCAGCTACCCGCTGAGCGAGCGTGAAAGTGAACGGCTGACCTTCTTGCGCGGTCTGGACTGGCCCATCAGCCACATCAAGACGGCACGGCCGTGGATCAAGGTGCCATTTCCCCGGGACCCGTCCATGGGCAGCCTGGTCATCGAGTTGCCGCAACGCTTTATGCCGGGGCGCTCCCAGGTGGTCTGGCGTATTGTTACCAATGGCGTAATTCCGGGCCTGCTCACGCTGTTGCTGTGCGTGGGCCTGTACCGCGTGCTGATTGTGCCGCTCAACCATCTGCGCGAGCAGGCCAACGCCTGGCGGGCCGATCAGTTGGGGGCAAGGCTGTCGAGCCAGACCACCAGCCGTCAGGACGAACTGGGCGAGCTGGCCCGGGCGTTCGATCAAATGTCCGAGCGTTTGCAGAGCACTGTGTCACAACAGCAGCAATTGCTTCGTGATCTGTCCCATGAGCTGCGTACGCCCTTGAGCCGTTTGCGGGTGGCCTGTGACAGTGAGCAGGGGGTTGAAGCCTTGCGCGAGCGTTTGAGTCGCGAAGTCGACGGCATGCAGCGGCTGGTCGAAGACACCCTGCAACTGGCCTGGCTGGACGCCGAGCGCGGGCCGCTGCCGGTGGAAGACATACAGGTGCAGGCGTTGTGGGAAATGCTCACCGAGAATGCCCGCTTTGAAAGTGGCTGGCCGCAATCGCGGCTGCCTTGCCTGGTGGATGAGCATTGCTGGGTGCGCGGTCACCTCAACAGTCTGGCCCAGGCGCTGGAGAACATCTTGCGCAATGCCATCCGCCATTCGCCCCCAGACGGCATCGTCAGCCTCAACGGTCAGCGCGAAGGCGATAGGTGGCATTTATGGCTCGACGATCAGGGCGCTGGCGTGGCACCTGAAGAGCTGGAGCGGATTTTTGCGCCCTTTACCCGGCTCGACGGTTCGCGACCGGGTGATGGCGGCTTCGGCCTGGGGTTGAGCATTGCGCGCAATGCCCTGCGCCTGCAGGGCGGCAGTTTATGGGCAGAGAACACAGGGCAGGGGTTAAGGGTGCACCTGATGTTGGCCAGTCGCTTGTAAATGAGCTGTTGCGACAATGGAAATTCCGGTCTGGTAATACCCCAGCATTTGGCTGACGCTGCGTTTGGCACCTGCGTTTAACTCATCGAAGTTGTTGTGGTTTTCACCTGTGGCCGGATCCATATAGCTGCCATCGTTTCTGTGCACTACCCAGTGCAGGCCAGACGGTACGCCAACCAGCGACACGGCCATGACCTCTATCTTTCGTTGATTGTCTTCAATTTTTTCGGGGCCTTTTACCAGCGGACAGCCAATCCCGGACAGTGTCTGTTTGATTTCGGGATAGAGCCATGCCAGTAATCTGGAAAAGACTCCGGGATCTTCCTCTACTGTCATCTTCAGTCCCAGCAACCGCCCGGCGGTCACTATATGTTCAGGCATGGAATAGCCTGCCAGCATCAGGTTGTGTTGCTGATGCCTATGGGTGCTGGCGCCACTGGTAATAGTGTAAATGTCCGATTCGCAACGGTTGTCCATCTCCAGCGAGTCGAGTCCCAACTGCTCCGACAATGAGCCGGGATAAGGGGGCAAAGTTTTGACCCCCAGCTCCTTTGCTACACACAGCAGACTGACAGCGCCACAGGAGTTCGGGTAAATCTGTTTTTTCGAAAAAATCGGGTTCGTCACGCCAGAGCTGACAGGCACCTGCAATTCGGGGGGGCGGGTCAGGAACAATGCAGGGATTTTTGGAATAAGCATGTTTCTTCAATTTCACTCAAGGCATGGCGGTGGGGAACCCGGGCTCGAATGGGCAGGTTCTCCATCCTTGGGCATGTGGGGCTGCCTGAGCGTTCTTGGGTGTGTTTGCCTGTCGAACGGGTTCCGGCACAAAGACGGCAAAAAGTAACCGGCTCTTGTCTGAGCAAGGCCGGGGTTACCTGGCTTATAGCGTTCTCTTATACCGACCGCACTTTGCGTGATATGGGCTCCGGGCGTTTGTCGGTATGATGTGCGGCCCCGCGGTCTGGATTGCGAATACGCCATGACATTGCAGTACCCAACTATCGCCGATTGCGTCGGCAACACTCCTCTGGTGCGCTTGCAGCGCCTGGCTGGAAACACCACCAACACCTTGTTGCTCAAGCTCGAAGGGAATAACCCTGCAGGCTCGGTCAAGGACCGTCCGGCTCTGTCGATGATTGCCCGCGCCGAAGCGCGTGGCCAGATCCTGCCCGGCGATACCCTGATCGAAGCCACCTCGGGCAATACCGGGATTGCCCTGGCCATGGCCGCCGCGATCAAGGGTTACAAGATGATCCTGATCATGCCCGACAACTCCAGCGCCGAGCGCAAGGCGGCCATGACCGCCTATGGTGCCGAGTTGATCCTGGTCAGCCAGGAAGAGGGCATGGAAGGTGCTCGTGACCTGGCCGACCAGATGCAGGCCAAAGGCCTGGGCAAGGTGCTCGACCAGTTCGCCAATGGTGACAACCCCGAGGCGCACTACACCGGTACCGGCCCGGAAATCTGGCGTCAGACCGACGGTTCGATCACCCACTTCATCAGCTCAATGGGTACCACCGGGACCATCATGGGCGTGTCGCGCTACCTCAAGGAGCAAAACCCGGGCGTGCAGATCATCGGTTTGCAACCGATGGAAGGCTCTGCCATTCCGGGTATCCGTCGCTGGCCGACCGAGTATCTGCCCAAGATTTACCAGGCCGACCGCGTAGATCGCATTGTCGACATGGCCCAGCGTGAAGCCGAAGACGTCACCCGCCGTCTGGCCCGTGAAGAAGGCATTTTCTGTGGTGTGTCCTCGGGCGGGGCAGTAGCGGCAATGCTGCGCCTGAACCAGGAAGTCGAAAACGCGGTGATGGTCGCGATCATTTGTGACCGTGGCGACCGTTATCTGTCGACCGGCATTTACGATGCGCCCAACTGATGGCCAAGCAAGAGAGAGGCCTGCGCTTCCAGCCTGCTGGCGGCACCAAGGCTGCGCAAGTGCCTACGGGAAAGAAACAGCGTTTGAACATCGAGCGTCTGGCTAACGACGGCCGCGGTATTGCCTTTATTGAAGGGCGTACCTGGTTTGTCTCGGGGGCTCTGGCCGGTGAAGAAGTCGAAGCCCGGGTGCTGGGTGCCCACGGCAAGGTCGTTGAAGCCCGTACTGAGCGTGTTTTCAAGGCCAGCGAGATCCGTCGCCAGGCACCCTGTGTTCATGCAGGCAAGTGCGGCGGTTGCAGCGTGCAGCATTTGCCCCATGAAGAGCAGCTTGCACTCAAACAGCGCATGCTCGCCGAGCAACTGTCCCGCGTGGCCGGTGTCGAACCTCAGGAGTGGGCGGCACCGCTGACCGGCCCCGAGTTTGGCTACCGCCGCCGGGCCCGTATCGCCGTGCGCTGGGATGCGCGGGCCAAGCATCTGGACGTGGGTTTCCGGGCTGCCGGCAGTCAGGACATCGTCGCCATTGATCACTGTTTGGTTCTGGTACAGGCTTTGCAACCTATCATGACCGGGCTGCCCGCCATGTTGCGTCAACTGGGCAACCCCAAGGCTCTTGGCCATGTCGAGTTGTTCAGTGGTTCGGCCATCGCAGTGTTGTTGCGCCATATGGCGCCGCTTAACGATACCGACATGAAAGTGCTGCAGGATTTCTGTATCACCCATAACGCCCAATTGTGGCTGCAGGGTGAAGGCGAACCACAGCCGGTCGATTTGACCCGGGCCTTGGGCTATCGTCTGGAAACCTGGGGTTTGAAACTGGCGTATCGCCCCGGGGATTTTGTCCAGGTCAATGCTGGCGTTAATGAAGCGATGGTTGCTCAAGCCATAAAGTGGCTTGCGCCACAAGCTGACGAACGGATTCTTGACTTGTTCTGTGGGCTGGGTAACTTCGCTTTACCACTGGCACAAAAAGCGCGTGAAGTAGTGGCTGTTGAAGGTGTTGCGACCATGGTCGAACGCGCAGCGCAAAACGCGGTCAGTAACAGCCTGCATAATGCAGTGTTTTTTCAGGCCGACTTGTCGCAGCCGCTTGTGGATGCAACCTGGGCCAAAGCCGGTTTCAACGCGGTACTGCTCGATCCGCCTCGCGACGGCGCTTATGAAGTGGTACGCAAGCTGTCTGGCCTGGGTGCCAAACGTTTGGTGTATGTGTCATGCAACCCGGCCACGCTGGCCCGTGACACGGTTGAATTGATGAAACAGGGTTACCGGTTAAAACGTGCCGCAATCCTCGACATGTTCCCGCAAACAGCGCATGTCGAGGCGATGGCGTTATTTGAAGCAGACTAGGATGTCTGTCTATTTTGACGGGCCCGCAACCCGCGCCGCTATGCCCTGTAGCGCGCGGTTGGGATCAGGGCCTGTGATTTCGGCGCATTGAACCTGCGCTGTAGGGAAGGTAAGCAAGATGGTACAGGTCAGAGCACACCAGCCGATCAACACCGACGGCAGTCTCAACCTCGAGGCATGGCTCGATCATGCGGTGAGTGTCGATGTGGCGCTGGACCGTGAGGCCTTGAAAGAAGCGTGCGAATTTGCGCGCGAGGCCGAACAGCAAGCCAATGCGGCGAAAAACCTGTGGGCTGAAGGCACCTCGAGCTTTCGTACCGGGTTGGAAATCGCCGAGATATTGGCCGATCTGAAACTGGATCAGGATTCCCTGGTAGCCGCGATTCTCTATCGTTGCGTGCGCGAAGGGCAGGTGCTGTTGCCTGCCGTCAGCCAGCGCTTCGGTCCGGTGGTGGCCAAGCTGATTGATGGCGTGCTGCGCATGGCGGCCATCAGCGCCAGCCTCAGCCCCCGTCAATCCATGGTGCTGGGTACCCAGGGCCAGGTCGAAAACCTGCGCAAGATGCTGGTTGCCATGGTTGATGACGTGCGCGTGGCACTGATCAAACTGGCTGAGCGTACCTGCGCGATTCGCGCGGTCAAAAATGCCCCGGACGAGAAGCGCAACCGCGTCGCTCGCGAGGTGTTCGATATTTATGCGCCATTGGCGCACCGCCTGGGCATTGGCCACATCAAGTGGGAGCTGGAGGACTTGTCCTTCCGCTATCTGGAGCCCGAGCAGTACAAACAGATCGCCACCTTGCTGCATGAGCGCCGCCTCGACCGCGAGCGTTTTATCAGCGATGTGATGAACCAGCTGCGTACCGAGCTGGAGGCCACCGGGGTGACCGACGCCGACATCAGCGGCCGCGCCAAGCACATCTACTCGATCTGGCGCAAAATGCAGCGCAAGGGCCTGGCATTCAGCCAGATCTATGACGTGCGTGCCGTACGGGTACTGGTGCCGGAAATGCGCGACTGCTACACCGCGCTGGGCATCGTCCACACTCTGTGGCGGCATATTCCGAAGGAATTCGACGACTATATCGCCAACCCCAAGGAGAACGGCTACCGCTCGCTGCACACCGCCGTGATCGGGCCCGAAGGCAAGGTGCTTGAGGTTCAGATCCGCACCCACGCCATGCACGAAGAGGCCGAGCTGGGGGTTTGTGCGCACTGGCGCTACAAGGGCACCGACGTCAAGGCCGGGTCCAACCAGTACGAAGAGAAAATCTCGTGGCTGCGCCAGGTGCTGGAATGGCACGAAGAGCTGGGGGATATCGGCGGGCTGGCCGATCAACTGCGCGTCGATATCGAGCCGGACCGGGTGTATATCTTCACCCCCGACGGTCACGCCATCGACCTGCCCAAAGGCGCGACGCCGCTGGACTTCGCCTACCGGGTCCACACCGAAATCGGCCACAACTGCCGTGGTGCCAAGATCAACGGGCGCATCGTGCCGCTCAACTACAGCCTGCAGACCGGTGAACAGGTCGAGATCATCACCAGCAAGCACGGTAC
>Ga0302347_1000520_pt1 | contig 60023 bp, 53 predicted proteins | sample PhyWR1_FD_202178 | JGI IMG/M metagenome (GOLD analysis project Ga0302347, IMG submission 202178) | Leaf surface microbial communities from wheat plants in UC Gill Tract Community Farm, Albany, California, United States - DLSL W.R1 (v2)... | ecosystem: Host-associated > Plants > Phyllosphere >... | reverse complement strand
CTAGAATTAAAAGCCTTGTTAACTCATGTCCGCTGTTGCGATGACTTCGTGTTAATCTTAACGGATAGTTTTATACGTTTTTAGGTTCGTCTTAGCATTGCCCTGTTGCTCAACTTCGCCGGGCTTTTTAATCTTAGCGCTGTTTTCGACGATTAAAGAGAATAAATGACGTATAAGCGATGAAACAAGCAATTTTCCTGCAAAAGAACTCGTTTTCACAGGTGTATTTAATGTGATTATCATAAGATATCTGGTTCGTGAGACTCTCAAGAGCCAATTGGCTATCCTTTTTATCCTGTTACTGATCTTCTTTTGTCAGAAGTTAGTGAGGATCCTCGGTGCTGCAGTCGATGGTGAGATACCTACTCACTTGGTTCTGTCGCTACTGGGTTTAGGGGTGCCTGAAATGGCACAATTAATCCTGCCGCTAAGCCTTTTCCTTGGCTTATTGATGACCTTAGGGCGACTATACACCGAAAGTGAGATAACGGTGATGCATGCCTGTGGTTTAGGTAAATCAGTACTGGTGAAAGCTGCGATGATCCTCGCGCTGTTTACCGGTGTTGTTGCTACCGTCAATGTTATGTGGCTCAGTCCCTGGTCGGCTCGCTATCAAGAGGAGGTACTGGCAGAAGCGAAAGCGAACCCTGGTATTGCTGCTCTGGCGCAAGGTCAATTCCAGCAAACCAGTGACGGGCGTTCGGTATTGTTTATCGAAAACGTTAAGGGTGCGAATTTCCAGGATGTGTTCCTGGCTCAGACTCGACCGAGTGGTAATACCCGCCCGTCGGTTGTGGTGGCTGATGCCGGTCAACTCTCTGTCCGCGCTGACGGCTCACAAGTGGTGACCTTAAATGCGGGTACGCGTTTTGAGGGAACGGCATTACTACGTGACTTCCGCATTACCGATTTTAAAGATTATCAGGCAGTTGTAGGCCATCAAAACGTGGTTCTGGACCCGGATAATACCAGTCAGATGGAGATGTCCACGCTTTGGAACAGTGATGAACCTGCACTGCGGGCAGAGTTGCACTGGCGTATCACCTTGATTATGTCGGTTATCATTATGGCGCTGATGGTGGTGCCGTTGAGCGTGGTCAACCCTCGGCAGGGTCGCGTACTCTCGATGCTACCGGCTATGCTGTTATATCTGGTGTTCTTCCTGCTACAAAGTTCACTCCGTTCCAGTGCCTCAAACGGCAAGATTGATCCCATGCTGGGCATATGGGGCGTAAACCTGCTGTATCTGCTATTAGCGATAGCATTAAACCTCTGGGATACAGTACCCGTGCGTAAAGTACGTGCCCGCTTTAGCAGCAAAGGAGCGGTATAAATGTTTGGTGTTCTAGACCGTTATATTGGTAAAACCATCCTCAATACCATATTGATGACGCTGTTTATGCTGGTATCGCTGTCAGCGATTATTAAGTTCGTTGATCAGTTAAAAAGAACCGGGCAGGGCAGTTATTCAGCGCTGGGCGCGGGGCTCTATACCCTGCTTAGCGTCCCGAAAGATATTCAAATCTTCTTCCCTATGGCGGCTTTGTTAGGTGCGTTGTTAGGGCTGGGGGCGCTGGCACAACGTAGTGAGCTGGTGGTGATGCAGGCGTCAGGTTATACCCGTCTGCAAATTGCCTCCTCAGTCATGAAAACCGCGATACCCTTGGTGATACTGACCATGGCAATCGGTGAATGGGTCGCTCCACAGGGCGAGCAGATGGCACGTAACTATCGGGCGCAGATGCTGCTGGGTGGCTCATTACTGTCAACGCAGAATGGTTTGTGGGCTAAAGATGGTCATGATTTTATCTATATCGAACGGGTAAAAGATGACTCTGAACTGGCGGGTGTCAGTATCTACAGTTTTGACTCACAGCGGCATCTGCAATCCATTCGCTATGCTTTATCGGCAAAATATGACGCGGATAATAAGGTGTGGAGACTATCGCAAGTTGATAAATCTGACTTAACCGATCCGCTGCAAATTGTTGGTTCCCAGACAGTCAGTAGTGAGTGGAAGACCAACCTGACGCCGGACAAGCTGGGAGTGGTGGCCTTGTCGCCCGAGGCGCTATCTATAACCGGGCTCTATGATTATGTTAACTATCTTAAAGCCAGTGGCCAGGATTCCGGACGTTATCAGCTCAATATGTGGAGTAAAATCTTTGCACCGTTCTCGGTGGCAGTAATGATGCTGATGGCGTTGTCATTTATCTTCGGCCCACTGCGTAGCGTAGCGATGGGGGTAAGAGTCGTTACCGGAATTAGCTTTGGTTTCTTGTTTTACGTTCTCGACCAAATCTTCGGCCCCTTAAGTCTGGTGTATAATATTCCGCCAATATTAGGAGCCTTACTGCCAAGCGCCACCTTCCTGCTATTAAGTCTGTGGCTGATGATGAAACGCTCAAACTAATACTCACCCCTCTGATGAAAAAGCATCTGCTAGCTGCGCTACAGGTGCTTTTTTTATGGTATTAGCGCCAGAACCCCTGAGAACAGGACAAAATATCCGACATATACCCAAAATAATTCGAGTTGCTTGTAGGCACCAAGTTCAGCCCGTCGATGAGCATAGATAAACTATGTGATTCGGCGGGCTGGATGCAGGCAACACCCAAGAAACTTGAAGTATGACGGGTATAAAGGTCTATGCTATAAGCCTGTCCAACCTACGTTTCGGGAAATTATGTCCAGATTCTTCTATAACGACCGTCAACATCTTATCAACGATGCCATTGAAGGCATTATCATTAGTTCTCGTCATCATAATCTGACTCGGCTGGATATTGATCCTGCCATTCGGGTCGTCGCGCGTAGTGACTGGGATAAAAATCAGGTTGCTGTTATCTCTGGCGGCGGCTCCGGCCATGAACCTGCTCATGCTGGGTTTGTTGGCAAAGGGATGCTGACCGCTGCCGTTTGCGGAGACTTATTTGCCTCACCCAGTGTCGATGCGGTGTTTAATGCCATTATGGCTGTAACCGGCTCGGCCGGTTGTCTGTTGATTGTTAAAAACTACACTGGCGACCGACTTAACTTCGGGCTGGCGGCAGAAAAAGCTAAAAAAGCCGGTCTCAAGGTAGAAATGGTGATTGTCGGCGACGATATTGCACTACCCGAAAATAAGCAGCCGCGCGGTATCGCTGGAACGGTAATGGTGCATAAAATTGCCGGCCATGCAGCAGAGCAGGGGTTGCCGTTAAGTGACGTCTTACAGGCAGCAAAACAGGCCTGTGCTTCTATCTTCAGCATCGGCGTTGCCATGCAAACCTGCCATCTGCCTGATAACAACAGTGAAGAAGATCGCATTAAAAGCGGTCAAGTCGAATTAGGTTTAGGTATTCATGGTGAACCGGGAGCGACCACCGTTGATACCCAGAACAGCGTCGAAGTGATGGGTATGCTGGTTGAGCGGTTACGTAAAGCGACGGGTAATGAGGCTCCATTAGCTATTCTGATTAATAACCTTGGTGGTGTCTCGGCGCTGGAAATGGCTCTACTGACCAAAACTCTGTTTGAGTCAGAACTGGCAGCACAAATCCAGTATCTGATTGGCCCGGCACACTTGGTCACGGCTCTGGATATGAAAGGTTTTTCACTCTCGGCGATTAAACTCACCCCAGAATTTATCACCGCTTTATCCTCCGAAGTTGAAACCGCAGGCTGGCAGCCGCTGGTAAAATACCAGCCGATGACAAGCAAAAAAGTCACTCTGATCCATGATGAAGTGACCGTCACGCCTTCTGAGAATGCGCAGGTTAAAGCCTGGGTCGCTTCCGTCACTCAGAGTCTGATTAGCAATGAAGCTTATCTGAATGAACTGGATGCCAAAGTGGGCGACGGTGATACCGGTTCAACTTTTGCTGAAGGGGCGCGTGATATTGCCACTCTGAGCGACCAGGGCCAGTTGCCATTAAATGATACAGCGGCGCTACTGGAACGGATTGGTGAACGCCTGGCGACGGTGATGGGCGGCTCCAGCGGCGTATTAATGTCTATCTTCTTTACCGCTGCGGGACAAAAAGTCAGAGACCAGACCCCGATTGCCGAAGCTCTGCTGGCTGGCCTGGACCAGATGAAACACTACGGCGGAGCGCAGCCTGGCGACCGCACCATGATCGATGCTCTACAACCGGCACTGGAAGCTCTGAAAACCGGCTCGCTGAGTGCTGCTGCCGAGGCGGCTGAGAAAGGAGCGCAAGCCACCGCCAGCATGAAAAAAGCCGGGGCAGGGCGTTCATCCTATGTGAACAGTAAAAATCTGGACGGGGTGGTTGATCCGGGTGCGGCTGCGGTTGCTGGGGTATTTAAGGATTTGGCGAAATAATTTGCCACTGTCTGACGCCGCTTAATGTCGTTAATCTGGCATTAAGCGGATAACGTTTATATCCTGGGGTATATACCCAAAATAATTCGAGTTGCTTGTAGGCGCCAAGTTCAAGCCGTCGATGAGCATAGATAAACTATGTGATTCGGCGGCATGAACGCTGGCAACACCCAAGCAACTTGAAGTATGACGGGTATAGAGCGGTTAGTTAAAATCTGCCTCTAATACCACGCGATAACGCGCTTTACCGTCACGTACATGTTGCAGCGCATCGTTGATTTTTGACATCGGGAAGAACTCAACCTGCGGGGCAATTTTCGTGCGTCCGGCAAATTTCATTAATGCCCGCAGCTCATGCGGTGAGCCGGTCGCTGACCCGGAGACACTGCGATCGCCAGCAATCAAAGAAAAAGCTGGCACCGCTATTGGCGTCAGTACCGCGCCGACGGTATGGAAGTTCCCGCCCCAGGCCAGAGCATTGAAGTAGGGCACCCACTCGAGGCTGACATTGACGGTATTAATAATTAAATCGAACTGGCCTGCCAGGGCGGTTAACGCCTCAGGGTCACGGCTATTGACCACCCGATCGGCCCCCATCGCCAGCACTTCTTGCTCTTTGGCCGGGTTAGAACTGAAGGCAGTCACTTCACAGCCCATGGCATGCAGCAGTTTAATCGCAATATGACCCAAACCACCGATACCAATTACCCCAACCCGGCTGGTGGCAGTGATGTTGTGCATCAGCAAGGGTTTAAACACCGTAATCCCCCCGCACAGCAATGGCCCGGCCGAAGCGGCATCAATACTCTCCGGCAACGGAATGACCCACTGCCAGTCTGCACGGACTTTATTGGCGAATCCACCCCGGTTACTAATAGTGGCCACACTGCCTTGCTGGCAGTTTACCTGACTGCCGCTGATACAGGCATCACAGTGCCCACAACTACGTGCAGTCCAGCCAATCCCGACCCGCTGACCGACTTTCAGCCCTTTACTCTGCGCCTCACTACCCAAAGCATGCACCCGACCAATCACCTCATGCCCGGCGACCAGCGGATATTGTGAGAAACCCCACTCATTATCAATCATCGATAAATCAGAATGACAAATCCCGCAATACTCCACCTGGACTTCAACATCCTGAGGCAGTAACTCACCTGCATCAAACTCATAAAGCTCCAGCTCAGCACCTGCACTAGCTGCTGCATAACTTTTAATGACAGACATTCGCGATTCCTCTTGAGGGTTATGGTGAACAGTGTAGAACATGACCCGGCTAAATCAGGGTAACAAAGGGTGCGATTACCCTTATAAGAATACAATATATACCCAAAATAATTCGAGTTGCAGGAAGGCGGCAAGTGAGAGGATCCCGATGAGCTTACGAGAGTAAGTGATCCGGGTGAACGCATGCAGCTAACGCACATGCAACTTGAAGTATGACGGGTATAAGGCTATTCGCTGAAAATTTACGCACTTAACACAACATACCTGCCATGCTACTTGCAACACCGCTCATCACAGGTATAATCCCCCTCGTTATCCGCGTACCCCTTCGTGCCGAAGTGGCGAAATCGGTAGACGCAGTTGATTCAAAATCAACCATCGAGAGATGTGCCGGTTCGAGTCCGGCCTTCGGCACCAACAGTACGAAAATTAAGTCACCTTGGGGTGGCTTTTTTTGTGTCTGGAATTCAGAAATTACCTGCCTTTTCCTCGATATTAACTCTCTCAAGGTCAACCGACTTCAACGTACATCTACCAACAGTTGTTGGTACAGATGATGGTATTTCCGGTTCGATAATGCTTGTACCAACAGGGAGGGGATAAACATGGCTCTTACTGATATTAAAGTCAGAACTTCCAAGCCAATGGAAAAGCAGTACAAGCTGACTGATGGCAGCGGTATGCATCTCCTGATCCATCCCAATGGTTCAAAATACTGGCGCCTGCAGTACCGCTTTGGCGGGAAGCAAAAGATGCTGGCTTTAGGCGTATATCCTGATGTGTCTCTTGCAGATGCCAGAGCGCGTCGTGATGATGCTCGTAAGTTGTTGGCAAACGGCATCGACCCGGGAGACAAAAAGAAAAATGATAAGGTTGAACAGGAAGAAGCGCGCACCTTTGAGGAGCTTGCTGTTGAGTGGCACGCCACAAATAAAAAGTGGTCGGAAGAACATAGCCGACGAGTGCTAAAAAGCCTGGAGGACAACCTCTTTCCTGCCATTGGTAAACGCAACATTGCCGAGCTAAAAACGCGGGATTTGTTAGCTCCTATAAAAGCCGTAGAACTTTCTGGACGACTTGAAGTGGCTTCCCGTCTGCAACAGCGAACCACGGCAATAATGCGTTATGCTGTACAGAGCGGTTTGCTCGACTATAATCCCGCGCAGGAGATGGTCGGTGCCGTCGCTTCAGGTAACCGGCAACATCGACCAGCGCTTGAATTGAAACGGACTCCCGAGCTGCTCCAGCGTATAGGCAGCTATACCGGTAGGCCGCTGACTCGCCTTGCCGTTGAGCTAACACTTCTTGTCTTCATTCGTTCCAGTGAATTGCGTTTTGCTCGCTGGTCTGAGATCGATTTCGAAACATCAATGTGGACGATACCAGTCGAGCGAGAAGCTATCGAAGGGGTAAAGCACTCACAGCGAGGTTCAAAAATGCGGACACCTCATCTGGTACCACTTTCCCGACAGGCATTAAATATTCTGGAGCAGATAAAGACGTTCAGCGGTGATCATGAACTGATCTTTATTGGCGATCATAACCCTCGCAAACCGATGAGTGAAAACACGGTTAACAAATCTTTACGGGTGATGGGATATGACACACAAGTTGAAGTCTGCGGCCACGGTTTCAGGACAATGGCGTGTAGTTCGTTGATTGAATCGGGATTGTGGTCGAGGGATGCAGTAGAAAGGCAGATGAGCCATATGGAGCGTAACTCTGTGCGGGCGGCTTACATTCACAAAGCCGAGCATCTTGATGAGCGTAAACTGATGCTGCAGTGGTGGGCTGACTTCTTGGATGCGAATCGGGAGAAGGCAGTGAGTCCATTTGATTTTGCGAAGTATTTCTCTGGTAAGTCTTAGCCTGATGTGATCCGAACTATGGTTGGAAGACTGGCTTCAGGATAAACTAATGGCCATTCAAGAAGATGACACATTATTGAGTGTTGCCAGCTTCCGATCCGAACATGTTAGGCGTCAGTTTTAGTAAGGCGCTGACTCACAGCCTATTTTAATCAGGAACGTTGAATTGAACGAAGTAACTATAAATCTGAGTCAGCTTGAAAATCATCTTTGGGAGTCGGCCAATATCCTGAGAGGCCCCGTTGATGCTGCTGATTTTAAAACATATATTTTTCCTCTACTTTTCTTTAAACGCATCTGTGATGTATGGGATGAAGAATTTAAAGAGATTCTTGTCGAGTCGGGTGATGAATCCCTGGCACACTTTCCCGAGTCTCATCGCTTTCAGATCCCTGGTGACTGCCACTGGGATGATGTGCGCTCCAAAGCAGTGAACGTCGGTTCTGCTCTCCAGCGGGCTATGCGTGAGATTGAAAAGGCAAACCCAGAAACGCTGTATGGTGTTTTTGGCGATGCTCAATGGTCAAACAAAGAGAGACTTTCTGATGCTTTGCTGAAGGATCTCATTGAGCATTTTTCCAAACTGCCATTTGGTAATAAGAACATCAATTCTGACTTGCTCGGGGATGCTTACGAGTACCTGATCAAGAAGTTCGCGGATGCAACAAACAAAAAAGCTGGAGAGTTTTACACCCCTCGAAGTGTTGTCAGACTGATGATCGACATGCTCGCTCCTGAAGAGACTGACACTATTTACGATCCCGCCTGTGGTACAGGTGGGATGTTACTGGCCGCAGTACAGCATGTGAAAGATAAACACGGTGATGTGAAGCGTCTTTGGGGCAAACTCTTTGGCCAAGAGAAAAATCTTACTACGTCCTCTATTGCCCGAATGAACCTTTTTTTGCATGGAATAGAAGATTTCCAGATAGTGCGTGATGATACCTTGCGCAATCCTGCTTTTTTTGATGGGGACCAGCTGGCTACATTTGATTGTGTGATTGCAAACCCTCCGTTTTCACTTGAAAAATGGGGTGAGGAGCTTTGGGTAAATGATCCCTTTGGCAGAAACTTTGCTGGACTTCCTCCCTCAAGCAGCGGTGATTTTGCTTGGGTGCAGCATATGGTCAAATCCATGGCTGAAGGCACTGGGCGAATGGCCGTGGTATTGCCTCAAGGAGCTTTGTTTCGCAAGGGCGCTGAGGGGAGTATTCGCCAAAAATTACTGCAAATGGATTTGGTTGAGGCTGTCATAGGGCTGGCCCCAAATCTATTTTATGGCACGGGCTTAGCCGCTTGTATTTTAGTGTTACGTAAGAAAAAAACTGTGGAAATGCAGCATAAAGTTATGGTCGCCGACGCGTCACGTTTGTTCAAACGCGGTAGAGCTCAAAACTTTATGGAGCTTCAGCATGCTGCTGAGATTTTGCAGTGGTATCAGAACTTTAGTGATGTCAAGGATGCTGTCAGCATAGTCAACCTATCTGATATTGAGGCGGAAGATTGGATGCTGAACATATCACGCTATGTTCTCCCTCCACTGCAAGAAGATATCCCTGTACTACCTGATGCGATCGAAGCTTTTAAGGACGCTCTGGCTCGTTGTAAGGATGCTGAAGAGAGACTTGAGCAAGTAATGAAAGAGGGAGGATGGCTGAAATGAGTCGTATAACTCAACAGGAACTTGAGAGTTACCTTTGGGGAGCTGCTGTATTATTGCGTGGTTTGATTGATGCAGGTGATTACAAGCAGTTCATTTTTCCGTTGTTGTTTTTCAAGCGAGTGTCTGATGTTTGGGATGAAGAATATCAGTCGATACTTGAAGAATCTAATGGAGATCTTTCTTACGCTCAGTTCGCTGAAAACCATCGTTTCCAGATTCCTGAAGGAGCTCACTGGAATGACATAAGGCAAACTCCAAGGAATGTGGGAGCTACCATTCAGCAGGCAATGAGGGATATCGAATCAGCTAACCCAAATATGCTTGACGGTATATTTGGTGATGCGGCATGGACAAACCGTGAGCGCCTGCCTGACAAGACCCTTAAAGATCTCATTGAGCATTTTTCTACCCGAGTGCTATCAGTCGCTAATGTACCTGAAGATGAACTGGGTAATGCTTACGAATTTCTGATCAAAAAATTTGCGGATGACTCTGGGCATACGGCTGCCGAATTTTATACCAATCGTACGGTTGTCCATTTGATGACCCAGCTTTTGGCTCCAAAAGCTGGCGAATCGATCTATGATCCCACGTGTGGCACCGGTGGTATGTTGATCTCGGCATTAGACGAAGTAAAACGTTCTGGTGGTGAATATCGGACATTGAAGCTCTATGGGCAGGAGCGCAATTTGATCACTTCTTCCATCGCGAGGATGAATCTCTTTCTGCATGGTGTTGAAGATTTCGAGATCATTCGTGGTGATACTTTAGCCGAACCTAAGCACATCGAAAATGACAGTCTCCGTCAGTTTGACGTGATCCTCGCTAACCCCCCTTACTCAATCAAACAGTGGAGCCGTGAGGCTTGGAGTTGTGATCCGTGGGGGCGCAACATGTTTGGTACTCCACCTCAGGGACGTGCCGACTACGCTTTCCAGCAACATATTTTGGCCAGTCTCACCAAAAAAGGGCGGAGTGCTGCGCTTTGGCCACATGGTGTGTTGTTCCGTAACGAAGAACAAACGATGCGCACCAAAATGATTGAGCAGGATTGGGTCGAAGCAGTTATAGGTCTGGGGCCAAACTTGTTTTATAACTCACCAATGGAATCATGCGTACTCGTTTGTAATCGAAACAAACCAGCTAGCCGTAAGGGCAAAGTACTTTTCATTGATGCCGTTAATGAAGTAACCCGTGAACGAGCACAAAGCTTCCTTACAGAAGCACAGCAACAACGGATTTTAGTTGCGTATAAAGAATTTGCTGATGAGCCCGGATTTGCAAAAGTCGCAACGCTAGCTGGCATCGAAGCAAACGCGAACAACTTATCGATCCCACTCTACGTTAAGAAAATTAATACCGCGTCCGCTAAAGATGCCGATGGAGAGACTCTCTCATTAAATTCTGCATGGGAGCAATGGCAGAATGATGGTCGTGTTTTTTGGCAACAAATGGATTCGTTAGTTGATGCATTGGATAACTTGAACTGAGGAAGGGAGTAGCATGAAGCTTGAAACAATTCGGTTATCAGGTTTTCAGTCTTTTGGTCAGGAACCAACTGAGCTGAGCCTGGAAGATATTACCTATCTAATTGGTCCTAATGGTTCAGGTAAGACTGCAGTACTTCAGGCTTTATGCCGGCTCTTTGCATTCGATCCGACATTGCGACGTGTCCAACGTTCAGATTTCCATGTCCATTTTGAAGAGGAGGAGGTTCCTCCTGAGCGTGAGCTGTGGATAGAAGCTGATTTTTTATTTCCCGAACTTGCAGAAGACGAAGATAACAGTACCGTAGCACCTCATTTCGGCCATATGCGACTAGATGAGCTGGAAGGTATTCCACGAGTACGTTTTCGCCTTACGGCTACTATGGGGCTGGATGGTGATATCGACGAAAACTTAGTGTATGTCCTGGATATCAATGCTGATGGCTCTCCTCAAAATATCGCACAGGTTCCACGGGCAGAGCGTAATCATATCCAGGTACATTATCTGCCTGCCAGACGTGATCCTGCGGATCATATTGCTTACGGTGCAAACGCCTTACTGGGTCGTCTGCTTCGCGCTGTACGTTGGGATGCTGAGCGCGAGACGATTAAGGGATTGACCGATCAAATAAGCGACAGCCTCGCGGCAAACCCTTCTGTAAATGCATTTAGTGAAACTTTAAAAACAAGCTGGGCTACTCTGCATAAAGGTAAATTCTTCGCTGATCCGAAAATCACCTTTGTAGCATCGGAGATTGAAGCGCTGTTGCGGCATTTGTCGGTATCTTTTACCCCAGGGCACGATGGTTCACTTGTCGATTTCTCGCGGTTGAGTGATGGTCAAAAGTCAATGCTTTATCTTTCCCTAGTATTATCATCTCAAGCGATTGGAAGAGCTGTACTCGCTGAGGAAGATGTATCTTTTGATCCCGATAAGTTACGTCCGCCGGTCTTTACTTTGGTTGCCTTGGAGGAACCAGAAAATAGTCTTTCTCCACATTACCTGGGACGTATCGTCAGTGCTTTGAATATCATGACGAAAAATGTGGATGCACAAGCTCTCATTGCTACACATGCGCCCACAATGCTGCGTCGCGTTGCTCCTGAGTTAATACGTTATTTACGGTTAACTGAGTCTAGAAAGACACGAGTCACCTGTATTAAATTGCCTGAGAAATCTGATGATGCACACAAGTTTGTTCGGGAAGCAGTCCAGGCATTTCCTGAGATCTATTTTTCACGTCTTGTAGTACTCGGCGAAGGTGATAGTGAAGAGATTGTATTACCACGTTTGCTACAGGCCAAGGGTGCCCCGGTAGATGAGTCAGCCGTCACGATAGCACCTCTGGGAGGAAGGCATGTTAACCATTTTTGGCGTTTGCTTTCAGCGTTACAGATTCCATATTTGACACTTCTGGATCTCGATGTAGCTCGTTATGCTGCGGGTTGGGGACGAATTAAATACGTCAATGATCAGTTTGCCATGTTTGAGCCAAGCAAAGTACTTCCTGCTGACTGGCCAATTCCGAAATGGAATAACAGTGTTGCGCCTCTACGGTCCCATCATTTTTTTAATAATGGAACTCATGACATTTTTGCTGAACTTGAAAATAGAGCAATATTCTTTTCCTCTCCAATGGACTTGGACTTTTCTATGCTTTTGGCATATCCCGAAGCCTATGATGTTGTTGAAGAAGAGCCGGATGAGTCAATTACCAAAGCTGTTCTTGGCAAAAGCTATTTCGACGCGACTCAATATAGTGAAGAAGAAAAAAAGTTGTTTGTCACTTATCATCAGCGTTTCAAACTTGGCAGTAAACCAGCTGCACATATAGATGCGTTGGCCAAACTAGATGATGATGAATTACTTGCAGAAATGCCTGAGTCTCTAAGCAGACTAGCTGATGCCGTTATTGCCAAATTAGCGGAGTTACCTGAATGATTGCCGTTGAAGAATGGCAACCCGCAGATGGGCTGACGCTTGAGCCAAATGCGTTGCGTGCAGCGAAGGAAAATGATCGTTGTCTCGCGCTCACTGCAGGCCCAGGGGCTGGTAAAACTGAGATGCTAGCGCAACGAGCGGACTTCCTTTTGCGTACAGGAACATGTCGGTACCCTAAGAGGATTCTGGCGATTTCCTTCAAGGTTGATGCCAGCAGAAATCTGAAAGACCGTGTCGAACGGCGATGTGGCACTGATCTTGCCTCGCGTTTTGACAGTTATACATTCCACGCTTTTGCTAAACGTATAGTTGATCGTTTCAGACCTGTGCTTAGAGGGGAGGATGCTCTAGATGCAGGCTATACGATTGTTGACAAGAAAAATGGCCCCTCTCGTACTCAAATTGAATTCGGCGATCTGGTCCCGTTGGCAATCCAGATATTGCAAAGCTCAAAAATTGCCCGTAATGCAATTCGGCAAACTTATAGCGATATTTTTTTGGATGAGTTCCAGGATTGCACGAATTTACAATATGACTTAGTTAAGCTTGCTTTCCAGGGGACCAGTCTTCGCCTGACTGCGGTAGGCGATACTAAGCAAAAAATTATGGCTTGGGCTGGAGCATTGGACGGGATTTTCCGATCCTTTGCCAATGATTTTAATGCTGTACCACTTAACATGTATCGCAATTTCCGTTCTAAACCAAAATTGCTACGAGTTCAGAACGAAATTATTCGTACGCTTGATCCTGCCTCTGTCATGGCAGATGAACAATTGGGTGGCGATGAAGGTGAGGTATATACCTGGCGTTTTGAAGACAGCTGTCAAGAAGCCGTCTATTTGGCTGATCTGATAACTGGTTGGATAAATACAGAACAACTACCTCCAGCGGAAATTGCAATCTTGGTTTCTAAACAGTTGGATCTTTATGCTGACCACCTTATGGCAGAGTTGGAACATCGCGGTATTCCATATCGTAACGAGCAACAGATGCAGGATATCACGGTCGAACCAGCAGCTCGTTTGATTGTAGATTATTTGTCATGTCTTTATGGCAAGCGTGAACCTAAGGCCTGGATTCGATTGATGAATCAATTGATTCCTTTTGCCGATGAAGAAATCCAGTCAAGTGCGAGAAAGGAGCTTGATCAATTAATTAAAAAACAACGTAAAAAAGTATCTGAAGCTAGACATACAGACTCGCCTTTTTCGGATTGGGTACAATTGGCAATAGAGTTTCTGAAGTATATTGGCTCCAAAATGTTGGTTGCTTTATCACCTGACTATGAAACTCGTTCGCGTTTAAATGATGTTATCCGTGAAACTTTTGCACGGGTTAAAGAATTGCTTAAGTCAGAACCAGATTTACCAAAAGCGTTGGGACGTTTTGCGGATGATCAGGCTGTGCGCATTCTGACCATTCATAAAAGTAAAGGGCTGGAATTCGACTCTGTCATTATCATGGCGGTTGAAAATGAGATTTTCTTTGGCAATCAGGATGAGAATCGTTGCGCTTTTTTCGTGGGTGTTTCGCGAGCGAAAAGACGATTGATTCTCACACATGCCGATCAGCGAGAACGTCCTGCTAATGCCAAACGTTGGAATGTCAGTCGAACTGCTCAAGCTGAGTATATTAGTTATGTTACGCCGTTTGTAAGGCCTCAATAAAATGAAAAATAAAACTCTTAAACCCGGCTGGAATTGGGTCAAGTTTGGCGATGTAGTTCGCCTTTCTAAGTCCAAAAGTAAAGACCCTTTAGTTGATGGTTTTGAACGCTATGTTGGTTTAGAACATCTGGAACCGGGGGATTTGCGTGTTCGCAGTTATGGCAACGTTGCTGATGGAGTGACCTTTACCAGCGTTTTTCAGCCAGGACAGGTGTTGTTCGGTAAGCGGCGTGCCTATCAGCGTAAGGTAGCCGTAGCTGATTTTTCAGGTGTGTGTTCCGGCGATATTTATGTGCTGGAAACTAAAGATCCACAAATCTTACTGCCGGAATTGCTTCCTTTTATTTGTCAGACTGAGGCATTTTTTGAGCATGCAGTCGGAACATCAGCAGGGTCGTTGAGTCCGCGTACTAATTGGGCTAGTTTAGCTAGTTTTGAATTCATACTTCCATCAATTGCTACACAGACTAAAATTGTTAAAGTTTTGCGAGCGATGGAAAGTCTCGTTTGTATTCAGACCAATGCTCTTGAATGTGCGTATACAATGCGATCTGCATTAGTAGAAGATACTTTAGAGTCTTATTCTAGGACTAATCCAGTAAAATCGTTAGGTTACTATTTATTATCTCTTAGTTACGGTTCTTCCTCGCGTTCATCTTATAACGAAAAGGGTTATCCGATCCTTAGGATACCGAATGTACTAAGAGGAAAGGTCGATTACTCAGACATACAGCGTATCGAAATTAGTGAGCGCGAGTATGAGCGGCTAGGGCTTCGTAAGGGAGATGTATTACTTGTCAGAACTAATGGAAACCCTGAATACGTTGGACGTTCGGTAGTTATAGAGCATCCCGATGAAAAAACAGTTTTTGCAAGCTATTTGATTAGACTTCGTTGTGATGAAGATAAACTGCGGCCTGCTTTTCTCACCGAATTTCTGAATGCCCTATCTACGAGGCGGAAATTAAGAGGTGAAGTGAAATCAAGTGCGGGAAATTATAATATCAATATTGCTGGCATCAAGAAGCAGCCTATCTGTGCACCTCGAATTGAAGATCAAGATAATTTATTGGCTCAGCTAAAGCGCCTTGATAACGCCATTGAGGCCTTGGAATTAAGGATAATAGCGAGCAAATCTATTAAGCGGCAGTTACTTGAAAATCTGTGGGGGCACTGATGTTTAACGAATCGAATACAGTTGAAGCTTATGTTCGCGATCTCTTGGCTGGTTCAACACTCAAGCCAATAAATACGGTTCGAGATCATCAAGACAGTTCCCGAGGCATAGGCTGGAATTATGTTTCCCCAACTGATGTACCACGCCAGATTCAGGAAACTCTTGTCGAGCCATGGCTGCGAGAAGCGTTGCTTCGCTTGAATCCCGAAATTGCTGCGCAATCCGATCTCGCTGACGAAGTGCTCTACAAACTACGTGCCATTATATTATCGGTGCGCTCAGATGGCCTAATCCGCGCTAATGAAGAATTGACCGCTTGGATGCGCGGAGAACGGTCTATGCCGTTCGGCCAAAATAACGAGCATGTGCCGGTGCGACTTATCGATCTTGAGGATCTATCTCAGAACCAATATGTCGTAACCCAACAGTTCACTTATCGCGCAGGTGCTACCGAGCGGCGAGCCGACTTGGTTCTGATAGTAAACGGTTTACCATTAGTACTCATTGAAGCAAAAACGCCGGTTAAAAAATGCATTAGTTGGGTCGATGGCGCAATACAGGTACATGACGACTATGAGAAGTTTGTCCCGGAACTTTTTGTCTGTAACGTTTTCTCGGTGGCTACTGAAGGCAAGCTATTCCGTTATGGTTCTGTTGGCCTGCCTGTAAAAGACTGGGGGCCCTGGCATCTGGATGGCGAGGATAATGATGGCCAGCATCATCCGTTGAAGTCACTCAAAGCATCTGTCGAAAGTATGCTACGGCCTCAAATACTGCTCGATATTTTGAGTAATTTCACCTTATTTGCTACGGATAAGAAAAAGAGACGTATTAAGGTTATCTGCCGCTATCAACAATTTGAGGCAGCGAATAAAATCGTTGAAAGGGTGCTAGCTGGTTATCCCAAAAAGGGATTGATATGGCATTTTCAAGGTTCGGGTAAATCCCTATTAATGGTTTTTGCTGCGCAAAAATTACGTATGCATGCCGGACTGAAAAATCCAACAGTATTAATTGTAGTTGATCGTATCGATCTCGACACTCAGATTACAGGGACTTTTACGGGGGCAGATATTCCTAATCTGGAAAAGGCTGATAGTCGGGAGAAATTACAGCAGCTGCTGGCGCAGGATGTGCGTAAGATTATTATTACCACTATTTTTAAGTTTGGTGAGGCCAATGGCAGTCTAAATAATCGTAGCAATATTATCGCTCTGGTGGATGAGGCTCACCGTACTCAGGAAGGTAACCTTGGCCGTAAGATGCGAGAGTCGTTGCCGAATGCTTTTCTGTTCGGCCTAACAGGTACACCAATTAATCGGTCAGATCGTAATACCTTCTATGCTTTCGGGGCGGAAGAAGATGACAAAGGCTACATGAGTCGTTACGGTTTCGACGAATCAATCCGTGATGGGGCAACACTGAAATTACATTTTGAACCCAGATTGATCGATCTGCATATCGACAAGGCGGAACTGGACGCAGCATATAAAGATTTGACTGGTGGTCTATCTGACCTCGACAAAGATAATTTGGCAAAGACTGCTGCAAAAATGGCAGTTCTGGTAAAAACACCCGAGCGTATTCGCAAGGTATGTGCAGACATTGTCCAACACTATCAAAGCAAGATAGAACCAAATGGCCTAAAAGGTCAGATAGTTACGTTTGACCGGGAATCCTGCTTGCTCTTTAAAGCTGAGCTGGACAAGCTTTTACCCTCAGAAGCGACAGATATCGTGATGTCTGTTCAGGCGTCAGATAAGAAAGAGCATCCTGAATATGCTCCATACGATCGTACCCGTGATGAAGAAGAAAGATTACTGGATCGTTTCCGCGACCCAGCAGATCCGCTTAAGCTCATCATTGTGACCGCTAAACTTTTGACTGGTTTTGATGCGCCTATTCTGCAAGTTATGTACCTCGATAAACCACTGCGCGACCATACGTTGTTACAAGCTATCTGCCGAGTAAACCGCACCTATTCCGAGCAGAAGACCCATGGCCTTATTGTTGACTATCTGGGGATTTTTGATGATGTAGCTGCAGCCTTAGAATTCGATGATCAAAGTGTTAAGCAGCTAGTGAGTAATATTCAGGAGCTGAAAGAGAAGCTACCTGAAGCTATGCAGAAGTGTTTGGCTTTTTTTGTTGGCTGTGATCGAACGTTGAAGGGGTATGAAGGTTTGATTGCTGCTCAGCAATGCTTGCCTAACAACGAAATCCGAGACAATTTTGCTTCTGAATACAGTGTCCTTTCCCGTATATGGGAAGCGTTATCACCCGATGTTGTTCTCGGTCTTTTTGAGAAAGATTACAAGTGGTTGTCTCAGGTTTACCAGTCAGTCCAGCCTTCTAGCGGCCATGGAAAATTAATCTGGCACTCGTTGGGGGCCAAAACTATTGAGTTAATCCATCAGAACGTCCATGTCGATGCAGTTCGTGACGATCTTGATACTCTAGTGCTTGATGCCGATCTGCTGGAGGCCGTTCTTTCAAATCCTGAGCCTAAGAAGGCCAAAGAGATTGAAATCAAACTCAAGCGACGGCTACGAGGGCATGGTAATAATCCCAAATTTAAACATCTCTCTGAACGGCTTGATGCGCTCAAAGATCGTTTCGAATCAGGTCAAATCAACAGTATTGAGTTTTTAAAACAACTACTCGAAATAGCTAAAGAAACACTACAAACAGAGAAAACAACGCCTCCAGAAGAGGAATTGGATCATGGCAAAGCTGCTTTGACCGAATTATTCAATGAAGTAAAGACAGCAGATACACCAATTATAGTTGAGCGAGTGGTTGCAGACATAGATGAAATTGTTCGTCTGGTCCGTTTTCCTGGTTGGCAAAGTACGCTAGCTGGTGAGAGAGAAGTTAAGAAGGCGTTACGAAAGGCACTATTCAAATATAAGTTACATGCAGATGACGAACTTTTTGAGGAAGCATATAGCTATATTAGGCAGTATTATTAAAGCTCATCGGCATCTGAGTCCAGGATAAGGCTATAGGATATCTTATATTTAGTTCGTTGGGATGTTAAAGCTGGAGGCTGAAGAATGAATGTTTACAAGTTGAACGTACGGACACAAGGTTACTGGTTTTTAAACAAAGATGAGTATGAGCAACGTACTGCCCGCCGCTCGCCGTGGTATAAAGTGAGTGATGAGGGGAAACCGCGCTATTTTGCTATTTGTCCTGCATGTAATAATCCCATACAGATCATTGGGTTCTACAAGTTACCATCAAATGTCAATTCTCCATTTGCCAAACACTATGGGACATCAGTTCCTGGGGTTGGTATTTTTGATCATGAAGCTTATTTAGATTGTCCTTACTCTGATACAACAAAATCAACTTCATCTGATAAAGGAAAGCGAACTCCTAGCGAGCTTAGTCGACAGATACTTGAGCTACTTATCGAGCATTTTGATAAAGTTATTTGGATGCTAAGTACTGTGACAGGTATAAAGATCGATGAGAAATTAGCTTTAAATATGTTAAAACAATACAAGCAAGAAGAGGGATGGTTATACTCGAAAGCCACGTTAATGAATATCCCATGGATATTTGCTTATATGTCTGATAATCAGAAGTTTCTTTTCAAAAAAATAAATGATATTAAGCTGTTACAACAGCTTGTGTCGCTTGCTCCTGATGAGTTAGATATGACGTCAAGAGGATATATTGTTAAAGCTCCTACTTGTAAAAAAAGGATTGATCTAGGTATCTATTACACACGACACCATTCTGCGGTGATTGAGCATATCTTAAGTGAATCAATGGATATGGTTATTCTTCTAGAAGTCAATGGCGAAAAACCTAGAGAGCTTTATCGTAAATCAATCGATTTTGATTTTAATTACTTTAATAATATTGTGAACTTTTCTTCATGGAAGAGTACAGAGGTGGGTAATAAATTATTGATGCATGCAAAAGACATATTAGGTGAATGTTTATGAGCGGAGACAAGTTATGTGGTTTTTACTATATGGGATTTTTATTGGTTATTTAGATGAAATGCATATTCAATGCCATGGCTTTTTTGTTATTTAATGCAATAGCTAAGTTTTTTGTTCTTTTTGTGTGTGCGAAGAATAGAGCTATTCTTTATTTTTGAAACTCATCGTTGAAGGTGCGCTTATTACGACGCAACCATCAATGCCATTTATCTTCAATACCCCCTCCTTAAACTTCGTATGTTCTTGCGTTGAACGTGTGCAGTCCCACAGGAAGCTGATGATATAAGAATCCTTATAAATTTCGTCAACACGATAGAGAGAAGCGTCTTCGGCGATTTCTCCAATTAATGTTGGAAAAGATTTTTTTGTATCTTTGCGGTACTTTACTTCAATAATTGTGTGCAGTGATGGCAAATAAAGGTCAATGCGGGGATTTTTTTGCAGGTATACTTACAGTGCTATTAGCTCACTGGTAATGGATCTCACCAAGAAGGGTGAAATAGTGAGTGCTTTTCCCTGCGCCACTATCACCAGTACGCAGGCTGAAAAGCTAATCTCGATGATGCGCAGAACGGCTGCAACTATGCGTGACGTGGAACGTGGGGTGGATGAATCACTGGTGCGTCATATCTACGACAACTTTTGTATTGTTAGAGAAAAAGGAGCTGACGTTCCCGTTTTAAAGCATTTCGTGCAGGAATGTATTGAGCAGGATATTGAACGTTACGGTGCTCAGTATCCTGAATTCTGCGAGTCGCCAGTTGAAGAACTAAAAATGGGGCTGGAAGAACTGGTGAATAACCCTGTTTATAAAAAACGTTATCTGCAGTTTGTCACACCCATGGTATTTGGTGAAAATCCCGTTTCCTGGGAAGATGCGTATGGCTGTTTTCGTCAAACAGTATTAAATATAGTTAATTAATCGTCTAAACGAGTCGCTATTTTTTATAATGATAAACTCATATCTCGCTCCTGAATTAATGGGAGCGAGAGTTCAATGTAATAAAGTATCAGCCTTCTAGCAGACGTTTTCTATGCTCCAAAATCTCCGCCACTAATAAATTAATGCCATTATCATCAGCAATATTAAGCAAAGGTATTGAAAGCCCAATACCTTTGATTTTTCCCATATCTGATAAATGGATTTGTGAATCAGTATTCGGATAACCATAATAACTATTCCACATTTCTTCTGCTGAGGTGTAAGTATTATCATGGTGCACAGCAGAAAAGAGGTAGATATTGAGATAGCTTGTGGCTTCTTCTGCTGCTGTTTTTAACTTTGTTGCCAGTGGTTCTTCATCTTTCCCATACTGTAGTTCACGTTGCCGATATTCGAGTTCACTATCTGTCACTAGTTTAAAGTCCAGTATATAGTCGGTGGGTGTCAGCGGAGTATCAGGTTGTACTTGGCTACTGAAGACAAAAGAAACATCCAGCATTGGCATATAGTCCCATTTCCAAGACTCCAGAGGATTGGTTTTTCTGTTAGGTGGTTTGTTGAAACCCCATACCTTCCATAATAGAAATGATGTTTCTACTCTCTGAGCAACTTCATTGATCATCGGTAGTATGTGTTGATAATACGCACCGCAAATTCGATGGGCTTGGCGAACTTGCATAAAAGGATCATAGGCCATTATTTTTCCTTCAAAAAGAGGATATCAGAGGGTAAATTTGTCTGCTCTAAAAATTGATAAAATTGCTGCCAGGCAAGTAAAGGTTCACGGATGCCGTAGAGTGCAAGGGCCTTCAAACAATCGATGACGATGCGCTTATCCTGTGGAGATTTCCATTCTGAGTACTGGAAAATTTTTCTGACATCGTGCCATTCTCTACCATAGAAAGTGACCTGGGGAAACTGTTCTTTTAATTCGTAAAACTTACTTTCTATTGCTGGGGGTAAATTGCCAAGAGCAAGAAAATGGATGTTTTCTTTGGCATTGTCATCTTTGATATAAGTATAGAGTTCCTTTCGCCATTGCAGTTGATATTGTATGCCGCCTGCTGGGGGTTTTACCTCAATGAGTAGTGCAGCATGTTCAAAAGTTAGCACGAGATCCGGTTCGACAAATTGCTCATCCCTGGAAAAAAATGGTTTCATTCTCTCGTCGATAGGAGAGGGGAATATATACTTAGGCCAAAATTTAATAGATTCAAAATCTCCCCAACTTTCTTGCTTAACTCCTAAAAGAGAGGAAAAAAATATCTCCATTGCTGCAGGGGATAAATAGTTAATACGGCTAAAAATTGCGGCGGTCAATAAATCCTCATAGGACTTAAATACTGCTCGCCAGCTTTGTGGTTTATCTTCATTGAGGGTTACTCGTCCTGCTTTTCCTTCTAAAATAGCATTTAACATTTGGAGTATCCTGATACCTGATTATGTAAAAAATTATACTCTAAATAGCTGCGCTGAATAGTGCTCCACTTCTGGCCAGACCTTCTGGAGAACTGCATCAGACTTGAGATGTATTGCCTTTACGTAACATGCAGCTTGTCAGTAAACGTAAGTGTAGCGGCATTAGACGCAGCTATTTAGACAATTTTTGATACAATAAGCTAATGACGGTATGTCTCTGATTTATTTACGCTTGTGGTAAGCGTCAGTGTCAGTCTACTCCTCGTCAGATAACATTAGCGATAGAAACCTTGCAGCGTAAAGGCTGGATATCTCCGGTTAGTGCTTAGCAATAAAGGAGGGAATATGGAACAGCACCTAAAACAGATTCTAAGTATTCAACTTCCCACAGAGCTTGCGGGGGAGGTCGAGAAATTGGCTATTGAACTGGGCAGATCGACAAACTGGGTAGTTGAAGAAGCCTTAAGGGCTATGGTGAAGAAAACACAACGGCATCATCAACAGATTCTGAAAGGGCTAGCTGATGTTGATGGGGGCAGGGTGGTGGATCATGCAGATATGGTTGATTTTGCCAACAGGCTGAAAAACGCATCATCCACAAAAATTTATTAAGTTAAAAATCCGTATGACTTGAAACCTAGTTATCGGTAAGAAATAGCCAGCTAAATGGCAAATCGAATACACGCGCTTTATGATATATTCAGATAAGCCCAGAGCCGTATTTCCACTCTGATGAAGGTAGAAAACAGAATAATAAAACTGTTCTCTTTTTATACGGTTTTTCACTTGTGGGTACAAGTGTGGGTATAAAGACCTTCACCATAAAATTAAAGTAATTGATATCAGTAAGTTGAGTTGTCACTTCGAATTCGGGCTTCGCGCCAATCAAGATTAAACCTTTAGAAATAAAGAGTTAACGAAAAAACTTCGCCTTTCTATCCTGTGTTTTCTGCTTGTATAATATCACCAATGATTGCCGCTGTGTTTGGTAGTGGCTTTTGGGATGTTATCACTCAGCTGCAGGTAGTTTTCAGGCTCAACCCTGTACAAAACGTGAACGGTCAGCACTGACGACTTAATTTTATGTCGCTGATATATTCGTTGCGCTATTCTTTTGAAGCCGGAAGACGCCGCCAGTGTCTCTAATCCTTTTCCCATACTCCTTGTCAATGTGGCTCGTGCTTCGTTCGGCGCTCCATGATGCTACACGTCGAGATGACGTTGCAGCGAATAAACAGGTGTAACGTTGGGAAGACTAACCGGATCGGGAAAGAGTTCGGCTCTGCCACGGTTTCAGCCGCCGGATCACAACGGCTACCTGATAAGAAGCCATGACAAGGTGTCATCATCCTTGCTAGGGGGATCACATATGGCTCGTTACTCCCTGTGAAGGAATAAGGGCTAACTGTGGATGTCGCTACGCTCCGCCTTTCCTTATGTGTCCAACACGGCACGTAATGGTCACCTATTGCCTTCGGTACCATTTGGTAGGGTATTTTGGCATCTGGATTTGTCACTGCGATTTTCTGTAGCCTGCCTTTATGGCCCCACTGTGGGGGCAATCTGGAGGTAATTATGGCGAAAAATGCGGCAGCAACCAAACGCAACAACCGTAAAATTTACGCTCGTAAATTTCTGGCGATACCAGAGGGCAAAGCATGGCTCGAACGGAAGAAGGCAGAAGAGGCAGAGTTGGAAATGGTCACAGAGGCTAGGAAATTTATCTGATAGCAGCCAACCACAAAGGAGCCAATTCGGCTCTACCTTGGCCTTTATTTCTGCCCTCATTACACATGATACGCCTACGGCTCTGATCGATACATGCACGTATCATGGCGCTGTATGTCTTCTATTGCCTAAAATCAGGGAGAAGGCTGGAGGCTTCCAGCCTTTGGCGATCATCTCACTTTCTTGAAGATGAGCAAGACCAAAACAAGGCAAATGGCGCTACCGACAAATGCAGTGATTAAGAGGTTATCCACTGAACGCGATAAGTCATCTGTGATCGCTTCACATAAACGGGCTTCCATATTACCTGTTGAAGGGGGGGCGTTATATTTCCGGGTTAGCCCGAAATCAAGCACTGTGATCATCAGAGCTAAAGAATAGATTGTGAAAACTAAACCGATACCTCCCCACCGAAGGAGTGTTTTTGCTCTATTCGTCAATGTCATACGAACCACCTAAAACGCCGCCAATCGTGCCACCAGAATATCCCGAAGATGATCCAACCGTTGACGCACTGTTAGCAAGCCCTTCCTCCATTTGCCCCATTCCGCTTTCAGAGTTTGGCTCAAAGTTTTCGATATTCGGATACTGTTCTCTGAATGCACTGGTTACTTCCAAAACGTTCATTGAGGATAGATCGCTGCTCTTCTTCATCAAGTAACGCTGTAAAGATACCGGAATAGTGAAATCTTCTTCACCTTCGATAACAAGTTGTGTTGTTATTGATGTGTAGTGGGTATCGAAGATTTTAGTTCCCGCCTCTCTGATTGCTTGCACTGTGTGGGTGGTGCAGTTGCTACCGGTCAGATCGTAAACGTCAATCACCTTTCCGCGCCGTTTGGTCCGATCTCCCATTGCATCAGTGAAAGCGGGTGTTTTGCCGGAGTCCCATAGAGATTCAAAAATCCTGCGGGTTTCTTTGGGTGTAACATCGTTGATCAAAAATATTCTCGCCTGATATTTGTAGAGTTCTTCACGATAGTAAAGACGGGCATCATCGCCAGTTAGGAAATTAAGAATTCCATCACCTGTCAGTGTGGCGGGGCCTTTTCGGCCAAAGCGGCCATAGGTGTAAACGTAGATCGAATTATTCTCGTGTACAGAAATATAAGTGTGTCCTGCATCGGTGGTTTCAGTCCAGATGTAAACGCCATTCAATAGCTGGTTATCTTCTGGTTTGCAGATATCAGCAAAATTATCAGTTTCAGGATCTGCAATCGGGCTAGGGAGAACGGGGAATTTAAATGAGTGAGATTGGGCGGTGTTGGTTTTCGCTGGCTCTTTAGAAAGTTCGTAAGTGTCGAAGATGGAAGGAATAAAACGTGATTTACAAGGACATGAGCTACGGCTGTGCAGTGTTCCGGCAATCCTTTTGCCGTGTATGTCGTCGTTTTCAAGTCCTCCCACGATGCGGAATCTATCCGCATGTTTACCACAGGTAACTTGGTGGCCTTCACATGCCATGTCTCTATCAAAGTGTTGATGATCGGGACATCCTTCAATAATTCGACCGCCGCAAATGGTCTTATCACCCCTGAATAAGTAGTGACCAATAGCCATTTATTTTTATCCTTGTGTTGGTTTTAAATCCACAGGAAAAGTGTAGGCTTTTGGCTCTGGCGAGTAAATGAGCAAATGTAACAAAATCAGCGTGTATCCTTAGTACCTTTGAGCAGTTACATCTGAATAAAATAGATGTATTTGAGAGTGGGATTATCAATTTTTTCAAAGGATAGTCATGGGATTATAAAACTAATAGTCCCTGCAGCTTCGGTAAGAAGATCATCATTAACAATCTGGTGACGCATAACCACTGGGGATTCAGCCTTAACTGGGGCTGGCGGCGCGATCAGCTGGCAGATTTGGAGCGTATGCTGTTTCTGCTGGATGGCAAACCGATCCCTGATAACCGAGGTGATATCTCTACCCGATTGATGGAGCATATTCGTGATAACCCGGCTAAAGAAACCTATGAAGATACGTTCTTCAGTATTCGTTACTTTCAGAAGGGCACGGCTCATCTGACGTTTAAACGTCCTGAGCTGATTGAGAAAATGAACGATATTATCGCTAGCCACTATCCAGGAATGTTAGCCTCAAGATGATGAGTGATCACTTTTTCACCATGTATAGTGGTGCTACCAGAATCATGGTATTTTAATAAGTGTTATTAACTTTTATTAAAGGTGATGCTTATGGGACAACCCGCGAAACAAACCATCAGCGCTCAGATCCCTGCGGAGCTGGCAGCGGCAGTTGAAAATCTGGCTATTGAGCTGGACAGGTCAAAAAGCTGGGTAATTAAAGAAGCATTGACCGCGATGATTGAAGAGAGGGAAAGGCGGCATCAGCGGATCCTGCTGGGGCTTGCCGATGTCGATGCGGGCAGGGTGGTTAATCATGCGGATGTGGTTGAATTCGCTACCAGGCTGAAAAAATCATAACTTATGGAAATACGTTGGACTCAAAAGGCTCAGGATGACCTGGAGCGTATTTATCGCTTTGCCTGCCAGTATAGTCGCCAACATGCTGATAACGTGTTAGATCGCTTACTCATCGGAGTCGCGGGGCTGACTGACCATCCAAGGATCGGCGTATCTCAGGCAAGATATGAGCCACGGGAAGTGAGGAAAATCTTGTTTGATGATTATGATGTTCACTATGAAATTCAGTATGAGACTATTTATATTATCGATCTCTGACATACCCGAGAAGACCGCTAATCTTTATTGATCCTAAGCGAGAAGGGGAAAGAATATGACGACGAAAGATCGCATTCAGTTCAGGCTGCAGCGTTCCAAGCGTTATGTTTTTATCCGAAGTGATTTCGATGATATTGCTGGTTATGATCAAATTGGCAGAGTACTGCGTGAATTGGTGAAGGAAGGTCAACTGCTGAAAGTAGGTTATGGCGTCTACACCAAAGCGCGGCAAAATGTGATAACTGGTAAACTAATGCCCGCGTCTCCTGGAGGTTCTGCTGCGGTAATAATTGAAGCGTTGGATCGTTTGAAAATTGATTACTTATTGGTGGGAGCAACAAGAGTCTATAATAGCGGTGAATCCACTCAAATCCCCGCGTCACTAGAAATCAAAACTTCCCCTCGTTTTAAAAGAAGATTATCGGTAGGCAATAGCCAGCTGAATGGCTAATCAAGCCTGAGCTAATACAGGATTCGACATTCATATCAAAACCGGTAACTCTCAACCTTTCAAGATCCAGAGTCAGTCTAAGTCGCGACTAACACACCATAGTCCATGTAAATACAACCCCAATTGGCAATAATATTCTATTACATAAAATCATAGAGTTAGCCTATATTGCCTGTTAATCAACCTATACCATAAGAAATAAATCATAACAGGATGCTAGGTGGTTTATGGCTTTACATGGAAAGTTCGTCATCAATGATGCGTATTACTCTCCGCTATCATTTCCTGGGATAGGTACATTTTTAGCCTTCTCTGGAGATGGTGCTTACCGTAACCGCGGTGCCTGTGGAATGAAGCCAACGGTAGGTCCGATCCCGTCCGGTAAATACTGGATTGTTGATCGTCCTGAAGGTGGGCTCAGATCGCAAATTAATACCGGGATCCGCGATATCTATAACCGTGTAGCAAAAGGCGCAACGTTCAGGCATAGCGAATGGTTTGCTCTGTGGCGTGATGACTGGGGAATCGACGATTACACATGGATAGAGGATGTTAAGCGCGGTAACTTCCGTTTGCATCCTGGCACGCTATCAGAAGGTTGTATCACTCTTCCACATGATTCAGATTTTGCCATGTTACGTAATGCACTATTACGGACGTCGCAGATAGATGTTCCTTGTATGAAAGATCTAAAGGCATACGGCATAATTGAGGTGATCGCCTATGGCAAAACATGCCCTTAGTTTGTTCATCAAAATCGTGCTGCTTGCTGTGGTGATGCTGATAGTTGCAAGGACTATTCCTTATGACAGTGTAGTAAGCTCAATCACAGGTTTTTTCGATTACCAAAGAGCCCATAGTTTTACTCATTTTATGCTGGGTGAATCTGATTTAGAGGCATGGGAATCGTTACGTGTTTACTTCGGTGTGACGCTCAATCTCTTGATCAGTATTCCTGTTATGAGCGTGATGACAACTGTTTTCAATGGCATAACAGGCAAAGTAAGCCCAGTTTATCTCCCTAAAGAATGGGCGCTCTCTACAATACGACGATTTGCAAAGATACTCGTATTCACCTTCTTGTTTTGGATACTGTTCCGCTTCCTGCCTTATCCATTTTTTTTTCCTGCGGGAGAAAGGTATTCCGCTTTCACTATCGTGGCAGTCTTAGTTTTCAATCTGTTACTCACGATCACCTGCTACTGGTTCATCATGAAGATAATCAAAAGGAGTTTGTAAAATGCCTATACCAGCTTATATGTGGCTTAAAGACGATGGCGGTGCAGATATAAAGGGATCTGTAGACGTCCAGGACCGTGAGGGGAGTATCGAAATTGTTGGTTTTAGTCACGGTCTGAATATTCCAGTAGACAGCGCTAACGGCAAGATAACTGGAAAGCGTTCCCACTCTCCGATGATGATTGAAAAGGAGTTTGATAGCTCCAGCCCCTATCTGTACAAAGCTGTTGCTACAGGCCAAACGCTGAAAAGTGCCGAAATTCGCTGGTATCGTATTAATCACGCAGGACAGGAAGAGTGCTACTTCGTTATGACCATCGAAGGTGTGAAGATTACAGGTGTCAATCCTGGCATGCCAAACGCTAAGATGGCGGGTAACTCGCAGATTAACCATATGGAATCTATCGCTCTGATGTATGACAAAATCACATGGCGCTATGTAGATGGCAACGTCCAGTATACAGACGACTGGAATGTGAGAGCGTAATCAATCAAAAAAGGAGAGGAAAAATCTGGAGATAAACAAATGAGAACACTAGACGACGCGATTGCAGCGCGCGCTCCTGAAAGCCAGGCCAGAATTAAAGAGATGTCTGACGAAATGATCCTTGAGGTCGGTTTGCAGATGATGCGTGAAGAACTCCAGCTTTCACAGAAGTATGTGGCTGAAATGATGGGTGTCAGCCAACCGGCCATTACTCAGCTAGAACAGCGGGGTAATGATCTGAAACTCGCCACGCTGAAGCGGTATATTGAAGCGATGGGTGGCAAGCTAAGTCTGGATGTTGAATTGCCCACCGGGAAACGCATCGCGTTTCATATCTAAGTCATTTTCCTCTCAGCCGATGGATCAGCTAATACCTGTAAGGTGATACGCTTCCTGGCGTCCCTCTCCTCCTATCAGTGAATCAAGAGCGATAGGGGGAATGATTCTGGCCCCTATGTGATCCCCCATTTTCTTTCCCTATAGGCAACCAATCTGGGGAATATATTTAATGGCTTGTTAATAAAAGATTTTCACTACCTATCCATGGGCTTTATCTTGCCGTGTTTGCCTGTAAGAAAAGGTGACTCTGCCGGGAAAATATTGGGCAATGATCTCCTTTTGTATTATTTCCTACGATATTGATGCTTAAGTAAGGTTAATCCCTTGATTAAAAACAGCGCAGCGCTATGATTTTGAGAGATATTTCCAAAAATCGAACTTTTCAGCCGATGCTTGGCAGCAACAAGTGACGGGTAATTATATCGGTTTGGAAATCGCCGTAGAATATTACGATTTTGCGCTGGATAATTTCCAACGGGAAATTCTGCACTGGTTTAAACCGCGCTTTGCGGCGGGGAAATTATTGTCAGGTGTGCAGTAGTTAGTTAAAAGGCCGCCGCCTGAGATTAAGCCGCATGCTATCAAATTGAACGCTATCCCTGAAATCCTGCCTGATAAAGCCGTACTACCCGATCCCGGGCAGTACGCGTATTGGGGTTATTTCAGCGGAGTGGCTTCCAGTACCACTGTTTCCAGTGGTTTAAGCGTAATGACTACCGCTTCTTTGTAGTTTGCCGGAATAGTGCTGTTATTACCGTAAACGGGCTTCAGGGTGAACTGTGAGGGTACGCTCTGCGGCAGCTCAAAATCCTTCGTCAAGTTCAGATAGTAGGTTTGTGGTTTGTCTGATGGGTTACGCAAACCAAGGATCGCCTTGTCTTTGCTCCATGACGCCCAGCCATAGGTTTCAAGTGCAGTTGGATCCCCGCCAATCCAGTGGGTATCGACCAGTATGCTGGCGTTGTCGCGCGACCAGTTTGCCGCCTGTGCCAGGGTGTCCCATTTCGCTTTGTTCAACATGGATGGCGTGATATACAGCTCCTGCAACTGGGTACCCGTGGCAAAGTAACTCCAGACCTGATCGGCAAAGTCGCTGTCAGTTTGTATATTCTCCAGCCCGTAGTAGGCATGTTCTGAACTGATAATACCGTGATACATCAGCGAGTTAATTGGGAATAGTGGGCCTTTTCGTACGATAGAACGATAGGTCTCTGCATCGCGATAGGTCATCCACTGCTGTACTGGCGAACCTACGCCATACAGGTTGATATCATCCCCCTGGCGCCAGATGGAGTCGGCATAGAACAGCCATGACGGGCTGGCATCGGTCCCCGTGGTCAGGTTGATAAACAGGTCTTTATTGGTTTTACGCATGTTGTCGAGCAATACAATAGAGGCATCAAAGTCAGAGGCGAACGGACTGCCCTTAATGTGCGAGTTGGCATTACCCATGCCGTCGAGCTTGAATGAGGTGATGTGCTCGTCTTTGATAAGATGAATTATTTGCTTGTTGAAGTTCTTGAAGTAATTCGCCCCAGAAAGTGCCAGTTTGCCGTCAACGGTCTCGAACTTGTACTCTTTGGCGTGCGACACGCGAATATCACGCGGCTTGTTGTAGCCGCCCCAGGGTGACAACCATAGACCCACCGAGCTGTGCAGGCTGTCGGCTTTGTCTTTCACCGCGCCAAAACCGTTGCTGAACGCCGGGCCAAACAGCCATCGGCCGGTGCGGTCGTCCCAGCCATCATCAAGCAGGAAGGCGTCAAGCTTCACGCCTCGTCCGGTGATGAACTCTTTATTCCACTCGTCCATACGTTCGATAACGTCTTTCTCGGTGTAGGTCGTGAAAAAGCCGATATCCATCCAGCTGTTGTAGTGCAGATACGGTTTATACGGGCGCGGCCGCACCGCATCAATAAACTGGTTCACGCTGCGGCGCAGCTGGTTTGTTTCCGGAAAGGTGCCGAAAAACAGAGTATAGCTCAGCGGTGTTTCCGGCTGAACAGGCGTTTTCTGCTCGACGTTAAGATTAGTGGTCGCCTCATAGGCATAGGTATTAATGACTGGCTTGTCTGGCAGAATAAAGAACGAGTCTGCAATGATGGGTGAACTGTTGATTGCGCCATCTACGTAGGGCGCCTGTGCCTGCTTCTTCGTCGGGAAGAAAGTGATTTTCGCAACGTCACGGGCTTTGTCTGTTGTGGCAATGGTGTAGTCAATGCTGGCGTATTTACCTTTCAGCAGATTTAGCGTTACGGTGACGTTGAAATCCAGGTGCTCGTAATCAATGCGGATGAAGTTGTCCTGCTTGTCGACATGCTTAATTTTAAAATCGGCAGTATGAATGACTTTCTCATTCGGCAGCGTCAGGAAAAACAGCTCCTGCGGCGACAGTTGGTGGTTGGCGCGGGTATCTTTAATCACCGTCGTTGAGTTAGCGTCGTCGAAGGTAATGGCCATCTTTTCGTTATTCAGCGAATAATTCGCTGCAAAGGCGCTGTTTGATACCAGCAGGGCGAGTAACGAAACATTGAGCACTTTTTTCATGGGGCAGAGATCCTTGTTTTCGTTTATTTATAGTGGATTAACATTCGCTCGATCGACTGCTCCAGCCAGTGACGCTGGGTGTCGAAGTTAAAACGCAGATAGTTTTCGCCGTTCTGTACGTAGTGGCTGCCATCTTCAATCACCACCCCAGCCTTTTGGGCGAAGTGCTGCGTCAGCTCAGAAGCGCTACGCTCATCCTGTAGGGCTCCCTGGATACACTATTTTTAATGGAAGGCGCACTCTGGTTAAGAATGCGTCTTCATTTTTGCGAGGCTTATAGTTATTTTTTAATGATGTTCTGATGCGAAAACATTCAGATTTCGGCGGGCAACAACAGGTGATTTTGCGATCCACAAACGGTAATTTTGCTTCTCACCACCTCTTTCATAGCATTCATTCCCACACGCATGTAGTAGCGTGGATCGTTACCCTCCGGGTTATCGGCAAACCACTTCTTCACCGCATCGGCAAAAGCAATTTTGAGCTCAGTAGCAACGTTAACTTTGCACACACCCAGTTCGATGGTGCGGCGGACGAACTCATCCGGCACATCGCTTGCGCCGTGTAGTACCAGCGGGACATTCACCACTTCACGAATTTCGGCCAGGCGCTGGAAGTCGATTTTAGGACGTTTGGTGTATAAACCATGGGCGGTACCGATGGCGACGGCCAGACTGTCAACGCCGGTCAGCTCGACGAAGCGTCTGGCTTCCTGCGGGTCAGTCAGGAACGCGCTTTCTTCGTCCACGTTCATGTCATCTTCAACGCCGCCGAGACGGCCGAGTTCAGCCTCAACGCTGCAGTCGTGGAGATGGCAGAAATCGACAACGGATTTCACCAGCTTAATGTTGCTGTCAAACGGGAAGTGGCTACCGTCGATCATCGCACTGCGGACACCTGCATCGACTTTACGGCTGATATCCGCCAGTGATTCATGGTGGTCCAGATGCAGCGCCAGTGGCATGTCGTAGGTGTTGGAGTAGGCTTCACACAGCGCATAAATTTCATCAAAAGCGATGTGCTTAAAGGTCCCCGGTGTACCGGCGAGGATCACCGGTGATCGCATTTCATAGCACACTTCAAGTATTGCCTGGATGGTTTCGGCGTTGTGAATGTTGAAGGCCGGAACCGCATAGCCTTTCGCCTGTGCGTCCAGCAGCAGATACTTCGTAGAAATAATACCCATCTCTTAATCCTCTCATGCCTGCCATGGATGAATAACGACGCCTTTTACCACGCGGTTTACGGTGCCGCTGGCGGAAGGGGTATCCGGGGTATTGCCGCAGTGTAGTGATTCGGTCAATGCGAAAATCTGGGCGTATATCAGGAAGCAGAAGGCCTGCTCGACATCAATGAAATCGCGGGAGGCTGGCAGAAAAATATGTGGGCCTTCTTCAACGATCGCATCGCCGCTTTGGGCGGCTATCGCCACGACGAGCATAGCCTGGTTGTCGCGGCGCAGTTCGGTCAGTAGATCGAGATCGTACTGGCGGGTGTAGGGGTGGCTTGAAATGAACATTATCACCAGTGTTTCGCTGTCGACCAGTGATTTTGGTCCGTGGCGGAAGCCCGTTGTGGAGTCGTAGAATGCGGCGACTTTACCTGCAGTAAGCTCCAGTACTTTTAGCGCCGATTCGCGGGCTGCTCCCTGCAGGCCACCGCTTCCAAGATATACCACACGTTTCCATGGCTGATGGCCAAACACGCCGATGCTGAAATCGCCGAACGATTGCAGAATGCTCTGGCAGCGGTTAGCCACATCACGGAAAGTACGGCTGTTGATAACTTCCGGTGCGAATACAGCAAGGCAGCTTGCCATCATGGTGGTGATGCTGCTGGTCATTGCAAAGCCGCGATCGTTGGTTTCGGCTGGCATCAACAGAGCGAAGGTGTTGCTGCTGTTGTGAGCGTTCTGGAACAGGGATCCTGCTTCGTTACAGGTGATAGCCAGGTGGTAGCACTCTGTGACGCACTGGTTAGCGAGTGTGACTGCCGCAACGCTCTCCGGGCTGTTTCCGGAACGGCCAAAAGATATAAGTAGCAGTGGGCTGTCGCTCTTCAGGTAATCTATCGGGTTGGTGACGAGATCAGTCGTTGGTATAGCAGAGAAGTTTTTCCCGGTGTGGCGCGTCAGCCACGGTGCAATGATGTCACCAATAAATGCAGACGTTCCGGCACCGGTCAGGACGATGCGCAGATCGGTTTTATGCAGCAGCGGGGCGAGGAAGCTGTCGATCGCCTGGCGGATGCTGTCGATATGGGTTAACGAGCGGATCCAAGTGCTTGGTTGCTGGCGGATCTCTTCTTCGGTCCAGGTGCCGGTTGTGGTGGGGGCGGGGATATAGGTTTCAGGCATAACTCAGTCCTTAGTCGCGTGAAATCAGCGTCAGACAGGTTCCGTTATTTTATGGATTGCCTTTCGTTTCATTTCACTTTATTACATAAGTCAGTAAGTGAAATCTACATAAAAGAAATTGAAAGTTCAATTAAGTTAAATGAAATAAATCGAAAACTGTGATCTATGGTTATGTTACTTTGTCTTTCTTTTAACTGATAGCAGGGAACGAAAGCTTTCGAAAGGGAATAAAAAAACCTGCGCAGCGAGCTACGCAGGGAACAGGAGACGTACATTGAAACCGTTACAGGGGGATAGTCAGACCTTGAACCCAGGTTTGTTGCACCTGAAAATCCGCATCGAGGGCAATAAGGTTTGCCCGTTTACCTACGCTGATAGAACCTAACTTGTCGTCAACGCCAATCATCGCTGCCGGATGCAGAGTGGCCATACGAATTGCTGCCCCCGCATCGATACCCGCTAGCTCCACCATGTTGCGAACTGCTGCATCGAGTGACAGCGTACTGCCCGCTAACCCACCGGAAGCGGTGTGAACCACGCCGCTCTTCATCTCAACGTCATACCCGCAGATGTCATATTTCCCGTCAGGCATTCCGGCGGCGCGCATTGCATCGGTTATCAGCACCACTCGGTCTTTTGCACACTGGCAGCACAGACGCATGACGGCCGGATGAACGTGATGACCGTCGGCAATCAGTTCAATCCAGGCACGAGAGTCGGTTAACCCTGCGCCCACCATACCCGGTTCACGGTGATGCAGACCGGTCATACCGTTGAAGCAGTGCACCAGCCCATCGGCACCCGCATCGAGTGCAGCAATGGTTTGCGCGTAGGTCGCGGCGCTGTGGCCGAGCATCACCCGAATACCACGTTGCTTAAGGTGGCGGATAGCCGCTAACGTCCCCGGTTTTTCTGGCGCCAGCGCGACAACACGCAACGTATTTTGGGAACAGGCGATAAGCGCATCGAGCTCGGCTAACTCCAGTTCACGGAACAGTTCCGGCGGGTGGGCGCCTTTGTTCTTCGGCGTGAAATATGGCCCTTCAAGATAGCTGCCGAGTATTTGCGCGCCTGGCCCGCCGTGATGCATTCGTCGGGCGATGCGTTGTAGTGCGGATTCAATCGACTTACGCGGCGCGGTAACGGTGGTCGGCAGCCAGGCTCCAACCCCTTCCCGCGCTTTGTGCATCGCCAGCGTGTCGAGCGTTTGCGGATCCTCATCCATCACATCGACCCCGGCGCCACCATGGACGTGGAGGTCGATGTATGCTGGGCAGAGCAGCTCGGCATCGCGCGCCGTAACGCCGGCAGGGATAGGCTCAATAGCCATAATTTTCCCATCGTTGATATGTAACTGATGGTCGTCAATCCAGCCTGTTTCGCTCAGTACACGACGGGCACGCAGTAGCATGCTCATATGCCTTCCTCAATCGCCTTTTCCTCGCGATAGCGTCCCAGTTCATCCACCAAGCTTGTCAGCCCCCGATGCCCGCACTCTAGCGCCTGCAGGCGGAATGCCTCGCTACTCAGATCATCACGCTCCAGCACCATTTCCAGCAGCAACTGCAGGTTGGTGCCGGTAATCACTTCTCGTCCGGTTTTTTGCATCGCCAGCATCGACGCCACCCGGAAGGGCGTTCCGCCCAGCAGATCGGTTAAAAAAACGACATCCTGCTCGGGATCGAGTGTGTTAATGGCCTCTGAGAGTTGCGAGGTCAGCAGCGCCGTGGTGGACGCTTGTGGAAAATCAACGGCGACAAACTGCGGCTGTTCGCCAAGTATTTGCTTCATTGCTTGTTCCAGGCCGCTGGCGAACCCGCCGTGACCGCAAAGGATAATGCCTAACATTATGACTCCTAAGACTTACAGGAAGTGAGCGAACTTACCCACCACACCCAGGACAACGGTGATACCGATCAGGCGTAGCGGGCTCCAGCCACGACGTACTAACCAGTACATCCCCATGGTATAAACCAGTGGCAGGAAGGCTGGCATTAGTTTATCGATAACGTCAGTTTGCAGCTTAACGACTGCATCTCCCGCGGTGATCTCAAGCGTCGTATTGAGTCGAACATAGGTGGCAACCAGCGCGCCGATAACCGTCATCCCGACAATAGACGCCGCATGACCTACCTTGCGTGTGTTAGCTTTAATGAGCGGAATTGCTGATACTCCCATCCGGTATGCATAGTGCGCCAGACCAAAACGCAGCCCAAGATGTACTACGTTGAACATCACGAAAAAAAACACTGCGCCGAGGATGGAGCCTTGCAATGCCAGGCTTGCACCGATACCACCGCAAATAGGCAACAATGTTAGCCAGAACATAGCATCACCGATACCGCCCAGTGGTGCACCTACGGCAATTTTGGTGCTCTGAATACTGTTAACGTCCTGCTTGGAGCGTTCCATCGCGAGGATAATGCCGATAACAAAGGTCACGAGGAACGGGTGGGTATTAAAGAACCCCATGTGTCCCTTCATGGCTCGGGCAAGATCGTGCTTGTTGGTGTGGATCTTCTTCAGTGCGGGCAACAGACCGTACAGCCAGCCGGAGGCCTGCATACGTTCGTAGTTGAAAGACGCCTGCAGCAGCATGGATCGCCATGCCACACGATTGATGTCCTTCTTCGTGAGCTCTTCACCCATTGTCTGATCTTCATAGATGTTTTCATTGACGTCGGTCAGCAGAGTTTTCTTTTCACTTTCTGTGACCGATGCCAGGGTGGTTTTATTAGATGCCATCTTCAAACTCCTCTTTCTGGGTCTGAGATACAGTGGATTCTGGATCTTTACGCATCAGATCGATAAGGGCCATTGCCAGTGCTGCGGCAGCAATCGCCAGTACGGGTAGTTTCAGCCATGCGGCAGCAACGAAACCGATGATGAAGTAAGGGATGTAGACGTTTTTCATCATGATTTTCAGCAGTACGGCAAAACCGATAGCTGGCATGATGCCGCCCGCAACGCCGAGGCCGTCGATAAGGCGTGTCGGCAGGGTATCAATAATGGTTTTGGCGTGCTCTGCACCGAAGTAAATCGGCAGGAAAGCACAGAAGAAGTAGAAAATTCCCAGCGCCAGCATCGCCAGGTAGTTCACTCGCTCAATACCGCGGGTGTCAGCATTCGCCGCCATGCGATCACAGCGTGACATCACGCCGGACATCACCGAGAACAGGAAGGTAATACCCATCTGTACTGCGACAGCGAACGGTACCGCAACGCCGACGGCGACTTCCGGTTTAACACCGGTGGAAATAGCGAACGCGGTACCGACGATGGTGCCGATAATCACGTTAGGTGGCTGCGCGCCAGCGAGCGGCGCAAGGCCCATCCATACCAGCTCGAGCGTACCACCGGTAAGAATACCGGTATGCAGATCGCCGAGGACAAGGCCGACCAGTGGTCCGAGAACCACTGGTCGGTGCATGTGTGTTAAGCCGTTGAACATATCCAGGCCGGCGATAAAGGCAAGAATGCCCAGCGAAAAAGCCTGTAATAGACTGATTTCCATCGCGAATCCCTCAGAGTAGTTTGTAGAGATCCATAGCCGTTTCAGTCGGAACACCCTGCACGAAGCATTCCACACTGGCAGCTTTCAGGCCGCTGAAGGCGGTAATGTCATCAGCATCGACGGAAACCGTTTTGGCGATTTGTTGTTTGCCATCAGCATAGTGCATGTTGCCAACGTTGATATGTGTGACAGGCACACCCCCCTCAACCAGCTTGAGGAAATCAGCAGGAGATTTGCAGACCAGCAGAATTCTCTGGCGATCGGCAGCGCGATGAATGTTGTCGATCACTTTTTGCAGCGACCAGAAGCGCACAGCGATCCCTTCTGCCAGTACCATCTCCATCAGGTTCTGCTGCACCGGGTCTTCGGCTACTTCATCGTTGGCAACCAGTACCAGGTTTGCTCCGGCGAATCCAACCCATTGCACACCGACCTGACCGTGAATTAAACGCTCATCAATACGACTTAGAACGATATTGGGCATTGTGGAATTCCTCTCATTCTTTATGGGTCTGAACACCCTGGCATGCGTCGTGATACTGACGTATTACCTCTTGGATGTGGTCGATGATTAATTCGCGCGGTGTGGCGGTAAGTTCTCCGGCGCGGACTCTACTGTACTGAAGCGGCAGATACTGGCTGATAAGTGGCAACGGAATAGGGTCATCGGCCAGATTGCGTACCAGTTGCTCGAAGGCCTCATTAATTTGCCCGTCCGGCCAGTAATAACGTACACGGTCAGAGTAGCTATAGCCGCGCGCCAGACGGCGGGCGTTACTGTCGCCGTGATAATGGTTTTGCCAGTATTCCGGGTGGTCCAGCATGACGTTTTCAAGAATATGGCGTAACCCGGAGCAGGCTTTTGCCGTGAGCAGTTCTTCTTCAATAGCTGCGAGCGAGAACAGCGCCTCACGCAGGGCAAAGGTGAGTGCCGGGCCGACTTTCAGGATGGCGAAGTGATCCACGACTAGCTGACGCAGTGCCTGGGGCGTCTGATAGTCCGTGGAGTGCGCTTCATATACCAGAGTGTCATACTCTTTCACCATCTGACTCAGCGCCACCGCTTTTTGCGGCTGGTAATCGATAACGTGCGTGTGGTCAAACTCAACCCCTGGCTGAACCACCAGACCAATAATCCGTGGCCAGATAGCGCTCAGCCCTTCGACTTCGAATGCATCACGATGTGCCTGCAGAGTAGCTTTGGCCGCTTCTGGCGTTGTCACTGCCAGCTCGGTCAGCGTTTCGTGCGCGCCACCCGGTACCGGGACTTCGGTACCTATAACGTATTCCAGGGATGATTCGCCAAAATGCTTCTGCGCTGTGGTTTCAGCCATTTTGGCAAGCCTTGCCGCACGTGATGCGACAATTTCGTCAGTTAATGGCACCAGATCGTCGGCACAGGACATACTGCAGTCGAGATGAATTTTGCTGAATCCAGCGGCTACGTAGTTTTTGATTAAGTCATCGGCATGAGTCATAGCTTCGGCGGCAGGCAGATTTTGCCAGCGGTTCGGGCCCAGGTGATCTCCACCTAAAATCAGCTGCGCAGTTGGGTAGTCAAGCTTGTCGGCAAGCTGGCAGACAAAACCGCGGAAGTCCGCAGGAGTCATCCCCGTGTAACCGCCAAACTGATCGACTTGGTTAGATGTTGCTTCTATAAGTAGTGGGGTATTGTGCTTCTTCGCGAAGCGAATGGCGGATTCCAGCACCAGCGGATGTGCCGAGCAAACCGCATAAATACCTGTTGCGGTTCCCTGTTTGTGCTGCTTCACTATTTCTGTCAAATATTTCACTTTCCTCTCCATAGTGGATCGACTCGGTAATGATCTTTCGTTTTGTTTCGCTTGATACTGCGTGAAGGTGTTGTGAAAATAAAACGAAAGATACTGGTTTTTCGATCTGTTTCACAAAAGAAGCATAATGAAAGTTTCTGAATACCGTCTTTATCACAATTAATCCCAGGACAGTGCTTGCATTCGTGCAAAAGAAAGGTATTAATAGGTAAATCGAAATGAAACGAAAGATTTGACTAAAGGATCACGTATGAGCAGCACCGATTATTCAACGGATAGGCGCGTCAGCGGTACCAGTGAACGACGCGAGCAGATAATCCAGCGATTACGGCAGCAGGGAAGCGTTCAGGTCAACGATCTTTCTGCGCTTTTTGGTGTCTCGACGGTGACAATTCGCAACGATCTGGCTTTTTTAGAAAAACAGGGAATTGCCGTTCGTGCTTACGGAGGAGCGCTCATCTGCGAAGGGAATGCCACCGGAAGTGAACCATCGGTTGAGGATAAGAGTTCCCTCAACACGGCTTTGAAGCGTGGGATTGCCCGCGCAGCGGCGGAGCTTATTCAGCCGGGGCACCGGGTTATCCTCGACTCCGGTACCACGACGTATGAAATTGCTCGCATGATGCGTCATCACCATGACGTTATTGTGATGACCAACGGGATGAATGTTGGCACGGCTCTACTCGAAGCCGAAGGGGTAGAACTCTTGATGACCGGTGGGTACTTGCGCCGCCAGTCACTTTCATTTTATGGCGACCAGGCAGAGCAGTCACTGCAGAATTACCACTTCGACATGCTGTTCCTTGGCGTTGATGCCATTGATACTGAACGTGGTGTGAGTACACATAATGAAGACGAGGCGCGACTGAACCGCCGGATGTGTGAGGTTGCCGAGCGCATTATCGTAGTGACCGATTCAAGTAAGTTCAATCGCTCAAGTCTGCACAAAATCATCGATACTCAGAGAATTGACATGGTGATTACTGATGAAGGTGTGCCGGCCGAGAGCCTGAAAGAGCTGCAGCGTTCCGGGATTGAAGTGATTTTGGTTTGTGAATAACCCAGGTTTCACGAACAACAGCCAGGGGACTCTTAATCCTGATCTTGCATACATTTTGAACTAAAGTACGCAATTCAGAGTCCCGTGAGGCTATTGGTTTTTGCCCCCGGGGCGGTCTGGCAGCCATGCCGTGACCAGTTTTTGTTAACCACGACACTATTCTGTATTAAAACGCCCAATGAAGTTCATCGGGTGTTTTAATACAGAATAGTGTCAGCCTATAACGTGATCTAAAGATATTAAACAGGATGAATTGCCTGACCGTCAGCATCAAATACATGGATATTATTCGCTTGAGCACCGATGGTAACTTGCTCTCCAGGCTCCAGAGTAAGCTGGTAGGAAAGCTTCATTTGCAGCTTGCCATGGCTGGTACTGTTAAATAAGGCAACCGTAGAATCTCCGTGCATTTCAGTAAGCGTTGTGGTTACGTCCAGGCTCAGTTCATGGTTATCCCCTAAGGTAAAATGCTCGGGGCGGATACCTAATTTAAGTGGTGTCCCATGCACGAGATTATTTTCAGATAGCCACGGAAGGATAACGTGACTGCCTTGTATATCTACCCAACCCGCCTGGTTCCATACGCCGTCAAAGATATTAATCTGTGGTGACCCAATAAAACCGGCGACAAAAATATTGGCGGGGTGATTATAAATGTTCTTAGGTGTTCCGATTTGCTCAATACGTCCCTGATTAAGTATCACGATTCGATCGGCTAGCGTCATTGCTTCTATTTGATCGTGAGTAACATAAATCATGGTTTTGTTCAGTTCATTATGCAGTTTGCCAATTTCCTGACGCATCTGAACGCGTAGTGCCGCATCAAGATTTGATAAAGGCTCATCAAATAAAAATACATCGGCGCAGCTGACTATTGAGCGACCAATCGCGACACGCTGGCGTTGTCCTCCCGATAAATGTTGCGGCATACGCTCAAGGTAATCATTAAGCTGTAAAATGTTGCACGCATTATTAATTCTACTTTCAATTTCTGATTTCGGGGTTTTGATATTTTTCAAACCAAAGGCTAAATTTTCTTTCACCGTCATATGGGGATAGAGAGCATATGACTGGAACACCATCGATACTCCACGAGTGCCAGCGGAAGTATGGGTGACGTCTTTATCATTAATATAAATCTGTCCTGCACAAATATCTTCCAGTCCGGCAATCATGCGTAGAAGCGTTGATTTTCCACATCCGGAAGGGCCAACCAAAACGATAAATTCACCAGACTTAATTTCGAGACTTATCTTATCGATGGTTTTTATTTTTCCATAATATTTTTCAACGCTGGACAAAGAAACGTTGGACATAATCACTCCAAATAAGTTTTAGTAAATTGTAGGGTGCAGTCGATAAAAACTATTTTATTAATCGTTAATTAAACTAGTTAGTTCAGCTATTTTCTGTTCGAGTAACTGGTGATCTGCACGGGTCTCAATATTTAAACGCACTAAGGGTTCAGTATTTGAAGTACGCAAATTAAAACGCCAGTTTTCAAAGGCAATACTTAAACCATCTACGTTACTCTCGTAACCATTATTATCCACATAAAAGCGGCGGATCGTATTAATGGTAGCCTGGGGATCCTGCACCACAAAATTCAACTCACCTGAAACGGGATAGCGCATTTTGCAAGATATTATCATGTCATGCAGAGACTGTGCATTTATTGATAATAACTCAATCACTAATAACCAAGGGATCATGCCGCTATCACAGTAGCCAAAGTCGCGGAAATAGTGATGGGCGCTTATCTCGCCGCCATAAATAGCATCATATTGGCGCATAGCATCTTTAATAAAAGCGTGGCCGGTCTTTGATTCTATCGCGCTACCGTGAAACTGCTTAATGATATCCTGTGTATTCCAGATAAGCCTAGGGTCGTGGATAATCTTACTTTGAGGATGAGCGCGTAAAAATCGTTCAGCCAGTAAACCAACAATATAATATCCTTCAATAAACTGACCTGAACTATCAAAGAAAAAACACCGGTCGAAATCACCATCCCAGGCAATACCAAGATCTGCATTATGTTTGCAGACAGCCTGTTGGGTTGATATCTGATTTTCAAGTAGCATTGGGTTAGGGATGCCGTTAGGGAAGGTGGCATCCGGCTGATGATGAGTTTTAATAAACTCCAGCGGTGCACCAGCTTTTTTAAGGGCGGTTTCAATGGCGTCAATTGCTGGGCCAGCCGCGCCGTTACCGGCATTTACCACAATTTTCATCGGCTTTAATGCCTGAAGATCGATATAGCTTAGCAGGTGCGCAACATAGGAGGCTTTGAGATCCTGTTGAGTTATTTTTCCACGCGTGGCAAGGGGGGAAAAATGATTTTCCTCAGCCAGTTTTTGTATTTCAAACAATCCATTATCACCACTGATTGGCCTGGCTGCGTGCCGTACTAACTTCATGCCGTTGTAATCTATAGGATTATGGCTGGCTGTGACTTGAATTCCACCACAGGCATTTAAATGGCGCGTAGCAAAGTAGACCTCTTCCGTGCCAACCATACCAATATCGATTACATTACTCCCTCCATCCATTAACCCCTTGGCCAGAGCATTTTTTAATGCGGCGCTGGTGGCACGCGCATCGCCGCCTACCACAACAGTGTCGGGTGATAACCAAGCGCTATAGGCTCTTCCGATTCGCCATGCAATATCTTCATTGAGCTCATGACCTAATTTACCTCGAATATCATAAGCTTTGAAGCAGGTTAATTTTTCCATTTTTATTCCATATGATTATGCTGAATCCCGAATGATGAATTCATAATCCAGAATACAGTCGTGATCCAGTTGATTATTAATAAGCATTTCTGCGGCTTGACGCCCCTTTAAAACAATTGGCTGACGTATAGTAGTTAATTTAATTGGTGGATTTTGAATATCAATATCATCAAAACCGGTAATAGCTATTTTCCCTGGTACTTCAATATGTTGGCTTTGGCAATAACTATAGGCGCCCCAGGCAAACCTGTCTGATAAACAAATAATGGCAGTGATATCAGGATTAGCTGTCAGTAAGGCTTTTGCCGCTTTTTCTCCACCATTTTCATTATGATCTTGCTCCGCAACCATGCATTTATTGATATCAATACCAGCCTGGGAAAGGGTTTTTATACAGGCATTAATGCGCATCCAGGCCACATCGTTATCATAAGAGTTGGAGATTTTTGATAGTGGAGTAATAAGGTCAGATTGATGTTTAATCGGGAAAGAAATAATGCCAAAATTTGTGTGACCTTTATTCAACAAATAATTGCAGATTTCTACCATTGCTACTCTGTCATCAATCATGACGCATGGGCAGCCAGGAACTTTAAAATCGGTAGTGACTACAGGTAATCCACTGCTTAATGCTGCACGCACAATTTCATCATCATTGTAGGTAGCATTTAAAATATAGCCATCTACAATAGCGCTCATCATGCGTTTTTTTAAATCGTTGTTAGCCCTCAAGGGCATAAGCGCTATATTAATGCCATTTATTTCACATTCTTCGGCTATTCCACGCATCAGCGCGATATCATGTCTGTCGGTAAATACGTAGCTCAGATTATCATTGAATATAACGCCAAGAGTGCCGCTTTTCCCGGTACGTAAAAAACGGCCGGCTCCAGAAGGGCCGGTATAATTTATAGATTCAGCATAAGCGAGAACCTTTGCCCTTAATTCTGGAGAGACTTTTTCCGGGCGGTTAAAAACATTTGAAACAGTGGTATGGGTGACATTGAGTGTCTCTGCTATGGTTTTAAGCGTTTCTTTTTTTTTACCTGCTAGCATCTGCACAACCTCATATAGTAAATAGATTACCCACAATAACAATTTATGAAGGCGTCGAACACAAAAGTCTTCCAAGCAATCATCCGCATCATAACAGCGTTTTAACGTTAAAATCAGGACTTGAGTCACAATTTTAACGTTAAAATTAAAGTGGCAGGGTGTGAATTTAATCACAGATTTTATCCGTCATCGTTGCTAGTTTAACGTTAAACATAAATCTCCATTCTTCTGATATGGATATTTCGAGAGATCACTATATGCGGATAAAATTTAAGAAATTGCTATTTGGTTTGGCGTTAACCAGCAGCGTGCTTGTATTGAGTGGTTGCGACAACACCAGTAATTCAGCTAATAAAGAAAAGGAAGAAATAACATTATGGATAGCACCGAATAATGTTCAGGAAGCCTTCTGGAGTGAAGTTGTCGAACAATGGAATAGCCTGCCAGATAAAAAGAAAGTGGTTTTCACCACGATTCCAGCGGCTGGAAGTTCTGAAGAAGCAATTATGAACGCGATTGCCTCAGATCGCGCCCCTGATATTTCTGAGAATATTTTTACTGGCTTCGGTGCACAATTAGCCGACCTCGATCAAATCGTTGATTTATCCACTCTCGAAGGATATTCCGCGCTTATCGAAAAACGTCATATGTCTGATATTATGCCGGGTTGGGAGTATAAAAATAAAAACTACATTCTTCCTATCTATATGAATCCGGTTTTATTTTGGTGGCGTGGTGACTTGCTAAAAGAGCAGGGATTCACAGATATGCCGCGCAGTTATAAAGACGTATACAAATTAAGTAAACAGTACACGATTAAAGACAAGCGATATGCAGTTCAGGTGACTTCTGGGCGCAACTGGTGGGACCGTTGGTTTGATTTTATCGCACTTTATTATGCGGCCAATGATGGTAAGCCTTATATCGCTGATAACAAAGCTATTTATAACAATGACGCGGGTAGCGAAGTGCTTGAGTTTATGCACACATTATTTACTAATCACTGGACAATGTACGATTTCGGTCAGGATGACCCACTCGTGACCGGCAAAGTAATAGGTGGAGTTCGCGGTCCCTGGGATCTCAGCCGCTATGAGCAGCAATATCCCGATATTCTCAAAGACATTAAAATTGGTCCTATGTTGACCTCTTCAGGTCAATCTAAACCACACACTTTTGCTGATGGAAAAGGGTTAGTGATTTTTAGTCATTCCCCAGTAAAAAACGAAGCCTGGGAATTTGTTCAATGGGTTTTCACAAATCCGGAAATGGATAAACGCTGGGTGGAATTAACCGGGATGCCGCCTGCACGCGCAGACCTTTTAACCAATCCAATTTTCGCCACTTATTATAAGGAACATCCTCTGGGTGCGGCTTATGCAGAATATGTCGGCGTGGCAGTTCCACCGGCTTCCAGTACTGAAACTGTAGAAATCCAGCGTAGCATGACCCAACTGATTGAAAAAGTAGCTTTTGATGCAGCTACACCTGCAAATGCCCTAAGCCAGTCGGTACAGGAAGTGAACCAAATTCTGACTCCCTGACCCCTTGGGTACAGTACCAGCCAACAGTAGCAGGATGCGCGAGATATGATTTCTTTTAAGATTAAAGACAAACATGTAGGCGGAGTATTAGCCGCCTCTTATATGGGATACACGGCAGTATTTTGGCTATATCCCTTTGTATGGCTAGCCGTATTGACGCTAACTGAATGGCGCTTTGTGGGTGTGCCGTCTTTTAATGGGCTGAATAATTTTCTATTAGTCATTCAAGATCCTTTATTTTGGAAATCGATGCTCAACGTAGCGCGATTCTTAATGTATTATTTGCCGATTGTATTTATCTCATCGCTGTTATTTGCTTTTGGATTACAAAAATTAAAATATGGGCGTACATTCGTTGGTCTTAGCTTCTTACTGGCTAATGTCTCCTCAGGTGTGGCTTACTCAATCGTGTTTTCTAAAATATTTAGCCAAAATGGGCCGCTAAATACGTTTTTACAAGACTGGTTCGGATTTTCTATTCCCTGGTTAACCAGTCCAGATTTTGCCATGCTATCTATTGCATTAGTCGTGACATGGAAATTCGTGGGTTATTATGGTCTTATCTTATTCTCAGGGTTGAATAGTATCCCAAAAGAAATCTATTCTGCTGCCGAACTGGATAATACTGGACCTTTTAACAGGCTCATCAACATCACTCTGCCCTTAATTAACCCACAATTAATTATGGTGCTGGTGTTGGCGATTACCGTTTCTTTCGGCATTTTCACTGAGCCATATTTAATGACTGGTGGTGGTCCGCTTAACAGTACTACGACCCCGATGGTAGTTATGTACGAAGCCGCATTTATGAAAATGAAACCTTCCTGGGCAGCGACTATGTCGATATTTATTGCGCTGATAAGCTTCGCTTTAATATGGGTAGTACGTAAACTCCTGGAGAAAAAGGTGGAAATTGTCTAATGAAAAAAAATATTAGTTTATTCATTATTCACTTGGTGATGTTCGTATTAGCCCTTTCATGGCTCTATCCTTATATTTGGATGGTACTGTCATCGTTTAAATCATCGGCGCAGGTTTACACTACCTCTCTGTTTGAAGGTTCGTTTACCTTGGATAATTACCGATTTTTATTTAACAACAGCGGGCGTGTAGAGAAACCCTTTTTACGCACGATGATGAACTCTCTGTTTATCGCCACCACGGTGACGGCAACAGTAACGATAAGCTCCATGTTTATTGGTTATGCACTGGCAAAAATGCGGTTTAAAGGTCAATCAATTTTCCGCAATTTCTTATTTTTCCAGATGGTATTCCCTGCATTTATGTTCATTATTCCCCAGTTTATTTTAGTCCGTGAGCTTGGTTTGCTTAATAGCTATAGTGCAATGATTATTCCCTTCTTAATGAATGCCTGGGGAGTGTTTATGATTTCACAAAGCTTCCAGGGTACACCTAATGACTATATTTATGCGGCAAAACTAGATAATGCTAGTTTGTGGCAAATTATTGTTAAGTTAATGATGCCGCTTAATAAATCTATTGTCGCTATAGTGGCGTTATTTACCTTTGTTGGTACCTGGGATAATTTCCTGTGGCCGCTCATTGTTACCCAAGATGAAAATAAAATGCCGCTATCGGTATTACTGGCGACATTTAGTAAAGCCTATGGTGTGTATATAGGGCCGGTGATTGCGGGTGCGGTGATTCAAACTATTCCTATCGTGGTGCTGTTTATCCTGTTCCGTAAATATTTTATGCAGGGTATGTCCCTGTCACTGAAATAAGGAACCTACAATGACTGCTAACGCATGGTGGCGAGAAACGGTATTTTATCAGGTTTACCTGCCAAGTTTTAAAGATGGTAACGGTGATGGTATTGGTGATTTTTACGGCCTGATTGACCAGCTGGATTATTTACAAACTCTTGGTGTGAGTGGGATTTGGGTTACGCCTTTTTACCCTTCGCCGCTGGTAGATAATGGCTATGATGTCAGCGATTATTGCGCTGTTGCAGCGCGCTTTGGCACCCTGGAGATATTTCGCCGGTTTATCCGTGAAGCCCACGCCCGGGGAATTAAGGTCATTATTGATGTGGTGCTCAATCATGTATCCAGCGAACACCCGTGGTTCCGCGATGCGCTTAATAATCCCGATAGCCGCTACCGCGATTATTTTATTTTTTCTCGCCAGCCGAATAACTGGCAATCCTTTTTTGGTGGCTCTGCGTGGACGCCCGAAGCAGACGGTGAGCACTATTACTACCATAAATTTAGCCCTCAGCAGGTAGATCTTAACTGGACGAATCCGAAGGTGATGGCTGAAGCCAAAGCCGTACTCGATTTTTGGCAGGATCAAGGCGTTGATGGCTTTCGTCTGGATGTTATTAATTTCTTCACCTGTGCGCCTATGCCCGGGCGGGACAATCCAATAGGGAAAGATGGCGAGCAGGAACATATTTTCGATATTAACCAGCCGGGGCTTGAGGCAACTCTTCAAGAGTTATTCGCTCATGCCCGGCATCGGAGCGGTACTTTTATCGTTGGCGAGGTGGGGAGCCAGCAACTGGAAGAACTGGTGCGCTATCAGGCCCCCAGGCTTTGCGACGTGGTATTTAACTTCAACCTTGGTAGTTTGCCGCATTTTGATCCTGAGGAAATTTTCACTCAGTTAAAAAAAATGGATAGCCTGCAACAGGGTGAACCGACCTTGTTTTTCTCAAGCCACGATATGCCACGCATGATGAGTCGCCTGGCTGGCGGCGACAGTGCGCGAGCCAGAGCTTTGGCCTGCCTGCAACTTACCGGTCGAGGTGTTCCTTTTATTTATGCAGGCGAAGAAATAGGCATGACGGATTATATCGCCTCAAACCTGCAAGGTATGCATGACATCCAGGGTATCAATCATTACCGCTTGAATCTGGCGAAATGGGGCGACCCGGCTCGGGCATTTGAATACGCACTAACCAAAAGTCGTGATAACGCCCGTAGCCCGCTGCAATGGACAAGTGAACCTGACGCAGGCTTTAGCCAGACCACTCCCTGGATGGCAATAAATCCCGATTATCCGCAGGTGAATGCCGCCGCCGCTAAGGCCGCCCCGGATTCATTGTGGAATGACTACCGTAGATTAATTGCGCTCCGTAGCCGCTACCCGGTATTTCAATACGGTACTTATGAATCTCTGAACTTAGAGCAAAACACGCTTATTTTTTGCCGCAGGCATCTACGCGAGCACGTCACAGTAGTGATTCATTTGGGTAATACATTACGGGAGAGAAGGCTGCCTGAAGGACGGTTAATTTTTGATACCCGCCAACAGCTTGCCTATTCCCCTAACGACATAACTATTTGTTTAGAGGAAACTGATGATTAGATATAGCGGCAACCCGATAATTTCTCCGCAAGATATTCAGCCTAGCCGTCAAGGATTTAAGGTTGAATGCGCCTTTAATGCGGGCATCACCAAAATGGGTGATGAGACCATTATGCTGGTACGGATTGCAGAAAGCGTTATCCCTGAGCATTCCAATACAGTGGTCGTACCGCTATTGATGGAAGAAGAAGGGCAATGGCATCTTACTACTCGAATTTTTGAATGTCAGGATCCTGAATGGGACTTCACTGATTCACGGATGATAGTTAATAAAGCTGATCCAGCGAGAGTATTTTTAACTTCGCTATCCCATTTACGCGTGGCGCGCAGTCGTGATGGATACCGTTTTACGGTGGAGCAGACGCCTTTTCTGTTCCCACAAAATGGCTATGAGGCTTTTGGTTGTGAAGATCCTCGCATCACAGTAATTGACGGTAATTTTTATATCAACTATTCGGCTGTGTCTGCTAAAGGAATTTGTACCGCGCTGGCAGTCACCCGTGATTTCCGCAGCGTAGAGCGTCTGGGAAATATTTTTTGCCCTGATAACCGTGATGTTTGCCTGTTCCCGGAGAAAGTAAACGGTAAATATATGGCCTTACATCGCCCGGCGCCCAAGCATTTTGGCAAACCTGAGATCTGGCTCGCCGCGTCAGAAAACCTGCTGCACTGGGGTGAGCATGAACATCTGCTTGGCACATCTACAGACCCCTGGGATGCCCTGAAGTTAGGTGGGGGGGCGCAGATGTTGAAAACAGATAAAGGCTGGCTGCAAATTTATCATGGCGTGGATGCTACTCAACGTTATGCCTTGGGCGCGCTGCTGCTCGATTTAAATGACCCCTCACGGATTATTGCTAAATCACCGGTCCCACTGTTAGAACCGCAGATGCCCTATGAGCTATACGGATTTTTTGGCAACGTGGTGTTTACCTGTGGAGCGCTTATAGAAAACGATACCCTGCGGGTCTATTACGGCGCAGCAGACGAATCCATGTGCCTTGCGGAAATGCCGCTGGCGCATTTGTGGCAGCATTTAGCGGTTGAGCTTGAAGGTTAACAATGGAAAAAATTACCCCAATAACCGTTGACCAACTGGTTAGCGAATATCACAAACAGCGCGGGCAGGAATCGATGCCGACTGCCCGGATAATGTTTAGCGGCGTAGGCGATAACGATGTTTATAACATCACAGCTCCCTTGCGCTACAAAGACCAGATGGTGATTGTCGGGCGAGTAGAAGCCCGTGACTCTGAACACTCGACGATTATGTTTTTTAGCGAACAAAACGGGTGTTGGAAGCCACTGGATAATAGCCCTACTTTCTTATTACAGGATCCTTTCTTTACCTATATTGATAAGGAGACAGTATTGGGCGGAGTTGAGATCGCCCCACACCCCACCAAAGAAGGCCAATTAACTTGGCGGACGGTATTTTATCGTGGGGAAGATATTTTCAATTTACATCGTTTTGCCACTGGGCCGGAAGGTATGAAAGACATCCGTTTATGTCAGTTACCTGATGGCAGAATTGCCGTATTTACTCGCCCCCAGGGTGCGGTAGGCGGCCGAGGCACTATCGGTTATACCGAAATTGATAATCTGGATGCGCTAACGCCGGAAGCGGTAAAAGGTGCACAGTTATTTGATAAGCAATTTATTGCCGATGAGTGGGGCGGTGTCAATGAAACGTACTTGCTGGAAAACGGTATTATTGGGCTACTGAGCCATATAGCCTGTTTTGATGCACAAGGCGAACGGCATTATTACCCGACAGTATTTACTTTTGACCCGCGCACCCGCCATTACAGCCCAATGAAAATCATTGCGACCCGTAAAGACTTGACGGCCGGGACAGCAAAGCGCCCAGATTTAGTGGATGTCATATTCCCCGGTGGACTACTGCCAATTAACGATCAACGCTGGCGACTATATGTGGGTGCCAGTGATTCGGAGGCGCACTGGATAGATATTGCTAATCCTTTTAATCATTAATAGATATTACGATTAATATTTTTTATCTCTATCGCATTTATTATCGCAGCGGGTTCTGTCTTTGCAAAAAAAGAATCTGCTTTTATCTATGTGGAGTGTGTATGTATAAAAATAAATTGTTATACCTCTGTTTACTGGTAAATTTAGGTATTGCCCATGGTGCAGACACGGTGGTCAAAAAAAATGATAACGTAGATCTACGACCTATTTATTCTGGTGAAAAAATCAGGATTATAAAAGAGGATGGAGCTACTATTGATACGATCATTGAATTAGGGAATGATGATATTGGTATTGTTCGTATGCCTAAAGATGAGCCTGCTTATTTTCGTGGGAACTGGCTTGCCGAATATAAAATTGAGCATTTTAAAAATGAGGGGCGTAGCACCAATTCTCGACCAGTACATGAAATAGTTTTCGCTGATGGCCGTGTTAACTTTGGCGATAGCGGCTGGAACAGTGGCTTTTTGCTAAAACAAGTCCGCTTTACCAATAATCCTCGCGATGGCAGTAATAATAAAGTCGATTTCCGTATGATTGAAATGGAGATCCGCCCTGCCTGGGCCAAAAGTATTGATAAACACTGGTTTATGCTTGAAGGGATCTACCTGGGTAAAACCGGCTATGAAAAAAACCGCGCTACCGGCAGTAATCACAATATAGGCGGTGATGGCTACGGCTTCCGTCCTTATTATCGTTATCAGGTGAATGATAATTTTAGTATCAATTCTGATATTAAAATGTTGGTTGAAGATAAAGATGCTCGCGGTGCAGATAATGGACGTTTCCAGTTCTATGAGGCCTTGATTAACTTTAACTATAAACTTACCGATAACGTTTATGTTGGCCTTGAGTTATTTCGTAAAGAAGGGCAAGACTTCGATCACCATGGTTCCAAAACCGCAAACGTATTGGAGCAAGAGCCACGCCCTTGGGTAGCATGGAATTTTAATAAAAATAACTTCTTGTTTAAAATGGAACCGCAATTTAAACGTATTGGCGGCCATGATGGTTATAAAGAGACTTCAAGAGCACAAAAGTATATTTTTAACTATAGTTACCCATTGGCAGATCGTTTCTATTTTGTAGCGGAATACTTTTACCGGGTTGAATCCAATAAAAAATTCTGGGATCACAATATCCGCGATCCAAAAAATTACCACAATACTGTTACTAATTTTGGGAAAGTTGGAATCAACTACGTATTCTAAATCGACTGGCTTAAATAAATAAAGCGAACCATAAAATGAAACTATTTTCTACTCTGGCCTGTATTATTGGTTTGACAGCCTTTAGCGCTCATGCGGCGCTGGTGAATTCTGCACACCTGGACGCACTCTATCAGAAGGCAAAAGTTGCAGATAACTTAGAAATGGGTCTTATTCATATTTACAGTGAGTATCCAGACTATCGTTGGGTAAAAGATCCCATTGAAGGTGTTTCCGCAGTTGATGATATTGCCCGCGCGGCAGTATTTTATCAGCGTCAATATCAGGTAACCGGTTCTGCCGCCGATCTGGAAAAGGTTAAATCACTGATTGTCACTATTCTTCATCAACGGGCGGAAAATGGCTATTTCTATAACTTTATTTACCCCGATCTCACCAGTAATAAAACCTACAAAACCAGCGTAGCTGAAGCCAACTGGTGGACGTGGCGGGCGCTTTGGGCATTAACTCAGGCTTATCCTATTCTGGAAAAAACAGACGGCGATCTGGCTGCGCAAGTCTATGAAACCATTTTTTCCGTAATTACGTTAATTAGCAGTGATTTTGACGACAACGAAAAAATGGGTAGCAAAGAGGGTATGCCCGTACCTGAATGGTTACCTAATACAGCCGCCGATCAGGCTGCGGTACTGCTGATGGCCCTGAGTGATGCGCAGCAATTAGCTAAAAAACCGGAAACTGAAAAGCTGATGCGCAGCCTTGCCTCCGGTATCATGCAAATGCAGGTGAAAGATAAAAGTGCCCCGATGTATGGTGCTTTTCTAAGCTGGCAAAACTTGTGGCATGGCTATGGTAATAGCCAGGCATATGCATTAATGCAGGCTGGTCTAAGGCTTGATGATCGCGACATGATACTGGCTGCATTTAATGAGGTAGACTATTTTCACCCGTGGCTATTGGATCAAGGCTTGCTGAATTATTTCACCGTGCGCCAGGACAATGGCAAAGTGACACTGGTTGAACAACAGCAATTTGCCCAGATTGCCTATATTATCCGTCCATTAGTATTTGCCAACGTACAAGCCTGGCAAATTTCCCGTGATGAAAAATATTTGCAACGCGCGGTGGATTTTGCCCTGTGGTTATTTAAAAAGAACCCCGCAGCGACTCAAATGTATTTCCCGGATACAGGTATAGCGTTTGATGGGATTGATTCCCCGACCGCGGTGAATAAAAATTCGGGAGCTGAATCTACGGTCGAATCCTTGCTTACGCTGCAGCTTATTGAATCCATACCACAGGCGAAAACATTATTGCACACTCGATTATCTGAGGCAGGTATTGAATATTAGACACTGTACTTCATTCACTAATCATTGATACATGATAAATATCCCCCCGGTTCGTGTCTTACCACCGGGGGGATAAGAGAAAAAAATATCTAACTATAGCTGTCTCATTTTAGAGAAAGTGGATAAGCAGATCTCTTATTCCCCCACCACCCATCCACCCCCCAGCGCTTTATATAAATCAATTTGTGCCAGTAATAGATTATTTTTAGCCGCGACTTCGTCAGTCTGTACTGAGAACAGGGTGCGCTGGGCATCCAGTACGTCCAGGTAAGATGAATAGCCGTTTCGATAGCGGTTTTGCGCGATGCGCAGGGTTTCCTGAGCCACTTTTTGCTGTGCCTGTCGCTCTGTCCATTGTTCCTGGTAGCCGGTAATGGCGTCGAGGCTATCGTTTACTTCAGCAAAGGCATTTCGCACTATTTTTTCATAGCTATAGAGTGCCTGATTACGCTGGGATTGGGAGATATCTACTTCTGCATTCAGCGCCTGGCGGTTTAGCAGCGGTGCCAGAACACTGCCGCCCAAACTCCACAACTGGAGTGGGTTCTCGATCAGGTTGGATAGGCTGTGTTCCTGCACCGATCCTGTTGCTGTTAAGTTTATCGACGGCAGTAGATTGCCACTAGACTTAGCCAGGGTTGCGTCTGCCGCAATAAGCTGCTGTTCGGCCTGCACGATGTCCGGTCGGCGATTCAGCAGGGTTGAAGGCAATTGTGACGGTAGAGTCAGGGGGGTTAGGGTATCGAAGTCCGTGTTGCGGACTACGTCACCCGGATTGGCTCCCAGTAGCAGGCTTAGCGCATTCTCCTGCTGCACAATTTGATGTTTCAACTGCGGAAGTTGCGCTCGGGTTGAGCGTAGCTCGGAGTCCGACTGCATCAGTTCCAGTTGCGAGCTATAACCCGTTTCAACCTGGCGTTTCGCCAGGTTGAAGGCCTCTTCCCGGGATTTCAGGGTGGATTCCGTGACTTGTCGCTGTTCATCCAGCGCCATCAGAGTGATATATCCTGATGCCACTAATGATGCGACCGTCAAATCCGCAGCAGCGGCTGCCGCTTTCTGCGCTTCCAACGAGGCTCTGGCGGCTCTGGCGCTATTGCTGTTCACGCCCCAAATATCGACATCGTAGCTGGCGGTCAGGCTGCCTTTATAAAGCGTGCTGTAGATGGGCAGGCCCGTAGCGGCAGACTGTGATCGCGCACGGGAACCGCTGAGCCCGGCATCCAGTGATGGAAACAGGCTCCCTTCTGAGGCATATACGCGTGCCTGGTACTCATTGACCCGCTCTCGGGCAATCAATACATCGCTGTTATTTTGCAACGCCTTGTCGACGTACTGGTTCAGATGACTGTCATGGAAATTGCGCCACCAGAGTTGTTCTGCCGGGCTGAAGGAGCCGCTAGCAGTACGCCACTGGGCGGGGATTTGCAACGACGGTTTGGCTGGGGCGACATCTACCGACTGGCAAGCGCTAAGCATGACGGCGGTAATCAATACCGCTATTGGGCGAAGGATCATTTCTCCCCCTCGGTATTGATGGTCACCTGGACAGACATGCCTGGACGTAACAGGGCAGACTCTTCAGGCTTACTCAGCACCTCGATACGCACCGGGATACGCTGGGCTATCTTCACGAAGTTACCGGTCGCGTTATCCGGGCTGATAGCGCTGAACTCCACACCTGTTGCTGGCGAGATGCTCTCCACCCGGCCTTCATACGCCTTACCGTTAAGGGCATCGACGGTAAATTTCACCGACTGCCCAACCCGCAGATTTGCCAGTTGTGTTTCTTTGATATTGGCTATTACCCAGCGCTGCGATGGCACCAGCGAAGTGAGATGGGTTCCAGCGACGACGTAGGCTCCCTGGCGTACCGAAATTTGCCCGAGCTGGCCGTCGCGCGGGGCGATAATACGGGTATTCTGCAAGTCGATTTTCGCCAGCTCCAGTGTCGCTTTCGCGTTTTCGACATCCGCCTCCAGTGAATCACGATTGACGATAACCGTTTGTAAATCCTGACGTGACATCTCAAGTGTCGCTTTAGCCTGATCGATATCGGCGCTACCCTGTGCGGCACTCGCCAGGGCTGCATCACGCTCACGAATGGAGAGGGAGCCGTCTGCGGTCAGATCTTTTACACGCTTCAGATCAGCCTGGTTTTTCAGACTCTGCGCCCGGGCGTTTTTCAGCGCCGCTTCGTTACGCAGGATAACCGCCTCAGCACTCTTGTGCTGTTGCAGGTTATTTTTCAGCGCAGCGATTTTCATCGCCAGCTGTGCCTCAGCCTGATGTACTCGCTGGCTGTAGATCCGGTCGTCAATCTGGAACAGCAGCTCGCCCTGTTTTACATAGGCAAAATCCTGTACCTGAACTTCGGTGACATAGCCGTTGACCTGGGGGCTGATAAAGGTGGTCTGTCCGCGTACGTATGCGTTATCGGTAAATTGTGCATCGCGGGTAAAAGGGGGCAATTGCCACGCGTAGAGAATCACCAGCACGCCAATGATGCCGATAGCTGCGGCAGTGAAAATTGACACCACACGCAGATTATTACGGATACTGGCCTGTTCTTTCGCGGCATCCTGCTGGCTCATAACGACTCCTGAAATAAAGTATTAATTATTGTTTTAACGTTCATTATTTACTGCCTGCGATTTTTTCCAGCGCCAGTCGAGCCGTGAGACGCAGCCGCAGTAATCGCCATAAAATCCAGATAAGTGTCGCGGCAGCAATACCCGCTGTCAGAAGATAAGTATCATTATAAGCCAGAATATTGGCCTCCAGCGTACTGACGGTTTGTAGCTGGGTAACGGCTTGAGTGCTCAACAGTGCACTGTCGCCAATCTGGTTCTGATACATCTGGCTATAGGCCTGCAGGCGTTCATTGACCAGCGGATTGAGGGTTGTGAGCTGGTCTGCCAGCATGCTGGAATAGTATTTCTCGCGCCAAGTCTGGAAGGTGCCCAGAATAGCCGAGCCCAGCAATCCACCGAGATTCTGGCTTATGCCAAACATAACCGAAAAACTGACCAGATTGCGCGGCTCGGCAATCACGCCGCCAATAGCTGCCAGCATAGCCGGAGCAAGAAAAAAGGCACTGCTAAATCCTAGCAGGAACTGGCTCAGTATCAGTTGATCCGGACGGGTAAGATTGTTGGACTGGCTATCAAGCAAAGAAGCGATAATGATTAGTGTCAGCGAGGTGATAATTGGCCATGCCAGTTTAGTGGGCTTAATCGTTAAGCAACTGGTGATTATCCCGCAGACAATCCCGGCGAAAATAGACCAGGCCAGGTGAGTCATCTGCTCGTTTTGCAGGCCGACATATTGCAGCCAGCCGATAACCCCCGTGTTCTGCTCCGCCAGCACGATACGGATAAGCAACATAATCAACCCCAGACGGAGAATACTGCCACTGGAGAGCCAGCGTATATTCAGCAGCGGGTTGCTGCGGCGGTGCTCAAAGGTAATCGCGCTGACGATAAGTACGAGTGATAAAGCCAGTGCCCAGCCTATCCAGGGGGCTTCAAACCACCAGTCGAGTCTGCCCATTGAAAGTACGGCACAGAGTAGCGCCAGGCCGGGCGCCAGCAGAATAAAGGTGATGAAGTCTTTTTTCTCAAACACTTTACGCCGATCGCTGGGGGGCAGTTTGAGCGCGATAACGCAGGCCAGCGAAATCAGCGCCAGTCCGAGTTCAAAGAGATACAGACCGCGCCACTCCTCCAGTTGTAACAGCTCGGTTGAAAAGAGTCGGGCAATAGGGATAGCCAGCGATGAGCCGGTTATCCCGATGGTTAACGCTTTCAAGCGGTGTTTGGCAGGCCAGGCCTGAATTTGATAATAGATCCCCAGGGAACTGAGCGCTGCCGCCACCATGCCGTGAGCCGCTCGCACCATCAGTGCTGAACTGAGATCGTTAACAAACAGGTGAAAGAAGGTCACTAGCACATAGAGAACCAGGAATCCCTCTGTGAAGGCGCGTAGACCAAACTGTTGACGGAACTTGACCAGCAGTAAGTTGATCGAGATGTTGGTCATCACGTATACGGCAGGCAGCCAGGCAATCTCCGTCGACCAGGCCGCAAAGGTACCTTGCAGATTTTGCAGGTTTGCTGAAACCATGGCATTGCCCATTGCTCCGGTAAGACACACCAGCAGACCGACAATACCAAAAGCGAAGCGTTTGGACGTGCTGTGGTAAGGGGTTGAAGGCGAACCGAGCAAGGCGGGTTTTTCGTGAGGCTGCCACTCGCGAGGCGCATAGGGGTTGCGTTTAGGCAAGCGCATAAGGGTTGTTACCTATCTCATCATTTAATTGTTAGCGTGCTAACCATTATTAGTTTAGCAAGAATGATAGTTCAAGTGAATGAGATAATAATCGAACCCTCAGTCAAAAGTTCACTAGTGTTGCATAGATTGAGACTGTTCTGCCTTAAAACACCCTATATGGCGGCCTGGTACTGTCGATTGCTACAGATTCTTTAAGCAGGTCTTTGATTATATTGACTGCCATCTCGACGATACCTTATTACTGGAAAAGCTCAGTGAAGTGGCTCACTTCTCACCTTTTCATTTCCATCGTCAGTTTTCTAGTATTGTGGGATACCCCCTGGTCATTACATCCAGATAATGCGTTTAAAACGCGCGCCTTATCGATTGGCTTTTAATCCGTTAGAGAAAATCACTGATATCGCGTTCGACGCCGGTTTTCAGCATGCTGAATCATTTAGCCGTGCTTTCAGGCAAATGTTTGATCTGTCACCGACGCAATTTCGCCAGCAACCGCCTTGGGGAGACTGGCATAAACGCATATCCGAACCCTATAAAGCCAGGAGACAAACAATGCAAGACCAGGTCAGAATCATCAATTTTCCCGCGACATCTGTCGCAATGCTGACTCATTACGGGCAACCGGAACTCATCAATGAAACTGTGGCTCGCTTTATTGAATGGCGAAAAAGCACGGGATATTCGCCTGTTGCTAGTAGCCAGACATATGGCATTGCACCACACGATCCGACCTTAACACCGCCGGATGAATTTGAGTTTCATCTTTGCGGAACGGTCACGTCACCGATTGTGGAAGATAATCGTTTCGGGGTGATAAATCGTGACATCCCGGCTGGTCGATGTGCGGTGTTGCGCCATCAGGGATCGCATGAGGCGTTAACTGAGCTGGCTAAGGCGCTGTATCGCGACTGGTTGCCAGAGAGCGGAGAGGAACTGCGCGATTTCCCACTTTTCTTTCATTACCACAACTTTATGAATGAGGTAGCGGAACATGAATTGCTTACGGATATCTATTTACCGTTGAAATAAACTGAGCCAGTGGGTCAACTTCACAAGTTAGCTCATGAGTTAAACGCGCTGAGAAGTTTCTTGGCGCTCAATTGATCCTCATCGTCTCTCGTTCCTAAAACTGCCGCTTTGCGATGCACATCACTGACACTCCTTCGGCTTCGACAGATTTTAGTCTTTCGGGAGCGCTCTTTATGTGAATAGCCCTTTTAAGCGTGATACTTACAACACTACTTCATGCGAATGCACAAATTTAAGCCGTTACTTAGAGGTGTTTGTCTAAAGTAGTTCAGCAAAATAATGCTTATATTTGATATTGAAACGTCTTTTCAATAAACGCGAGCCAATTTCCCACTTTGCACTATGCAATGTATGTCAGGTAAGCACAGTGATTTACTTATTGCCCTAAGGACTGATAATGAAAATAGAATCAGTAAATGTCACCGTTTTCCAATACCCCACCCGACGGGTCTCTGACAGTGCTGGTCACTCTCATCCCGGTGCGGAGGGGATGGCTAAAATGGCGATGCTGACTATTACTGCCGATGATGGTAGCCAAGGTTATTCGTTTGCTCCCCCAGAAGTAGTACGGCCCTTTGTGGTCAATACCTTCTTTCGTAAGGTTATGGTAGGACAAGATCCCTTTAATCGTGAGCGTATCTGGCAGGATCTCAATCACTGGCAGCGCGGTAGCGCGCATCAGCTGACCGAACGCGCCTTGTCATTTGTCGAGCAGGCCCTGTGGGATCTGATTGGTCGTAAACTGAATATGCCGGTGTATAAGCTGTTGGGCGGATTTCGCGATAAGGTCCCTGCTTACGGCAGTACCATGTGTGGCGATGACCTGCCCGGTGGTCTGTCGACCCCCGATGAGTATGCTATTTTTGCTGAAAAGCTAGTCGCTCGCGGCTATCAGGCGATAAAACTGCATACCTGGATGCCTCCGGTTTCTTTTGCACCTAACCCTAAAATGGATATCAAAGCCTGTGCCGCAGTACGTGAAGCCGTCGGGCCAGACATTGATCTGATGATCGACGGTTATCACTGGTATAGCCGCAGCGAGGCCCTGTGGATAGGTAAAGAGCTGGAGAAGCTTAATTTTGCGTGGTTTGAAGAGCCGATGGAAGAAGACTCCATGTCTTCTTATGCCTGGCTCGCGGAAAACCTGTCGATTCCTATTGTCGGCCCAGAGAGCTTCGGCGGTAAGCATCATATGCGCGCCGAATGGGTGAAAGCGGGCGCCTGCGATATTTTGCGTGCTGGATCGAACGGTGTCGGTGGCATTACGCCAACCATGAAGGTCGCGGCACTGGCTGAGTCGTTCGGTATGGACTGTGAAGTGCACGGTAACGGGGCTGCCAGCCTGGCGGTAGTCGGGGCCATTCGTAACTGTCGCTGGTATGAACGCGGTCTGTTACATCCCTTCCTCGAATATGACGAGCCGGCCGCCTATCTCAATAGCATTGTCGATCCTATGGATGAGCAGGGCTTTGTGCATCTGCCCCAAGGCCCGGGACTGGGCGAAGACATTAATTTCAACTATATCGAAGCCAATACTGTCAGCCACGACTGACTTAAATAAATAAGTTCAGGCGCGCTACCTCGGCGTAGCCTGACGTACCCTACAGGCGGTAGATATG
>Ga0302347_1000518_pt1 | contig 60104 bp, 56 predicted proteins | sample PhyWR1_FD_202178 | JGI IMG/M metagenome (GOLD analysis project Ga0302347, IMG submission 202178) | Leaf surface microbial communities from wheat plants in UC Gill Tract Community Farm, Albany, California, United States - DLSL W.R1 (v2)... | ecosystem: Host-associated > Plants > Phyllosphere >... | reverse complement strand
CCTGCTGTTCGGTTATACGCTGTGCTACATGCCCACGCTGGCGCTGACCAACAACATCGCGTTTCACAGCCTGAGCAATATTGATAAAACCTTCCCGGTAGTGCGCGTTTTCGGTACGATCGGCTGGATTATTGCCGGGATCTTTATCGGCGTGACCGGCATTTCAGATACCACCGGCATCTTTACCCTCGCGGCAATTTGTTCTGTGATACTGGCGCTGTACAGCCTGACCCTGCCGCATACCCCTGCACCGGCAAAAGGTTTGCCGATCCAGGTACGCGATCTGTTCTGCGCCGATGCGTTTGCGCTGCTGAAAACCCGCCACTTTTTCATCTTCTCGCTGTGCGCCACGCTAATCTCCGTGCCGCTGGGCACCTACTACGCCTATACCGCCTCCTACCTGGCGGATGCGGGCGTAGCCGATGTCAGTACCGCGATGTCGTTTGGCCAGATGTCAGAAATTTTCTTCATGCTGGTGATCCCGCTGCTGTTCCGCCGTCTTGGGGTGAAATATATGCTGCTGATTGGGATGCTGGCGTGGTTCGTTCGTTATGCGATGTTCGCCCTCGGTGTCAGTGAGGAAGGGCGCGTGTTGCTGTACCTCGGTATTCTGCTGCACGGCGTTTGTTACGATTTCTTCTTTGTCGTCGGCTTTATCTATACCGACCGCGTGGCAGGGGAGAAGGTCAAAGGTCAGGCGCAAAGCATGATTGTCATGTTCACCTACGGTATTGGGATGCTGCTTGGCTCGCAGATCTCCGGCGCGCTTTATAACCGCCTGGTTGCCGGGCAAACCGTACCGCAGGCGTGGGTAACGTTCTGGTGGATCCCGGCGATTGCCGCCGCCGTTATCGCGCTGATTTTCCTGTTCTCTTTCCGCTATAACGAGAAAGAGTCTGCGTAATTGTCTGGAGGATTTTATGAGAACCATTAAGGGACCGGGTATTTTTTTAACGCAGTTTCTCGGTGCACAGCCGCCGTTTAACACCCTTGACGGGCTGGCAGGCTGGGCGGCAGGGTTAGGCTATAAAGCCCTGCAAATCCCCTGTCACAATAAAGCAATTTTCGATGTTCAGCAGGCGGCAGAAAGCCAGACCTACTGTGATGAGATAAGCGGCACCCTGGCAGAGCACGGGCTGGTTATCAGCGAGCTTTCAACTCATCTTGAGGGGCAGCTGGTGGCGGTTCATCCGGCTTACGATGCGGCCTTTGACGGTTTCGCCCCGCCGCAGCTGCGCGGTGATCCCCCGGCCCGTCAGGCATGGGCGACAGAAACCCTGAAACAGGCCGCCGCCGCTTCAGCACGCCTTGGGCTGACGGCCCATGCGACCTTCTCCGGCGCGCTGGCCTGGCCGTACTTCTACCCGTGGCCGCCGCATAATGCGCAACGGCTGGATGAGGCGTTTGACGAGCTGGCAACACGCTGGCGGCCAATCCTCGACTGTTTTGACCAACATGGCGTGGACGTGTGTTACGAGATCCATCCCGGCGAAGACCTGCACGATGGCGTGACCTTCGAGCGTTTCCTGCACAAAGTCGATAATCATCCGCGCTGTAATATGCTCTACGATCCGAGTCACCTGCTGCTGCAACATATCGATTATCTGACGTGGATCGATATTTACCACTCGCGCATCAAAGCCTTTCACGTCAAAGATGCAGAGTATCGGGCCAACGGGCGCAGCGGCACCTATGGCGGTTATCAGCCGTGGATCGACAGGGCCGGGCGCTTTCGCTCGCTGGGCGACGGCCAGGTCGATTTTAAAACCGTGTTTAGCAAGTTAACGCAGTATGACTACCCTGGCTGGGCGGTACTGGAGTGGGAGTGCTGTCTGAAAGACGGCGAAACCGGTGCGCGCGAGGGTAGCGACTTTATCCGTCGACATATCATCCCGGTTGCCAGCCATGCTTTTGACGATTTCGCGGCGGGTAATGAGGTACGTAAATGATCCAGGTCGGTATTATTGGCAGCGGCTTTATTGGCCCTGCTCATCTTGAAGCCCTGCGTCGGCTGGGCGATGTGGAGGTGGTGGCGTTGTGCGACCATTCCCTCGATATGGCGCAACGTAAGGCCCGAGAACTTCACGTGCCGCACGCATTTGGCAGCGTCGATGCACTGCTGGCGCATCCCGGCCTTGAGGTGGTGCATAACTGCACGCCGAATCATCTTCACGCTGCGATTAACCGGCAGATCCTGCGGGCAGGGAAACATGTGTTCTCTGAAAAGCCGCTGTGCATGACCGGTGAAGAAGCGCGTGAGCTGGTGCAGCTGGCGGAACAGGCCGGCGTCGTTCACGGCGTCAGTTTTGTTTATCGTCAATTTGCGATGGTTCAGCAGGCCGCCAGTATGCGCCGGGCGGGAAGCCTTGGACGGCTTTTCTCCGCCCACGGCACCTATTTACAGGACTGGATGCTGCTGGAAACGGACTATAACTGGCGGGTTGATTCCGCGCAGGGCGGCGTATCCCGGGCCGTCGCGGATATTGGCTCCCACTGGTGCGATACTATCCAGTTTGTTACCGGCAGGCGGATCATTGAGGTGATGGCCGATTTGTCTATTGTCTGGCCGACGCGCAAAGCGAACCGGGCCGGGGCAACCACCTTTGGTCACGGCGGGGACGAGGCGCATTATGAGGATCGCCCGGTTTCCACCGAGGATAGCGGTTCAGTACTGTTGCGCTTTGATGACGGGAGCAAAGGTTGTTTTCACGTGTCGCAGGTCAGCGCAGGACGCAAAAACCGGCTGAGCTTTGAGATTGACGGCAGCGAGCGTGCGCTGGCCTGGGATCAGGAAACGCCGCAGCGCCTGTGGATTGGCCATCGGGCACAGCCCAATCAGCTATTGAGTGACGATCCGGGTTTAATGAACCCGGATGTGGCGAGCAGCGCGCATTTCCCCGGCGGTCATATTGAAGGCTGGCCGGACGCCTTTAAAAACATGCTCCGGCAGTTTTATCAGGCGGTGCGCGAAGGCAAAATGCCCGTCCACTCTGATGCATTCGCGTCCTTTTATGACGGCGCAAATGTGATGTACCTCATTGAGGCGATTGTGAAAAGCCACACAGAGCAACGCTGGGTCCGCGTCGGGCAGTAACACATTGCCCGGTTCGCCGGGCAACCATTTTGTGATAGCCTGCCACTCTTAACGCTAACCGCAGGATCTGCCGTCACTATGTCCATTCAAAAAATTGCCCGTCTCGCTGGCGTCTCTGTGGCGACGGTCTCACGCGTGCTGAATAACAGTGATACCGTTAAAGCCAAAAACCGTGAGCGCGTGCTGGCGGCCATTGCGGAAAGTAACTATCAGCCTAATTTGCTGGCACGGCAGTTACGCACCTCGCGCAGTTATATGATCCTGGTGATGGTTTCTAATATTGCTAACCCTTTTTGCGCCGCGGTGGTGAAAGGCATTGAAGAAGAGGCAGAGAAAAACGGCTATCGCATCCTGCTGTGTAACTCCGGCTCCGATCTTGAGCGTTCGCGCTCCGGGCTGAAGCTGCTCTCCGGTAAAATCGTCGACGGCATTATTACCATGGATGCCTTCTCGAAACTGCCCGAGCTGGCGGCGCTGATTGGCGAGGCACCCTGGGTGCAGTGCGCGGAGTATGCCGATAGCGGAGCGGTCTCCTGCGTGGGCATTAATGATGTAGATGCGGCCCAGCACGTGGTGTCGTGGCTGGCGGATAAAGGCCGACAGCGCATCGCACTGATCAACCACGATCTCAGCTATAAATACGCCCGCCTGCGTGAACGGGGTTATAAAAGCGTGGTACACACCCGCGATCTGCCTTTTCAGTCCATCGAATATGCCAGCGAGCTGAGTGCCGCTGCGGGTAAAGCGGCTGCCGAGAGATTACTGGCGGCAAACGAGCGTCCGGACGCTATTTTTGCGGTTTCCGATACTCTCGCTGCCGGTGCGATCCGGGCGATTGAGCAGGCCGGGCTTCGGGTGCCGGATGATATTTCAGTGGTTGGCTTCGACGGGACCGATCTGGCAGAGATGATCTCCCCGCAGCTCACCACCATTGAGCAACCTTCACATGATATTGGCCGCAAAGCCGTCGGGCTATTGCTGACCAAAATCGATAATCCTGACTCCCGCACTGAGCGGGTAATGATGGCGTGGCGTTTAACGCCGCGCGCCAGCGCCTAGAAGCGTTTATCCAGCGTTAAATAAATATTGCGCTGGGTATAGTCGTAGAAGTCGATATTGCTGTTCACTTTCTTATAAACGAAATTCAGTTTTGGCATTACCGACATAAAATGCAGATCGCGATGCCACAGTGACAGCATGCCGATCTGCTCATTATCCTGGCGGCGGACGCCAAAAATATCGTTGTCATCGTCGTAGTGACGTTTAGCGAGCGCGCCCATCAGCCCGGCGGAAATCCCCCACGGCAAATCGGCTTCCACTCCGCTGCGCAGGCTGTAACGCTGGTTAGTTTCACTGGCCGTTGAGGTATTTTGCCAGGCAATGTCACCGCCGAAAAACACCGACAGCCGCGCATTCACTACGTGTGACAGGGTAGTGGAGATATAACGATTATCGCCGGCTAAAAAATCATACTGCGCATTGTCGTAATGCAGTTTCTGATATTCCAGCGCCTGACTAATTTGCCATGAGGGCGAAAGTAAATAGCTGTACTCGGCGCGCATTCCCGGTCCGGAGGAATAGGCTTCGGTTCCGTACCAGCGTTTCTCATAAAACGGCAGCAGGGCGATCTGCTGACGAAAATCCTGCCAGCGATAACCGGCATACAGGCGGCTGGTAATATCGTCGAAGCGATGATTATTCCAGTAGCTTTTACCGGTGATCGTGCCGAGAAAACGCAGAGAATGGCGGTCGTAGAGCGACACATCTTTTTGCAGCGCGCCGTTGAACCAGAAGCCTTCCCCGCGCTGTGGATACGCCTCTTTATTGCGAATAAACAGCTTATCGCCGATACGAATATATTTACCGGTCGAGGCATTATTGACGTTACTGTCATTCAGGTAGCTGACGCTAAGATTACCCGTCACGCGATCCTGGGAGCGGACCTGCTTAAGATAGGTGTTAATCCGCTGCGCGACCTCCGGAGGCGGGTTAGTGCTATTCACCCGTTCGAAATTGTATTCCGCCGCATCAAATTGTCGGTCTTCATACAGCGCGCGTGCCAGGTCAAGACGCACGGCGGCAAAATCAGGGTGCGTACTCAGGATCGCCCGATAGTGTTCAATCGCTTCGCCATAATGCCCTTCACTGCGTGCCAGTCCGGCTTTGGCATAGTGAATAAGAACGTCATCCGGTGCAAAGAGTCGTTCATACACCGGCAGCAGGCTTTTCACGACCGGCCAGGCTTCATCGCGTACCGCCTGATTAAGCAGAGCTGTTGTCAGTTCAGGCTGTGTTTCAAGCTGCTGATTTGATACCCGCAGCGTCTTTGCGGACACCTGCTCATCCGGCGTTCTGGGGGTTAGCCTCTCGAAATGCGGCGCCGCCGGGATCAACATATTATCGGTGGGGGCCGCAAGGGCAAGCGCGGGCAGAAAAAGCGTGACAAACAGGGAACGCAGGCGCAGGGAAGACATACCGCAAATTACCATCATCAGGAAAACCGGCCAGATCGCCTGGCCGGTAAAATATTATTGTTTTGTCGCGCCAAACGATGCGCTTTTGTGGGTATCAGCGAATTCTGCGATCCCGCCCAGCTCTTCAGCCGCCGGACCGTTAAAGTGACCGACGAAGGTACCGTTGTCGCCGCCGGACTGCGCGTTACCGTTAAAGCCGCCGTCAACAATTTTACCCTGCATGGCAACCGCCGAACCAAACTCGTTATTGCCGGTAATATTGCCGTCAATCGTTTTGGCTGCAAAATCAACGTTGAAGCTGGCATCCGTGCGGACGCCGTCACGCATCCCGGAACCGACATACGTTGCGCTTCCCTGCGTCGGCACATTGGCCGCCGCCGTAGCTTCACCACTATAGAACACGCCATGCTCGCCTTTTTCCTGCGAGGTCCAGCTACCAAACTGGGTGTAGCTCATCGGGCCGCAGCACCAGCTGGTGCTGGAAACCGGCGTGCCGTCAGTTTTGACTAAGCGCTCAGTCCAGGTGCCACCAAAGGTAATTCCGCTTCGGCGCATTTGATATTCAATACCATTCGGCGTGGTATAGGTCACGCCCGAGACGCTGCCCAGCGTGGCTTTACTTTCCGGCGGGGAAACCGGCTGCGCTGGTGCCGGCGTGTTGTCGGTCTCCGGCTGTGTCGGGGCCGTGGTTTCCGGCGCCGGGGCATTATTGTCATCATGATGACCGCCACCACCACCGCCACCGCAGGCAGCAAGGAATAACGCGGAGAGTAAAAGTGCAGGTTTAAGATGTGCCATAGTAAACATCCTGTTTCAGAGGTAATAGGCTAGTGAGGAATATATTTGTCGACATATTAAGACATATTTTTTTACACGTATTGTAGGAATAGTCCTGGATGGCCAGGGAGAAAATTTACGACTTAAGGTAAATTATGCCTTGTATTTATTTTAACTTTTTGAATTTATTTGTTTTTTATTGGATGGGTAAATATGTCGCGACGCTTTAGCCCTAATATTTGGTAGGGGGTGAAATATATTTCGCAGGACGTTGGAAGATTAATAAAGTGGGAGAGGGACGTATGCCGGGAATATTGGCTACCGATAGCGTGAAGGCCTGATGGCACAGCCGCCGTCAGGCCTTCAAAGAATACAAATTGCAGGCCTGATTAGGCGCAGCCGCCATCAGGCAGCCTGGCTGAGCGGCCGGATTAACACTCCGTCAGGGTAGTGCTTGCTGGCAGACGCGATTTTGGCAGTGCGGCGTTAAAATCGTCTGCGCTGTGCTGACCCACCGGCACAATCACCAGGCTGGTATAGCCCTGCTCGCTCAGACCAAATTCTTTATCAAGGACCGCCGCGTCAAAGCCTTCAATAGGCACCGCGTCCAGACCCATTGCCGCAACGCCCAGCAGGAAATTACCGACATTCAGATAGACCTGTTTAGCCATCCACTGATCGTCATCATTCAAATCCTTACGGTGCATATCGGCAAAGAATGTGCGGCCTTTATGATTAGCCGCTTTAGCGTCTGGCGTGGCAAAACGACCATCGGCATCTTCCTGATCGACAACGCGCTCCAGCCATGCGTCATCCATCGCCGTTTTGGCACAGAAAACGACCACATGTGAGGCATCAAGGATCTTTCGCTCATTAAAGACATAGCCCCCGGCGGCGGATTTAGCGACCCGCGCTTTACCTTCATCGGTGCTGGCAACAATAAAATGCCACGGCTGAGAGTTCGTGCTGGACGGGCTAAAACGCAGTAGCGTTTTCAGATTTTCAGCCTGTTCTGCGGTCAATTTTTTACTCGCATCGAATGCCTTAGTGGAATAACGTTTTAAGGCAACGGAAATAATATCCATAACAACTCCTGATGTATTAAATGCGTACCGTACAGGTACGTCCGATGGGCAGCAGAGTAGCGCTTCCCACCGGGGAAAATAAAGTGATGAAAATCGATAAGTGTTATCGTTTTGTGCGACAGACGGTCGGGCGCAGGCGCTACTGGACTTTTTTTGCCAGCGTATTAACGGCCAGCTCCCCACAGTCCATCAGCCATTCTCGCTGGACAGGGCGCGCCACATCGTTTCAAAGCCGATAGCTTTAAACTCGCTGGCGCGGGCGGGTTCGCGCATCGCAAACTCCATCGTGGTTTCGGCCAGCGCAAGAAAACAGGCATCGCCGAACGCATTAAACTCTTCCGATTTAAACACCGGCAGAATTGAGCTGCGACACAGCGTTTTCATCTCCGGGAACATCTCTTCAACCTGAAGTTTGGTTTCTTTAGTGATTTTCTCACTCACCGCCAGCTGGCGGACGGTGCGGTTACCGAGCGGGTTTTGCACGCCCCAGTCGATATAATTATTCCAGATATAGTGGGTATTTTGCTTAGGATCGACCATCGCCGGATCGCGATTAGCCAGCATGGCCCGGCAGAGCTGCTGTTTGAGGTGCAGATAAAGCGCATTAAGGAGATCGTCTTTAGTCGCGAAATAGCGAAACAGCGTGCCTTCTGCGACGCCTGCGCTGCGGGCAATCGTGGCGGTGGATGCGGTGATCCCCGACTGGGCAAAGGCAATGGTTGCCGCCTCCAGTAATGCCTGTCTTTTATCTTCACTCTTCGGTCGAGCCACTGCACGTTACCTTTTGTCTGTAAAACCCTGATTGAAACATGCCCTTAGCGGCACTTCAACGGCGAATGTCAAAAAACGAAAAACGCCTTGACGATACTCAGCCTCTTTCTATAATGAGTGCTTACTCACTCATAATCAAGTCTTCTATAGCGCTTCTACGGACAGAGTCTGCTTCAGGTCAGGATATGAAACGTCTAACAATAAGTGTGGTTGCCGTTATGTTGATTGCCTGCGCTGCAAGCGTACCGTTTATTTTTAATGCCGGATTTGGCCAGGCGCCTCAGGGCAAGGCGCTTACCGACGTCGAACAATCGCCGCATTATCGTGATGGAGTCTTTCATAATCAGCTGCCGACCCCGGGGTTTACCGGCGACAAAAATATGCTGGCCGCATGGTGGGAATTTCTGACCGCCCGGCGGGAAAATGCCCGACCGTCTCAGCCGCTGCCAAAGGTGAAAACCGATCTGGCGAGCATTCCGCGCGATCGGGAGGTTGCTGTCTGGCTGGGCCACTCCTCGTGGTATCTGCAACTCGGCGGTAAACGGATCCTGATTGATCCCGTCCTTGGCAACTACGCCGCGCCATTCTCGTTTTTAAATAAAGCCTTTGATGAGGATTTTCCGTGGACCGCGCAGAGTATGCCGGAGATTGACCTGCTGATCATTTCGCACGACCACTATGACCATCTCGACTACGCCACTATCAAGGCGCTGATGCCCAAAATTAAGCGGACCATTACGCCGCTGGGCGTCGGCTCACACCTGCGCTACTGGGGGATGAACCCTGACATCATTACCGAAGCTGACTGGGATCGGGCAATTACTCTTGATGAACAGTTAACGATCCATGTTTTGCCCGCCCGCCACTTTTCCGGGCGCGGCCTGAAGCGTAATCAGACGTTGTGGGCGAGCTTTATGTTCGTCACTCCGGATCAAAAACTGTATTACAGCGGCGACAGCGGTTACGGTCCGCATTTTAAGGCCATCGGCGAGCAGTTTGGCGCGGTGGATCTGGCCATTATGGAAAACGGTCAGTATGACAACGACTGGAAATACATTCACATGATGCCAGAACAAACGGCGCAGGCGGCCGTTGACCTTAATGCCAGGGCCATTTTACCCAGTCATTCCGGGCGCTTTGTGCTGGCAAAACATACCTGGGATGACCCGTATAAGCGGCTGGCTCAGGCCAGTCAGCATAAATCTTACCGGTTATTAACGCCGCAGGCTGGCGAGCCGGTCAATATTCACGATCGTTTGCATCAGTTTAGTGCCTGGTGGGAATAACCTACCGTTACACTGGAGAGAGGGGAGCTATATGACGATTTCTGCTCAGGTTATCGATACCATCGTTGAATGGATAGATGACAATCTGCATCAGCCGCTGCGCATTGAAGAAATTGCCCGTCATTCTGGCTATTCGAAATGGCATTTGCAGCGTCTGTTTTTGCAATATAAAGGTGAGAGTCTCGGGCGCTATATCCGCGAGCGCAAGCTGCTGCTGGCCGCCCGCGATCTGCGTGATACCGACCAGCGGGTTTACGATATCTGCCTGAAATACGGCTATGAATCGCAGCAGACGTTTACCCGGGTGTTTACCCGCACTTTCAATCAGCCGCCGGGAGCCTATCGCCGCGAAAACCATAACAGTGTGCACTAAGGACGAGTAACGGCATATCCTCCTGCGCTTGTCGTATTCGACATCGCGGGCCTATTCTGCCAGTGAAAACCAGCGGCGCCAGATAAAGCGAATAATCAGATATTCGATAATGCCGAGCGCCAGAAACCACAGGCAAAATAACAGGGTATAGAGCTGGCTGAGATCCATCAGGTGGAACACGGCGATAAGCTTTTTCGCGAGGACCAGGCCGAGTGACGGCGCAGGCAGCAGCAGGCAGGACAGGAACGCCAGCAGCAAAATGCCGCCGGCGGTCATCAGGGTTTCAAGCGGATGTTTCATGGACCGTTAATCTTCTGTTAAAAATCGTATGGCGCATTGTAAAGCCTGCCCACCAGAGCGGCTAGCATGCAGCCCAGATTTCCGTGTGCTTTTGTACCAGCCCGATGAGCGATCCGCCATCGGCAATAAAATCGCGCATCAACTGAACGTCGTTTCTGTCTGCCTTAAGCATCAGGGCGATGTTGTCCAGCGCGCCTCCGGCGTTCAGTTTATCGGCGTAAGGCATCAGCCGTGGAAGCAGGCGCGTGAGATCGTCGGCAATGGTGCATTGCTCACCGGTATGGACATCGGTTAGCACACCCTCCAGTCCGTAGCGACAGGCCTGAAAGCGATTAAATTTGTACAGCAGATAATCCCGCTCCTGATGCTTAAAGGGCCGTTCAGTCAGGATCCAGCTGGCCAGCGTCTGAATGAATCCGGCAGTATTAACCGCCTGTGCCAGGGTCAGCGGCGTATCCATCACCCGCACTTCCACCGTGCCAAATTGCGGGCTGGGGCGAATATCCCAGTGTAAGTCCTTAATGCTGTCGATGGTGGAGGTATAACTCAGGCGGCGAAAAAGCCCTGCGAAGTCCTGCCAGTTATTTACCCACGGCATTGGGCCGTTATCGGGAAACGCAGAAAAAATATTCAGCCGCGACGAGGCAAACTTACTGTCGGCGCCCTGAAGATAGGGCGAGGCGGCATTCAGGGCAATAAAATGCGGCACAAAACGCGACAGGCCGTGCAGCAGATAGAGAGCATCATCGCCGTTCTTGCAGCCGATATGCACATGCTGGCCAAATACCGTCGCCTGCCGGGTCAAGTATCCGTAGTATTCCAGCGTCTGTTTATAACGCTCGCTTTTGCTGACTTCCTGGCGCTGCCACGTCTGGAAGGGATGCGTCCCGCCGCCGCAGATGTTCAGGTGATGTTTCCCGGCAGCGTGCAGGATGCTGTGCTGGATGGCGGAAAGCTCGCTCGACGCCTGATCAATATCCCGGCACACGCCGGTTGCAACTTCCAGCATACTTTCGGTGATATCGTGTTTTACCTCTCCGGCTTTCACGTCGGCCTGCACCGCGTCAATCAGCGTTGAGGCGTCCTGACTGAGATCGTAACCCGGCGGGTTAACCACCTGTAGCTCCAGCTCGATACCCAGGGTTAAGGGATCGGAGGTATGAAAATCGGGCAGGGACATAAACGGCCTCCTCGCATTATGTTTATGATAAGTATAGAAGCGAGTGGCCGGACAGGAATACCCGGGCGTTAACCGCCCGGCGATGCGGCGCTTATCTGGGCGGGAGGTGCAGATCTCTGGCTTCGCGTCATCGTCACTGCCTGCTGCCACTCGTGCCAGCGCTTTTGCAGACGACCGTGGCGGGCCATGTCAGGTTCAAAGACGGCGTGCGCCGGCAGGACGTGGCGCAGGGCTTCAACCTCCACCGTCAGCAACGCTTTACGTGCCAGTAGTGCCGCGCCAATAGCGGAAAGTTCGGCTACGTCGCTGCGCATCACCGGACAGCCCAGCAGGTCAGCCTGATACTGCATGAGCCAGTTATTTTGAGTGGGACCGCCATCCACCATTAATGCCTGTAACGCAAAGTCGTTATGCTGGCGCATGGCGACGGTCACGTCGGCTATCTGATAGGTAATTGACTCCAGCGCGGCGCGGATCAAATGCGCCCGCTTTACGCCCCGGCTCAGACCATGAATGAGCCCGCGCGCCTGTTCATCCCACCACGGCGCGCCGAGACCGGTTAATGCCGGAACAAAATAGACGCCGAGCGTAGACTCCACGGCAGCAGGAAGCGTATTGAGCTGGCGCGCAAGCTCGGCGGGAGGAAGATCGCTTAGCCCGGTGCTGTCAGCCATCCATGCTACCGCATCACCGGTGTGCGGGATATTGCCCTCCAGGGCGTACACCAGCCGTTCGCCATCGTGCCAGGCGATCGTGGTGGCCAGCGTATTGACCCCACACTGGGTGGACGACACCGGAGCCATTACCGATGAACCGGTGCCGTAGGTTGCTTTTACGCGTCCTTCCGCGCCGAGGCCGTGGGCAAATAACGCCGCGTGAGAATCGCCGATCATCGCGAGGATTGGTATTCCGTCCGGGATATTTTTCAGCCCCCGCGTGCGGCCAAATTCGCCGCTGGAAGGGCGGATCTCCGGCAGCGCGGCGCGGGGAATGCCAAATAGCGTCAGCATTTCCTCATCCCAGGCGGCGGTATGGAGGTTGAAAAGCTGGGTGCGCGAGGCATTAGAGTAGTCGCAGCAAAATGCCTGCCCGCCGGTGAGATGCCACAGTAACCAGCTGTCTACCGTCCCGAGACAAATCTCCGCATCGGCCGCCAGCGTCTGGCCGTCAGGTATGGCATCCAGCAGCCAGCGCATTTTTGAGGCAGAAAACAGCGGGGCAACAGGCAGCCCGGTCAGGGCTTTTATCCGTGGCTCTGCTCCGGACTGGCGCAGCTCCTGGCAAAACGCCGCGCTGCGTGAGCATTGCCAGCTAAGCGCAGGGCCGATGGCCCGGCCGTTACGCCGATACCAGCCCACGGCTGTCTCACGCTGATTGCTGATCGCCAGCGCCGCCACCCGATCGGCACCTACCGCGGCCACCGCCTGCGAGACAACATCAACAGACGCTTCAATCAGCAGTTCTGCCGACTGCTCCACCCAGCCTTCACGCGGGGTATGAATCGACAATCCGCGTGAGAACATCGCCACTACCTTACCCGATGCATCAATTGCCACGGCCTTAGCATTGGTTGTGCCTTCATCCAGTGCAATAATGATCTCTTTACTCACCGACATAACAGGCTCCGCCGTTTCTACTGATGCAGGTAGGTATTGACGCCGAGATAGCGCGTAAAAGCTTCGTGGAGGACGTCAGCGCTGGCAGAGTGGTTCATCGCGACGTGATGCTCGAACCCGTTGCGGCAAATCCAGTTCAACAGATTTTCCAGATGCGGTACTTCGATAACCGCCCGACAACCCACCGTATCCAGCGGATCGTCTACCGATTTCCCCGCGCCAACGTACGCTTTAATTTCGCCGGTTAAATCATCGGTGCTGAGACGGAAATAGGTCAGGTCCCCGCTGCGCAAACGACCGTGCACTGCGCCGCAGGTGTTCTCTTTGCCGACAGTAGTGCCGATGATATCTGCGGTGCCCATATGCGGATTATTAAGACTTTCGGCTGCGAAGTTTCCGCAGTGAAAAAGCACGCATTTGTTACGATCGTCGCCAAAATTATTGTTCCAGTCGGCAATAGAGGCCGGGCTCATATTGCTGCTCGCCAGCGCGTACATCGACAGTGCACCCATGACATCCACTTCACAGGCGCTCGGCATCAGTTGCCCGGACATCACGCTCATGATCGAGCAGACATTAATGCCAAGATTTTCCTGAAGCGAGGTCCAGCACTGGATGGCGGTGGTGTCGATATCATTGGCGATCACCCATTCGCTGATCACCACGAACAGTTTCGCCATCGTCACCAGTTTGTCTGCCGGAATACCGCTGGCATCGGCGTTGTCGATCAGCAGGCGACGTTTTTCGTCGACGCGAATATCATTGTCGCGCAGCAGTTTGATGCGGGTGAAGACTTCGGAGAGATCGAGGGTTTCAACCGCGATCCCGAGGCGCTCAAGCAGTTTTTCGCTATAGCGGACGGTGTTAAAGCCCGCCGGACGCGCGCCGATAGCGCCGACGCGTACCCCGCGCATACTGCTGACCACCCGACAAATCTGTTCAAAACGCTGTAAATCCCCGGCAAAAATATCGCCGTCAAGGGCGCAGACGTGCTGGGTCGTTAATGTGAAAGGGATACCATACTGACGCAAGTTATTGCACAGCGAAATTTTGCCGCAGAAGCTGTCCCGACGGGTGGCGAGGCCCATTTTATCCAGATTGTCTTCCTGCGCCTGCACCAGCACCGGCACGTTCAGCCCGGAGAGACGCAGCGTTTCCGCCACCGCTTTTTCATCGCCAAAGTTTGGCAGCAGTACCACCACACCGTGAATGCTATCGCGATGGGTGCGAAACAGTTCGGCGCAGGCTTTCGCCTCCTCGCGGGTTTCCACGCCGCCCAGCTGAGTCTGGGTTTCACTTACCATAATGGTCTTAATGCCGAGACGGGCAAATAGCGCTACTGCCTGTTCACGTGCTTCCGCCACCAGATAGCTGGGGAAAAATCCCCGGTTACCAATAATGACCGCCATGGTGAGTTGTTGAGGAATTCGGGACATTGCATAATCTCCAGTAAGCTTCAGCGTGATTATTGTTATTGTTGGGCGTGGTACAGCGCGGTGGCGTTTTTCACTACGCCTGCCGCGTCAATTTCGTGTCGTGCGCGGGTTGCGGCGCGGTCGGCGGCAATGGCGTAGTGACCATCCGCGATGCCGAGTCGGCGCAGCGGAATGCCGCATCCGGCTTCTGCCAGCACTTCCGCCACCAGACTGCCCACGCCACCGTTGATATTGTGCTCCTCTACGCTGACCACGGCCTTATGCCCTTTCAGCAGCTCGAGAAGCCGGGCGGTATTGCAGGGACGAATAGAAGGTACACCGATCACGCTGGCCTCAATACCGGCTTGCGCCAGTTGTGTGGCGGCATCGACAATTTCGTGCACCGTCGAACCCATGGCGACCAGCGCGATATCCGTACCTTTACGCAGGACATCAATATTGCCGGGGGCGAAACGGTAGTCCGCATCGTGCAGTTCCGGGAGGGCTTTCCCGTCAAGCCTGATATAAACCGGACCAATATGTTCCAGCGCGTAATCAATAATTTGTCGGCACTCCAGCGGGCAGGAGGGGGCATAGATTTCGATATTGCCAAAGCCGCGCAGCACCGAGATGTCATCAATACTGTGATGGGTGCTGGCCAGCGGGCCATAGCTGGCCCCGGCGTTCAGGCCGAACAGCTTAACGTTCGTGTTGTTGTAGCAGACATCGACTTTGATCTGCTCGTTGGCGCGGGAAATCAAGAAGGGTGCAGCGTTACAGGTCACGGCAATCTTACCGCCAATCGCCAGACCCGCGGCCGCGCCCACCAGCGTTTGCTCGGCAATCCCGACGTTCACCAGCCGGTCGGGGAATTTTTTAATAAACGGCGAGATTTTGGCGGTCGAAGTGGAGTCGGCGACCACCGGTACCAGATCCACGCCGCGCTCGACGGCATCCATAAACGCATTCACCATGACCGTGGCGAGATGTTCGCTATTACGCATCTTTCAGTTCCTCCAGTGCCAGTTCGATCTCTTCCCCTTTCGGTACCCGGTGATGCCATTCAGGGCGTCCCTGAATAAAGGAGATCCCCGCGCCTTTCGTGGTGTTGGCAATAATCACCTGTGGCTTACCGTTGGGCGTTAACCCTTCCAGCGTGGCAACCACATCCGCCATATCGTTGCCACGACATTCGGTCACTTCCATCCCGAACGCGCGCCATTTCTCATCCAGCGGATCGGTATTCATAATGTCTTTGGTCGATCCTGCCAGCTGAAGATTATTTTTGTCGTTAATGATGATCAGGTTATCGAGCTGATAGTGCGCCGCCACCAGCGCCGCCTCCCAGTTACTGCCTTCTGCCAGTTCACCGTCGCCGGTAATGGCAAAAACGCGACGTTTGCTGTTGCTGCGTTTCGCCGCCAGCGCAATGCCGACGGCCACCGGCAGACCGTGGCCAAGCGCCCCGGTGTTTAGTTCAATGCCCGGCGTTTTGTGTTTTACCGGGTGGCCCGGCAGGTGCGAGTCCGCGTGCTGATACGTTGACAGCCACTCGACGGGAATAAATCCGGCTTCGGCCAGTACACAGTAATAGCCGCCGACGGCATGACCTTTAGACTGGATATAAATATCGCGCTCGTCGCTCTCTTGCAGGGCGGGCGAGCAGTTCAGGATGCGAAAGTAGAGGGCAGTCAGCAGTTCAACCTGCGACAAATCTGCCCCGGTATGACCGCCTGCCGGACTTTCCGCATTGAGGACAATAATGCGACGACGGACGGCACGCGCTTTTTTCTCAAGCTCCTCAACGGAGAGCGAAAACGGATTCATAAAGCACCTCTTGAATGTTTAATCTTCTATGAATAAATATTCAATCAGGGTAAAAAAAGATCCTGAACACCTACTAACGCGGCATAGCGACGCGGTATTATATTTGCTCAGAATATATATTCACTACTGATTTATTATTCATGGAATAAAGATATGCCCAGTTACCCGATTTGTCTATCACCCCAGGAGCGTGGGTTTACAGAAAAGCGAGTACGATCACACTTGATCGCGGATGAACGCGGCGGCTGGCTTGTTAAATATTCAGTAATGCATAAAAATAACAGGCAGAAAATTAAGGGGAACGCTATGTCTAAGCAGGATGAACAGCGCTTGCTGGTGAAGATCGCCACGCTTTATTACAGTGAAAATAAAAAGCAGTCCGAGATAGCCTCGCTGCTCCACCTTTCTCAGTCGTTTGTCTCGCGGGCGCTCACGCGCTGTCAGAAAGAGGGACTGGTGAAAATCACTGTCGTACAGCCGACCCATATCTTCGTCTCCCTTGAGAAGGCTATTGAAGAGCAGTACGGCATTCGCCAGGCAATCGTGGTTGATACCGGTGAAACCTCCAGTAATATGCAGATCAAACATGCTATCGGCAGCGCGGCGGCACACTATGTCGAAACCCGCCTGCGTCCGGAAGACCTGGTAGGGATCTCCTCCTGGAGCAGCACCATCCGCTGCATGGTCGATGAGATGCATCCCCAGAACATTCGCGCCGCCGGTGTGATCCAGCTATTGGGCGGGGTTGGCCCTAACGGTAACGTACAGGCCACTATCCTGACTCAACAACTGGCCGCGCATCTGGGCTGCCCTGCGTGGCTGCTACCGTCCCAGAGTATCGAACATTCGGTTGAAGAACGCACCCGGCTGGTGAGTAGCCCGGACGTGGCCGCCGTGGTGGAAAAGTTCGCCGAAGTCGACGTGGCGATTGTCGGCATTGGCGAACTAGAGCCTTCTCAACTGCTGAAAAACTCCGGCAATTATTACAACGAACAGATGCTAACTCTGCTTTCTGAACGCGGGGCGGTAGGTGATATTTGCCTGCATTACTACGACGGTGCAGGCAATCCGGTCCTCACCCCACAGGAAGATCCGGTCATTGGCATGGAGCTTTCGCAGATCCGCGCCTGTCCGCAGGTCATTGCCCTCGCCGGTGGCCCGGAAAAAAGCAATGCTATTCGTGGCGCATTGCAGGGAAATTACATTGACGTGCTGATCACCGATTACCTGACCGCCCGCAGCCTGGTGAAATCCTGACGGCCGGGCTTAAGAATTTACTCAACCCAGATCATATTTTTGCTTTTTACCGATTGATATCTGCCAGACTCGCCACCGGTCAGCTTAGTAAAAACGGGTTTGAGATGATTAACAGGCCAGGAATGCTGGCATCGAATGTGGCAATGGGTGCGGCAACACTGTGCGTGGCGTTAAAAACGAAAAACAGCAACGTGCGTCAGCTGGCCTCTTCATCAGGATTTACTGCGCTGCTGGGGATCACTGAACCGGCGTTATACGGCGTGCTGCTCAAATTCCGCCGGGTGCTGATTGCGGCAATGGCCGGGAAGTCATCGTTATGGGAAAAGGCATCGGATTTAATAGCCGGCCGGTAGATGCTATTGCACCGGAGAAGATAGAAAAACGTTTTGTCACCCTGGTAAGGATCGCCGGTCTTGACAGATAACGTTAAGGCCGCGCTGTTATCACCGTGCTGTACTCCGTTTGCTGTTACGTACCGTAGAGGGTCATCCCTGACAGTTTCTCCGGCCGGTACACGCTGACGCGCGACCGATGGGGTCGTCACTCGTTGTCGTCCTCCGGCCGGAGCCGGACTACGTCCTTTGGCGTTAGTTCTTTTGTTCGTTCAGGCCTGCAAGCGTATGCAGGTACGGCACATGCTGAGCCGCAATCTCCGGGGTATCCATCGTTTTCAGCCAGCTTCTGGCCTCATGAATTTCAACTAACCGTTGATCGCTGGCTTCCATCCTGGCCATAAAACCTAACTCGTCGATCAGAGAATAAACGCTAATCTCTTTTTCGCTGAGTGCCAGGCTAAGCGCCGCTTCGCCAATAATGACGTGGCCTATCTCGTCTTCTGGAAATAACACGTTAAAACCTCCTTTCTACGAGTTTATGACAACCGCCCTACACACTGTAGACCCTCTCAAGAAAGGCGTAGCAAAATAAATGCCATTCTCCCAATAAAAGCGGGTATTCGGATTAATCGCCACGAAGGCAGTAAGCTATATCACCATTACGGATTAAAAAAGCGGCCGCTGTTTCGTTTGCCGGGCGTAAGGTGTTACACTGGATGGACATCCAATAGTTGGAGGAGCTTTGATAAAAAATCAAATCGGAAGAGGCGTTGATTTTAGTGAACTAATGGGACAGGTTGTCGTTGACCTGCTGGCCTCCACTAAAGTTATTTCCGTTCACGATATTATAGAGTCTTTACACAACGTGATGGAAATCACTGAAAATCAGTGCAGACGCGAAAACTGCAAGATTTTAATCGACATGCTTACCCGCAAATTGCATTAATTTAGCGACGGGTAAAGGATCTTATTTACCATGAAAAGTCACAACTTTCCTGAGCAGACAGCCACTAAGGTCAGCGTCTGCTCTTGTTAGTGCGTTTGTCCAGCGTGTGCGGAGCGCGGGAAAAAGTAATCTTCATCATCCGTTTGACGACCTATCACGATTTCAAGACAGCTACGCAGAATATCCAGTTCTACCACGTCCGTGGTGTTCTCAAGCTTGCTAATCAGGCGCAAAATGATTGCCTTGTTAGACAGCATGACGTTGTCTGCAATCAGATTCATAATTACGCCGTCAAGTACATCCTGTTCTGCTGCATACATATCACCCGTATCGAGAAAATAAGCATGTAGTGGCGTAGTGTTAGTGATCTGGCGCATAGTGTGTTCTTCTCTGTCGTATGACGTTTGTAGAGTTCAGGTAAGAGATCGCGTCATACCTGAACAGATTCCATGTTTAAAAAAGCAGGCCCAGCAGATCCTGATAAAGCTGTTTTTCATCATCCGATGTAGCGTTATCCATACGAGCCAGCAGTCGCAGACAAATCGCTTTACGGTTCAGTGTTTTACCCGACTGTAAAATTTCCACCACGATAGCACCCAGTGCTTTCTGTTGATGGGCAAGCGTTGCCTGGCCAAAAAAGGCTGTAAGATGACTTGATGGTGCCTGAGGTTGCATAATCTGTTGCATATGTAGCCCAATTGTATGTTTAACGTTCGCCGTGGTGTTAAGCAAAGTTATACAATAATGACTAAGTTGTACAGTTATTTCTGTTTATAAAATAGCTGTACAAGATGTTTTTTGTTAAATATCAATAAATTCATCATGTTATCAAAATGTAAAGTTGTACAGGTTTGTGAAAGCAGGTGTCGCACTATCGGACTGTACGCTTTTCGGCGGGTCAGAGAGGACGAAAGAGGGGTTGTCCGCAGCCTGATCTGACTGCGGATACCGGTCAGCGGCAGCGGTTACTTAGGCAGAATCGCATAGCCTTCAAACTGACTGGTTTGTTCAATAAAGGCGTTGAAGTATTTGTTCTCTTCAACCGAGTTTTTCCTGCCAGCCTTGATATTCGCTTCGACCATGGCATGGGTCGCCTGGCTGATGTCCTTTCTCACCGCCTGGTGAATGTCGGGGTCAGTGGAGTCACTGATTTTTTTCAGCAGGGAAACGATTTTTTCGGCTTCCTTCTGGGTTTCAGGATCGCTAAACGCTGGCTGTGGAATTCGGTAGTCAAAAACGGTATTGACGGAGTCTTTTGCTTCACCGTTACCTGATGCTGGCGTGAGCGTCTCACCGTACTCCTGCTCGAAATAGGTCAGCAATTCGGGTTTATCAAAACACTTATTGAAGATGTTACCTTCAGTGTTTTTATTTAGCGTGGTCATATTCTCCGGAAAAGGCTCACCCACCTGATATTTACAGGCAAAGAAATTATGATCGATGATAGTGGCATTGGCGCTGCGTAATGGCATTTTAAGATCGTGCCCATTGAGCGTTATCTGATATTCCGCCGGGCTGAAGCGCTTTTCATGTCCCTTAACCGCATAAACTTCAGACAACATATAGTACATCTGGTTATCCGGATTAATGATCCCGCCGCTGTTTTTATCAAAAACCATAAACTGGCTTTTTTTGCCGGCTGTGTTTTGCATATTATGCATGCCGGGTGACAGGCTGAGTTTCCCCGTTGCGCCGGGCTCTACCGAATAGTCTTTGTCATCAACCTTAAATGTCATGGTGCTGCTGCCAGGATTACTGTAATAAAAATCCCCTTTAGTGCTGGTGGGATCTAAACTGTCGCAGGCGGTAATCGACAACACCAGTGCACCTAATAACCCTGATTTTACTAGCCCATTCATTAATATTATCCTTTTATATCCTGTCTTCTTTAAATACCGTAGCATATTCGTGCCAGGATGAGAGGCTATTAATATTAGTGACTATCGCGTTACAACACCTTTAATAGTACGGGCGGGCAAATTTACTTTTCACCCGCCGTAACGCTATTTTGCTTCAATCACCGCCTTCTGGGCGACAACCGCCGCTTTTTGCTGCATCCGGTTTTGCATCTGGTCAATAATTACCGCAACGATAATCACGATGCCCTTAATGACCATCTGCCAGAACTCGCTCACGCCCATCATCACCAGCCCGTCGGCCAGAAATCCAATAACAAACGCGCCGATTAGCGTGCCGAGAATGGTGCCGCGACCGCCGGCCAGCGATGTACCGCCCAGCACCACCGCCGCGATAGCGTTCATCTCAAATGCCGTGCCGTTTGCCGGATGACTGGCGAGAAGCTGGGCAGACACCACGATCCCGGCGATAGCCGCACACAGCCCGGACAGCATATAGACCAGCATTTTAATCTGCTTAACGCGCACGCCAGAAAGCTCGGCAGCCCGTTCGTTATCACCAATGGCATACACATGCCGGCCAAAAGGCAGGCGACGGGCAATATATGCGATGACCAGCGCCAGCACGATCATCATCCAGATGGCCCACGGAATGCCAAACAGCGAACCGGCACCAATCTCATCAAAACCGGTATTGCCGAGCTGCGGATTTCCGGCCAGACCCGGGAAAGTTTGCCCGTCAGAGGTTAACATCGCCGCCCCGCGCAGAACATACATGGTGCCGAGGGTACAGATGAACGGCGCGACATTATACCGCGTAATGATCCAGCCATTGACGCCGCCGATCAGGGCGCCAATCAACAGCACAATCGGCACCACCACCCACACGCTCGGGAAAATGGCGATGCCAAACATCGGCAGTACAATGCCCTTAGTGATAAGCCAGCCGGCAATCATTCCGCACAGGCCGAGCGTTGCGCCAATCGACAGATCGATCCCGGCGGTAATAATGACAAAGGTGATCCCCAGCGCCAGAAACGCGTTGATAGCGATGTGTTTGATCATGATAACCATGCTGCCGGCTGAGAGAAAACCCGGTACGGTCAGGGTAAAAAAGCCGACGATCAGAAACAGTGCAATAAAGGTACGCAACTTTAACAGCATCAGCAGGATGTTTTCCCGCGATACCGATGCCCCGGCGCGCGGTGCTAATGTGGCAGACTGTGTTGTTTTCATCTTAGAACCCCTGAGCACTTGCCGTGACCAGCGCCGACTCTTCGGCCCGATCGCGTACGATGTCGGCGGTGAGTTTACCGCCGGACATCACCAGAATGCGGTCCGATACCGCCATGATTTCTTTCAGATCTGACGTCGAGAAGACCACCGCAATTCCCTGTTCTGAAAGCTGGACCATCATGCGGAACACATCCGCTTTTGCCCCAACGTCAATACCGCGCGTCGGTTCATCGAGAAACAGGATCTTCGGATTAGTTAGCAGTGAGCGACCAATCACCACTTTTTGCTGGTTCCCGCCGCTCAGTGCCTGGATTTCGACCTCCGGGGAGGAGACTTTGATCGACAGATTACCGATAGTGCTGGCCACCACTTTCTGCTCATCTTTTTGCGCGATAGCGAAGCCGCGCTGTAAGCGTCGCCACAAACTGGCAATGGTGAGGTTAGTGGCGACGGAAGACACCGGGAAAATCCCCGTACGTTTGCGATCTTCCGGCACCAGACTCATGCCCATTTTGATTCTGTCGGCAGGCGTCAAACGCTGCGGAACCGGTTTACTGTCCAGCCACAGCTTGCCGAGATAATTACGCTGAGTACCGAGTAAGCATTCAAATAGCTCTGTACGCCCCGCGCCCATCAGCCCGTAAATTCCGACAATTTCCCCGGCATGAACGTTAAACGACACGTCGTTAACGACCGTGTTACCGCTGGCACTGACGCAGGTAATATGTTCGGCTTCCAGTACCGGTGCGCCAAAGGTGCGACCGGGGGTTAGAAAGGTGCTGACCGGATCGCTGCCCAGCATTTCGCGGACGATCCACGGGACGTCAATGTCGCTGACCCGCGCTTCTGACTGAAATTTGCCGTCGCGCAAAATGGTGATGACATCGCCAATCGCCATGAGTTCTTCCAGCCGGTGGGAGATATAGATAATCGTCACCCCCTGGCGGGTCAGTTCGCGGATCACCCGAAACAGGATCTCGACTTCAGTTTTACTGAGCGCAGATGTCGGTTCATCAAGGATCAGGATATCGGCATCCTCGGCCAGCGCTTTGGCAATCTCAATAAGCTGCTGCTGACCAACTTTTAAATTGCCCACCAGCTCGCGGGCGGAGATCGGCTGGTCAAGGCGCGCAAGCAGTTCGGCGGCGCGTTTTTCCTGCGCGGCTTCATTAATCGGCGTGATGCCTTTTTGCAGCTCGCGGCCCAGAAAGATGTTTTCTGCCACGCTCAGATTCTCAAACAAATTGAGTTCCTGATGCACCATGCCAATGCCGTGGGCGGCAGCAGCGCGGGTATCACGCAGCTGCACCTGTTTACCGTTAAGCCAAATTTCGCCGAGACTGGGCTGCTGAACGCCGGCCAGAATTTTCATCAGCGTGGATTTCCCCGCGCCGTTCTCGCCGATGATCACGTTCACTTTGCCGCGCCAGACATTGTAATCCACGTTATCCAGCGCGATGGTGCCGGGAAAAAGCATCGAAATACCGCGCGTGCGCAGGATAATCTCATCCGCAGGATGGTCGCTCATTATTGTGCCTCCTGTTTCAGCGTCAGCGCGGCCGCGTTTTCAACAATGCCGCCGTTGAGCGTTGCTGCCATCAGGACAGTGGCGGTTTTACCGGTCCAGCTATCATCAATTTTCGGCAAATGTTTAATGGCTTCCCGGTTATAGGCCCGGGAGAGCTGAGCAAACTGCACCTGGTTGGTAAAATCTTCAAATTTAAATCCGGTGGCGTCGCGGATGGCATTACCCCGAATGAGTGGGCCGGTCTGCACCTCCAGCGGCTGACCGTTGAAGGTTACGATCAGTTTATGCTCACGCTCGTTGCGGGTATCGACCCGCTCCACGACGCTGGTGAGGCGGATAAACACGCTGGTCGCGGTGGGCGACGGGCTTTTTAACTGCGTCGACAGTGTGGTGGCATCCAGCGCCTGTTTCTCGGCCGCATCCATAACACGTTGCTGCCAGGTTTGTTGCGCGATCTGCTGTGGGGTCTGGTTGTCAAAATTTGCTTTGGCATTCGGATCGGCAGGCATTATTGGCTTGCCGTTCTCATCCAGATCCACCACCGTGCAGGCCGTCAGCAACAGGGTGGCACAGCCCACTAGCGTGGCACCCCATTGTTTTAACGACATAATGCCTCCGCTTACTTACTGAGGTTGAACATGTTCAGTTTGCTGGCATTGGTTTCATCAATCAGCACGCAGTCCATCAGCTGTTTTTCCTCTTTCTGCGCTTTACCGTTTTTCAGGAAGTAATCAGCCTGTTCAACCGCCATTTGTGCCTGCTGCCAGCCAGGTTGCAGAACGGTGGCCTTAATATTGCCTTTATTAATGATGGAGTCGCGGGTGTAGTCGCTGCCGTCAAAACCCACCACCACTACATCTTTTTTACCGGCGGCTTTGAGCGCGGCTTCTGCGCCAAGGGCCATAGTGTCATTACCCGAGATGACGCCGACAATATCCGGGTTGGTTTGCAGCATGGCTTCCATACGGGTAAAGGCTTCAGTCTGGCTCCAGTTAGCGGTCTGCTGGGCGACCATCTTCATATCCGGATAATCATCCAGCACGTCGTGATAGCCCTGTGAGCGAACTTTGGCATTGGTGTCCGACTGGCGACCCAGCAGCTCGACATACTTGCCTTTACCGTTGAGCAATTTGGCAAATTTTTCCGCCCCTAACTGCGCACCCTGGTAGTTGTTGGAGACGATTTGCGCGACGGCGATACCGGTTTTATTAATCTCACGATCGATAAGAAAAGCAGGCACGCCTGCGGCTTTGGCTTTCTGCAGCGGCCCGACCGTGGCATCTGCCCCGGCGTTATCAAGAATGATTGCTTTAGCTTTACGGGCAATTGCGGTTTCAATGAGCTGGTTTTGTTTGTTCACATCATCATCATGAGAGGCCACCAGGGTGGTATATCCCAGCTCTTTGGCTTTGGCGGCGGCTCCGTCCGCTTCAGCTTTGAAAAACGGATTATCATGCGACGGGGTAATAATTGCGATTAAACCGCCGTCGGCTGCAAACAGTGAGCCGGAGGCGGCGAGGGTAGAAGCGAGTAAGACGGATTTAGCAAAAGTCATGTTCATCGTTTTCTCCACATTGAATATTTATTCAATAATGATTTATTATTCAAGTTAACGATAAGGCGGCTCAATGAAACTGTCTACGGTTTACGCAGGTAATTTCTTAAAAGGAGAAAAGGATCACGATCCTGAGGTGGATTACGCCGTCACTGTAACCACGTTTTGCGCCAGCCGGGCCCAGTGAAAGGTCACGAAAGTCCCGCTGAGATGCGCCGAAAACGCAGGGCAGGGTTGCAGTACCAGCGTATTCGTAGTGAGACTGACAATGCGGGCACTGTGAAAACCGGGGGCAGGAGCAGCGAGGGCAGACCAGGCTTTAAATAAGCTCTCCTTTGCTGAAAAAGCCAGGGTTAAGGCGTGCGGGAATGAAAGCGGAGCAGTAAGCAGTAACGTGCGTTCCTGTGGGTCGATGATGCTGTCGGCAAGTTCATCGCTTAATTGCGCAGTGAACAGCGTTTCGATATCTATGCCAACAGGGCGGGTCGACACGACCGCCAGCGCGGTGGTGTCGCAATGGCTGATACTGCCATAAAGCCCGGTAGGCCACAGCGGCTGACGCTGGTCGCCAGGCGCGGGCACGGTGTTTTGATTATATTCCAGCAGCGCATGAACGGCGGCAATGCGCCCGGCGAGATGTTCGGTTTGACGTTTGCGCCCGGCATTCGCGAGCAGAGTATGATGCGGTAGCCAGAGCAGATCGTGTTTGCTGAACGTGTCTGGAGTGAAAGTGATCTGATGCAAGCGGTGCTGGCCGAGGCTGAATGTGGTGTGAACGGTATGCATAATATGGTGGCCTTTTCTCCCTCACCCTAACCCTCTCCCTGAGGGAGAGGGGATAAAAACCGCATGACTCAGCCTCCGGTACCCGCGCCGTTCTCCGCCTTTCACCCTCTCCCTCAGGGAGAGGGGATAAAAACCGCATGACTCAGCCTCCGGTACCCGCGCCGTTCTCCGCCTTTCACCCTCTCCCTCAGGGAGAGGGCAGGGGTGAGGGTGGTTTCAACCGGACGCCCAGCTTCTTCCTGTTAAAAGTGCGTATTCACACTCATATACCAGGTACGCCCTGACTCGTTATAAGTCTCAGCGCCTGCGCCATACATATAACCCGTAGTACCGCCAGTCGTTTGCGCGTTACCTGCACGCCAGTGACGTTTATCAAACACGTTGTCCACGCCGCCAGTCAGACTGACGTTTTTCGTTGCATCCCAGGTCGCACTCAGACCGACGATGCTATAAGGACTCACCTCGTTGGTTTCTGAACCCACTGCCGGTTTACCCTGATAGTTATATTTCTTCGGCTGCTGTTTGCCATACCAGGTTAATGTCGACTGAACCGATAAATCCTCCTGCACCTGCCAGCTCAGGGTCGAGTTAACGGTGTACTGCGGAATAATCGACAGACGTTCGCCGGTCTCTTTATTCTTACTCTGCAACATATAAGTCATGTTGTTGGTCCAGTTAACCGTGTCGCTGACCGGCACGTTAACGGTTCCTTCCAGCCCCTCGACCACCGCTTTCGGAATGTTCTCCCACTGATAGATATCCGTTTTGACTTTTCCGGTGCCGGTCTGGCTAATGGGCGAATAACCTGCATCAATCTTGTCGCGATAATCATTGCGGAACCAGGTCAACCCGGCCAGCCAGCCGTCGCGTTTAAACTCCAGACCAATCTCTTTATTGATGCTGGTTTCCGCTTTCAGATCGTCGTTGCCCATCATGTAGCAGCCCACGCCGGTGCCGCTGGCGTAGCAGCCCTGGCCTTTGCTGTACAGAATGTAGTTCGGGTTGGTCTGATACAGACTTGGCGCTTTATAGGCGCGGGCAATGCCCATTTTCAGGGTGAAATCATCGCCAAGACCCTGCGACAGGTTCAGAGATGGACTCCAGTTATTACCGACAATGCTGTGATGATCGAAACGCAGGCCTGGCGTCAGCATGGTGCTGTCGGTCAGCTCAATGTTGTCTTCGGTAAACAGGGAGAAAATCTCAGCTTTCGAGTACGGACTGCGATCGGTGCTATCGTAACCCGGAATATCGCCCCCCATAAACGTCTGACCGTTTGAGGTCATATCCTTCATGCGCTGCTGGTTCCATTCGCTGCCAAGCGTCAGGTTCTGATTAACCAGCCACTCGAAAGGCAGATTAATTTCGCTGTGGAGCAGCACATCACTCAGATCGATATCGGCAAATTTCTGCGTTGCGTTGGGATCGAAAATGCCTTCCGTACCGCCCGCCAGACCTTCTGGGGTGCGCGAGTTACGCGTATGTTCGTACTGCGCCCAGTTACTGGTAGTGATACCGCTATCCCAGCCGCCGTTCCAGGTCAGAGAATAGGTATGGCGATAGAGCCGGTTAGTCTCTTTACCGTAGTTTTTCTTCACCAGGGCGTTAGTATTGGTATTTTGCGTATCGCCGGCGTAGAGGTTGTTCTGACGGCTGTAGCCGGACTCAAATTCCAGCGATTGCATCGGGGCGAAGTCCCAGCGCAGCACGCCGTTGATATCTTTATTTTCTACCCCTTCACGTCCGGCAGGCAGGGTATCGGCATAAATACCGGTACGTTCCGACTGATGACCCTGGTTGATATCCCAGGCGTCGGCCTGCGTTTTATCCAGATTACCGTAAAGACGGAAGCTGAAATCGCCGCCCAGCGGGCCGGTCAGATTGAAGTTAGTGCGTTTGGTTGATCCTTCATCCTTATGTTCCGGCGCATCCAGATAGGTATCCCACGAACCGTGCCATTCGCCGCTGCTTTTTTTGGTGATGATATTGACCACGCCACCCGCCGCGCCGTTGCCGTAACGGGCGGCCGCCGGGCCACGCAGAACTTCAATACGCTCGATCATTTCCGGCGGCACCCAGCCGGTGTCACCACGGGTATCGCGCTCGCCGCGCCAGCCCAGACGCACGGAGTTACGGCTGGTTACCGGTTTACCGTCGATCAGGATCAGGGTGTTTTCCGGCCCCATACCGCGGATATCAATCTGGCGATTATTGCCGCGCTGGCCGCTGGTGGAGTTACCGGTCAGGTTAACCCCGGGCATGGTGCGAATAATTTCAGACACGTCGCGGGCGGGAGGATTTTTGCGGATCTCGTCGGCGGTAATCGTCGATACGCCGGGAGCCTGAAGATTTTGCTGTGCGGCGGTCACGACCATCGTTTCGCCGTCGGACGAGGTGGTTTCTTCCGCATGCAGTGGAAGCGCTACCCCGTAAATTCCCAGATTGACCAGCAAGGCCAGGGAGTGAATTTTGTTATTCATTATCAGTCCTGCTTTTCGTTGCCGCATCCCTGTTAATCCCGTCCCGGTGCTCAGGGTGCTGACCTTATTATTGCCGGGGTGCTGAGTGCCACTTCCCTGAATCACTCAGCCCATAGCATGGTTTTAGGATCTGCGCTGCCACAGCGCGCCATTACGCTATTGCAAATGCAAATAGTTATCAATAATATTATCAATAAAATTTAACGATTAAAAAAAAGATTCAGATAAACAAAGGGTTAATATTGTGGCAAGTATGTTAACGGGTAGTGAAGCCTGGTGGCGTGCGCAAAATGGCCCGCAAATCGTGCGGGAAGGAGAGCGCTGTCGGGTCACTTTTTTATGGCGCGATCCTGCTGGCGTACAGTCTCAGGTGCGCCGGGTGTGGATTTACATCACCGGCGTCACCGATCACCATCAAAATGCCGTTCCGCAGACCCTGCAACGCGTTCCCGGTACTGACGTCTGGCAGTGGAAAACCTGGCTGGCAGCCGACTGGCGGGGCAGTTACTGTTTTATTCCCTCTGAGCAGGACGGCGATTTTGCACCCGACGTCTTTATTGACGGCGCGCCGGATCGGACGGCATTACGCGAGGGGTGGCGTAAATTGCTGCCGCGCGCGCTGGCCGATCCGCTGAATGCGCAGAGCTGGAAGGGCGGTCGTGGTCACCCGGTATCGGCCCTGGAAATGCCGGATGCGCCGGTTCAGCCTGGCTGGCACGCTCCGGCAGCGCAGTGGCCCTCGCCCGAACTGCTGCGCTGGCACAGCGATCGGCTGGGTAACGCGCGCCGGGTATGGGTATTTTCCAGCGGTGAGGATAACGGGGCCGATCGTCCGCTGGTGATCCTGCTGGACGGTCAGTTCTGGGCTGAGAGTATGCCGATCTGGCCTGCTTTAACCACGCTTACCCATGAAGGGCAACTTCCCGCCGCCGTGTATGTGCTGATTGATGTCATTGATACGGCCCGGCGCAGCGTCGAATTACCCTGCAACCCGGATTTCTGGCAGGCGGTGCAGGATGAACTGCTGCCGCAGGTTCATGCGTTAGCGCCTTTCAGCGAGCGGGCCGATAAAACGGTTGTCGCCGGACAGAGTTTTGGCGGGCTGTCGTCGCTGTATGCCGCCCTGCACTGGCCGCAACGTTTTGGCTGCGTGCTTAGTCAGTCAGGATCGTACTGGTGGCCGCAGCGTGGCGGGCAGCAACCAGGCGCGCTGGTGCAGGCGATCGCCCGCGGCGCACTGAAGCCTGAAGGTCTGAAGCTAGTGCTGGAAGCAGGCGTTCGTGAACCGATCATCATGCGAGTCAATCTGGCGCTGTGTGAGGCTCTGCATCAGGTGGGCCAGACGGTGGAATGGCGACCCGTTGAAGGCGGGCATGATGCCCTGTGCTGGCGCGGCGGCCTGACCTCGGGACTGATTTCTCTTTTGCAGCCGCAATCATAACGGGAGTTGGCAATGCAATTCAGTAACCCTTTCGATAACTCAGAAGGGCAGTTTTATATTCTGCAAAATGAGCAGCAGCAGTTTAGCCTCTGGCCGCAGCACTGTGCATTGCCGCAGGGCTGGACGGTGATTTGCACGCCGCAGTCTCCGCAGGCCTGTAATGACTGGCTGACCGACCACTGGACCACGCTCGCTCCGGCGCATTATGCCCGTTAAGGAAGATATTATGACCCCTCGTCTGCCGCTGGTAGCCGCTCAGCCTGGTATCTGGATGGCTGAAAAACTCTCCACCCTGCCCAACGCCTGGAGCGTCGCCCACTATGTTGAACTTCACGGTGAACTGAATGCGGCGCTGCTACAGCAGGCGATAGCGGCCGGGATGATGCAGGCCGATACGCTGCGGATGCGCTTTACCGAACAGGAGGGCGAGGTCTGGCAATGGGTGGATGAGCACGCTGAATTTTCGCTGCCCGCGCAGGTTGATGTGCGGGCATCTGCCTGCCCGCATGAGGCCGCACTGGCGTTAATGCACGCCGATCTCGATCAGAATTTACGCGTCGACAGCGGTAATCCGCTGATATGCCATCAACTGATTCAGGTCAGCGATACGAGGTGGTACTGGTATCAGCGTTACCACCATTTGCTGGTCGATGGCTTTAGTTTCCCGGCTATTACCCGCCAGATCGCCGCTATTTATCGGGCGTGGCAGCGTGAAGAACCGACGCCGGCATCGCCATTTACCCCGTTTAGCGAGGTGGTGGAGGAGTATCAGCGCTACCGTGACAGTGCGACCTGGACGCGCGATGCGCAATTCTGGGCGCAGCAGCGTCGCCAGCTTCCCGCTCCGGCGTCGCTTTCGGCGGCTCCGCTGCCGGGCCGGGCAACAAGTAGCGCCATTTTGCGCCTGAAAACGTGCGCCAGCCGCGCGGCCTTTAGCCGTCTGGCCGCTGCTGCACCTGATTGCCAGCGGGCCGATCTGGCGCTGGCGCTGGCTGCGTTATGGCTGGGACGACTATGCGGACGTAACGACTATGCCGCCGGGTTTATCTTTATGCGCCGGATGGGATCGGCAGCACTTACCGCTAGCGGACCGGTTCTCAACGTGCTACCGCTGTCGGTGACGCTCGATTCGCAGGAAACCTTGCCTCAGCTGGCGATGCGTCTTGCCGGACAGCTCAAAAAAATGCGTCGCCATCAGCGTTATGATGCCGAGCAAATTGTTCGCGACAGCGGACGCGCCGCCGGGGATGAACCGCTGTTTGGTCCGGTATTCAACATCAAAGTGTTCGATTATCAGCTCGATCTGGAGGGAATTAGCGCAACCACCCACACGCTGGCGACCGGCCCGGTTAACGATCTTGAACTGGCGCTGTTCCCGGATGAAGACGGCGGTCTGTCGCTGGAGGTACTTGCCAGTAAGCAACGCTACGATGAAGCGAGCCTCAACGCGCACGTTGCCCGCCTGGATGCGCTACTTGCCCAGTTTGCCGCCTGTCCGCAGCTGCGCTGCGGCGAAGCAGAGTTGATTTCTGCCGGGGAATGGCAGCAAATAGCGCAGATCAACCACACCGACCACCCTCTGCCGTCGACGACATTAAGCGCGCTGGTGGCGGAACAGGCATCCAGTACGCCGGATGCGCTGGCGCTGGCTGATGCCCACCACCGATTGAGTTATCGCCAGATGCGCCAGCAGGTGATGGCGCTGGCGCTGGTGCTGCGCGAAAAAGGCGTCAGACCCGGTGACTGTGTGGCCGTAGCCCTGCCGCGCTCGGTGTTTTTAACCCTCGCGCTCCACGCCATCGTCGAGGTGGGTGCGGCATGGCTACCGCTGGATACCGGCTATCCTGACGACCGTCTGCATATGATGCTGGAAGATGCCCACCCGCAGCTTCTGCTGATCTCAGACGATCAGCGCGCCCGCTTTGGCGATCTGCCCGATCTGCAGAAGATGTGTTACACCGCGCTGTTGCCACCCTCAGATGCGCCGCCGCTGGCGCTTTCCCGCCCTGAGCATACCGCCTATATCATTTTTACGTCCGGCTCTACCGGACGCCCGAAAGGCGTGATGGTCGGGCAAACGGCTATCGTCAATCGCCTGCTGTGGATGCAGGAACAGTATGTGTTAAGCGCCAGTGATGTGGTAGCGCAAAAAACGCCGTCCAGTTTTGACGTCTCGGTATGGGAATTTTTCTGGCCGTTTATTGCGGGTGCCAGTCTGGCGATGGCAGAGCCGGATGCCCATCGCGATCCGCGGGCGATGCAGCGTTTCTTTAGCCATTTTGCGGTAACAACGACTCATTTTGTGCCTTCAATGCTGGCGGCGTTTGTCGCCTCACTGGATGCCGACGGTGCAAAAGTACGCTGTGGCGCGCTGAAACGCGTGTTTTGTAGCGGCGAAGCGCTTCCCACGGGGCTGTGCCGCGAGTGGGAGCAGCTGACTGGCGCACCGCTGCACAATCTTTATGGTCCGACTGAAGCTGCCGTGGATGTGAGCTGGTATCCGGCATACGGCCCGGCGCTGGCTGCCGTCACCGGCAATAGCGTGCCGATTGGCTACCCGGTATGGAATACCGGGCTGCGGATCCTTGACGCCATGATGCATCCGGTGCCGCCGGGTGTGGCAGGCGATCTTTATCTTACCGGTATTCAGCTGGCGCAAGGGTATCTGGGACGTCCCGATCTTACCGCCAGCCGGTTTATTGCCGATCCGTTCGCGCCTGGCCAGCGGATGTACCGTACCGGTGACGTTGCCCGCTGGCTGGACAACGGCGCGGTAGAATACCTCGGGCGCAGTGACGATCAGCTTAAAATCCGCGGACAGCGTATTGAACTGGGTGAGATTGATCGCGCGATGCTGTCGCTGCCGGGGGTTGTGCAGGCCGTTGCTCATGCCTGCGTATTTAATGAGGCGGCCGCTGTCGGCGGCGGTGATGCACGCCAGCTGGTCGGCTATCAGGTTTTTGACGCCGGTCTGCCGCAGGACACCGCTGCCCTGCATCAACAGCTGCGCCAGCGCCTGCCGCCGCATATGGTGCCGGTAGTATTAATCCCGCTGAATGAACTGCCGTTGAGTGCTAACGGCAAGCTGGATCGCAAGGCGCTTCCGCGGCCTGCGCCGGCGGTAAACAACAGCGGACGTGCGCCGCTTCCCGGCAGCGAAACCGCCGTGGCTCAGGCCTTTTCCCACCTGCTGGGCGGCGAGGTGAATGATGTTGACGCCGATTTCTTTGCCCTTGGCGGGCACTCCCTGCTGGCGATGCGGCTGGCGGCCCAGTTAAGCCGTCAGTTTGCCCGTGAGGTTACAGCGGGGCAGATTATGGTGGCGTCAAGCGTGGGTAAACTGAGCGCGCTTCTCGATTCCCCGGTACACGACGAACACGCTGCCCGGCTGGGCTATGAGCCGCTGCTGCCGCTGCGTGACGGGCCTGGGCCAACGCTGTTCTGCTTCCATCCGGCTTCCGGTTTTGCCTGGCAGTTTAGCGTCTTGTCGCGCTATCTCCCGGCGCGCTGGTCAATCACCGGTATTCAATCTCCGCGCCCGGCAGGACCGATGGCAACCTCAGCCACCCTCGACGAGGTCTGTGAACAGCATCTCGCCACGCTGCTGGCGCAGCAACCGCACGGCCCGTATTACCTGTTCGGCTATTCGCTTGGCGGTACGCTGGCCCAGGGCATCGCCGCACGGCTGCGGGAGCGGGGAGAAGAGGTCGCTTTTCTTGGCCTGCTTGATACCTGGCCACCGGAAACACAGAACTGGGCACAAAAAGAGGCTAATGGGTTAGATCCTGAGGTACTGGCAGAGATTAACCGCGAGCGGGAGGCGTTTCTTGCCGCCCGCAGCGGGCAGGATGCCGGTGAAATGTTTACTACCATTGAGGGCAATTATGCTGATGCGGTCAGGTTGCTGACTACGGCGCACAGCGCGCGATTCGCCGGCAAGGCGACGCTGTTTGTGGCAGAACGCACATTAACGCCGGGTATGGAGCCGCATCAGGTCTGGTCACCGTGGGTCGATGAGCTGGAGGTGTATCGTCAGGATTGCGCTCACGTCGACATTATTTCGCCCCAGGCATTTGAATCGATTGGGCCCGTATTACGAGAGATTCTGGGATAAGCATCAGCGCCGGGAAAACCCGGCTCTGAGTTAATCCGGCATGGGTTAAATGATTAAATACTGTTCAGGCTGGGGCTAAACTCAACGCGCAGCGTCCCTTTATAATATCCGGCGACTTTGTCGGCGATCCTGAATTTATCGACAATAAGACGCAGCGGTGTCGGGGCGCAAAGTACCGGATAGGTAATCGTCGGCAATCTGACCGGACGGATCCGATCGGTGCCGTTTTGCCCCGCCTGCAGGGTGAAAGTGTTGTTGTTTTTCACCGTCATCCACCCTTTGCTGTGAGGATCGAACATCTCGAGGCGATAATCAATGCGCTCAGCTTCACTCGTTCCACCGGAAACGGTATTATAAATAGAGAAGTAACCGTCTTTACGGTTGGCCCCGGATTTACCTTCATCATTGAACGACAGTTTCATACTGTCGCTGTTCGAGTTGTAGCCATCGTATAAACACATATCCAACGTCGTGACATCTTCGGTAAAACTATTCCCGGTAACGGAACCCGTGGGATGCAGATCGAGCTGGACCAGCGGATTAGCGCTGTTAAATTCCGGAAAGTAGATGTCCTGTTTGCCGGTGGCCTTGCCTTTCAGGATGATATTGGCAGTGTAATCAATGGTACCGCCACCGCTGTATTTCAGCTTGAGTTATCCCTCCAATGGGAAGAGCATTCATCTCGTTTTGTGTTATCCATACGGTTAACGTTTTGGAGTTAGTCGTTATGCTGAAAGTATCATTGTAACAAGACCAGGCGTTCCAGGAGTTAAGACTGAGCTTACCACCACAATAGTTTGAGTTAGCAGGATCGGCGCTGTCGTAATACAAGTTTTCAAGATAAGCCTGAACTTTAAAGATATGCTGCATTTTACTTCGTCTTTCAGTCAGTACCATAGAGATGGTTGAACCAGTATTCTGATGTGTACAGGTCTGCTGCAACGCGGCGTCATTGCAGTCATAGGTACCATGGTAACCACTGCCGTTTGTAATTCCCGTAAAATCATGATCCCACAGATAAACGTCGGCTGGCGCACCACCAGGAATTTCATATTCTTGCATAGTGCTTACTGTCGGTGTAGGGCCAACAACGGTGATGGCTTCGGCGTTGCCGCTGGTTAATATTGCACATACCCATAAAAATTTTATCCATTTCATTGCACATTCTCCCTTTGTGCCGTTTCCAGGGCCTGTTTACGCAACGACTGTTTTAACTGTGCCTGGACCTGAACCTGCGGTGGCAACTGTTCATAGGATATGACGGAACAAACTACCTCTCCGGCATAACGAATGCTGGCGCGCTTCTTGACGATGTTAAGCGGGCATTTCAGGAAGGACTGTTCGGCAAGAATGAACAGATCCCTTGAGTCTCCCTGCATTTCCAGCGTAAATCCGCCGTTTTCTGCCATCAGCAGCATGGTGCTGTTCAGACCTATTACCGGTAAGTGTTTCATGCTTTCTGGCAGCAGCAGGCGACCCATATAGTTGTAGTTAAATGAGGCAGAAACTTCGCGATAGCGCAGTTTACCCGGCAGAAGCATCAGGTTTTGTTTACCCGAACCCGTAATTACATTGGTGGTCCCGCGCTGATGCTTACGCGAGCTGTCATTGACTTCTACGTAGCCCATTTCGTAACCGCTATACGGGAACAACACCGATTCATTGCCGGTCAGGCTGGCCTTGCTGCCGTTGGCGTTAGCATCCACAGACAACGGCTCCGATGTGTCTTCTGCGATATTTCGCACCGACACCAGTACGGCAGCCGACGGATCGCCATTGCCGGAGCGGCCGATTTGTACACCATGACGGCTTACCGCCAGCGTTGAGCTATAGCTGCCGGTAAAAGCGGTAGTATGATCCCGATCGTTACGGTCATAGCTGTCCGAGAGGTTAGCGCTCATATTGCCATACAGGCTATCGATACGGCCATTAACGCCGCTGTCCAGCGTATCAGTATTGATACCGCTAAGGCTAACGCCGACTTCTTTATGGTTGATATTGTCGTCATACCAGGTACGAGACATATTCCAGGACGTCTGCTCGCTGGCATTGTTACTGTTTCGATAGTCAGCGCCAAAGGTCGTGGAGTGACTGCGTGCGCTGGCATCCTGACGAGGCGCTTCATTAAAGGTTAACATCAGATAGCCGCCGCGATCGTCACCGTCACAGTTGCTGTCATCTCGGGTAAACACGCCAAGATTGGTATTGATGATCCAGTTACTCAGAGTAAAGCTGCGGGTAGCGCTAAGCTGCACGTTATCAGAAGTCGAATTTGCATCCGTCTGGCTAAAATAGTTATCGGTAAAACTGTCGTCGTTATCCCAGCGAGTGTGATAGTCCGCATGATTACGGGTACGGTTCCAGTTTAATGACAGGTTCCAGCTATAAATATTCTGTGAGATACCCGCGCTGATGCTTTCAAAACAGTCGAGAGCGGCATTATTTGCGTCGTTATCCCCGGAGCACTCCCCACCACGCGTATCCTTACGATAGAAACTCAATGAGGGCAGATTGTCGGCATGCCAGTTCAACTGTTGCATATTGCCGCTCCCGCCACGATCGGTGCGGTAGAAACCATTTTGCAAGTCCGTATCGCCGAAGGCACCAAATGAGGGAGTAATATGAGTGTTAATTTCTGCTGAAACGTTATTGTCTACCGAGGCAACGCCGAGCATGACGTCACTGCGGGCGGTGACCGGAATGCGCAGACCGGCCTGCGCCGAGGTGGCATGACTGTCGCTGTCATCGTCGTTAATGGACGTATGGTCATCATCGCTTAATCTTCCCGCCTGCATAAACCACTGAATATGACCGTCCGTCAGATCGCCGGTTTTAGTGAATGGCACGACGTCGGTACGGGCAAGCTGGTTGCTCTCATATATTTTCAGTTGCAGGGTGTAGCTTCCCGACGGAAATGACGAGGTATCCAGCATCTGGTTACCGCCGCTCAAATAAAATGAACCGAGTAACTGATTTTCCCGATAAGCATCTACGCGGGAGCTGCGGGAAAGCAGGACGCTGACCGGTGTCCCCTGGCTGGCCCGATCGCGGTTAAGGTAGCTGAGCGTCGAACCTGTGCGGAACCCGTCAAATTTGTCGAGGGGTAAAAAGGAGAAAGTAAAGTTACCGCCGTCAAGGTTGAACAGGCTACGACTGTCCATTCGCCCGCCCTGCACGTAAAAGCGGCTTAAAAAATCATAGCGATAATACAGCTCATTAACGTCGGCATCCGTCTGGGATTCACCGTCACTCTCGTTACTGTTGAGATTCCAGTAAGCTCCAATATAACTATTTTCCGTTACCCCCAGCGCGCCTGTTCCTTGCAGATATGCCGATTTAAAATCATCCTGAATGGCGACGTTAAGATCCTGCTGGTGGATAAACGCGTTTGCCACATTGTCATCGGTGTTGGGCGTCAAATACAGCGAACGTGTCGTATCATCCGGATACCACGCTTTATTCAAAAAAAGGTCAACGGCGTTCTGTTCATCATTATAAATTAGCGCAACGTCATCAGTCGAAATATAACCACAGCCGGTGCTGACATTATTTGCTGAACAGGCAAGTTCACCATGGCGTGCCAGCGGTTGATTTAATTTTTTTTCGATATTGATAGCATAGGTTTTATTATCACCTAATGCCATTGCAGCAATAATTTTTTGCGGTTGCTCGAATTTTACGCTGTCGAGATTGACGGTCGCATAGAATTTACCTAAGTGCCGTCCGGCAAGAAAGACATCAACGTATTCCTGTTGACCGAGTACAATAGCTTCAAAGCCCGGCGGAATTTTATCTGTGCGCGCGGTCGCTACATTGAGCATGGAAAAGATGACTAATCCAAGAATTGACTTTTTCATTACTCAACCATCATCCCTGTTAGAGTAAAAATGAACCGAAGAAAATCTCCGGTTCATTGCTGTCCTGTCTGCAGTTACTGATATAGATAAAGGCTCACTACGCCCTGATATGTACCGGTATTCAGTGGTTCTTGTACGGCCTGAGAAATCTGCAATTGTTTAGCAACTGAACCGGTTTTGACGGCATCAGCCGTATTTGGGAACAGCTCAGTTGCCTTCAGCGTGGTGTCGGTGGTGGTCAGCTCACTGTTGCCCCATTTAACCGTCATTGGAACCGTCTCTCCGCCAATGTTATTAATCAGGGAAAAATCACTCACCAGTTTTATTTTTATATCCTTTGACACGTCGTTTGACCAGATTTTGGTCATCAGCGAATAGGGTGCCAGGCCCGTACCCGGAAAGTACTGCATATCAATATTTTTCGGCAGAGAAGAGCCGTCGGTTTGGGTCATATCCAGCGCGGCATCAACGCTCGCCGTGACAGTAATATCCTTTTGTACCGCCATTGCGGAACCCATGGCAGATACCATAGCCAGTGCCAGTAAAGATGTAGTAATCGTACGTTTCATTTATTTATTTCCATATAATTAAAACTTAATGAATTGCAAAGTCTTTCGAATATTTTGACTTATCAATCCAGTTCCAGTACTGAACAACAACGCGGTCATAATTCAGTACGTTATTTGGTGTATAGCCTGAACCTGGATAAATGTTTTTATCTACTTCCTGCCATACACATTCTTTCTCAGCCTGATTTTTTTTGCACAAGCCCGTCTTTAAAATTTTAAATCGCTGATTGCCGTTGTTTTTAATTTGTCCGTCGGGCTGTAGTTGCATACTCAGATGGGGTTGTGCTGGCGGTACGCTCACTAATACGCCCCAAATAAGATTGAGCGTAACCTGCGATTTGACACCGCTATTAGTATTAGCGCCAAGCGGGTTTTCCAGCTGCGGTACCGCCTCGAATTTTACCCGGTACGTAGTCTCTTCCTGCACTGGCTCCATTGCGACCAGACGCACCATTTTAGTGGCGCCTGCGGGAAGGGCGAACTTAGGCGGCATAACGACAATAGCATTCGGATCGCCAACGGAGATTTCGGTTTCTTTTTCCTGTGGCGTATTTCTTCCGGACACAATGAGAGTTGTTGACTTAATATATTGAACTTCATCTGTTCTTGATATTACGCGGACGCTACCTTCACCCTCGGAATTTATATCAACGGCCATTGGATAAACAGACATGTTGGCATAGCTGGTTGAGGATGCGCATACCAGCAATGCTGTCCACAGATAAGAGATCCTTTTCATTTTAAAATTCCTTTTTAAGATAATGGCGCTCAAGTTTCTGTAGTAAACTAATATTTAGTTTTAAGTTATCTTTTTTTTCACAGAATGTTACCTTAAAAGAGCCTATCATGGCACTAAATAATTATTAAGTTAAATTTTCTAATGGTTGAAACTTAATCGTTAATGTATTCATATTTTTTATAATTACTTCGGTAATTAGTTATATAACTGATTATTCCCTGAAGGTTTCCCTGCTAAAATAGCGTGGTCTGAAGCTATTCTTGCATCATATAATAAAAAAGAGATTGAGCTAACTTTATTGGCCTGGAAAGCGCTAAATCTGAGCCGTGGAGTATGGCTCAGAAGTTTTTAACAAAATAAGCGTAAAGAAGGGAAGGTCAGTATAATGTTGCGGCACTGCGTCCCAGCGGCACCACCAGCGGGGTTCCTGCGACCGGATCGTCGATAATCACGCATTTCATGCCGTAAATTTTTTCAATTAATGCTGCGGTGACGATCTCTCCCGGCGCGCCCTCGGCAACAATCTTTCCGTCCCGCAGGGCAATCAGATGGGTGGCATAGCGGCAGGCCTGATTGAGATCGTGCAAAACGGCCGCGAGGGTATAACCCTTTTCGCGGTTCAGTTCACTCAACAATTCCAGCAGTTCAATTTGATGACTGATATCCAGCCAGGTGGTTGGCTCATCCAGCAGCATGATGGCCGTCTCCTGAGCAAGTACCATCGCGATCCACGCGCGCTGACGCTGGCCGCCGGATAGCGTATCAACAGGTTGCGTCGCCAGATCGGTGATGCGGGTTGCCTGCATCGCCCGGGTGACCGCCTCCTCATCTTCCTGCCGCCAGCGGGTGAACAGCGGCTGGTGCGGATAACGTCCCCGTGCCACCAGCTCCTGCACGGTAATATCGCCGGGAGTAGTGGCATTTTGCGCCAGCAGACCGATGCGCTTTGCCACCTCTTTGCTGGCATAGCGCTGGATCTGTTGCCCATCAAGATACACCTGGCCCTGCACCGGCGTCATCAGACGACTTAACGTCCGCAGCAGGGTCGATTTGCCGCAGCCGTTGGGACCAATAATCGCGGTAAAATGACCGTCAGGGATCGCCACGCTGAGCGACTCAGCAATGGTTTTTTTACCGTAAGCGAGCGTAAGCTGGTCGCCGTGCAGACGGGAAATAGTCTCGGTCATTTTTTGCGCGACTCCTGAATAAGTAACACGATCAGATAAATACCGCCAAGGCTAACGGTGACCACGCCGACCGGAAGCTGGTACGGGAGGAAAACGCGCTGGGCGCAAAAATCAGCGGCCAGCAACAGCAGTGCGCCGCAAAGTGCTGACTGGGTTAAGCCCCAGCGTGCGCTGCCGCTGAGACGCCGGGCGATATGCGAAGCGACCAGGGCAATAAACGAAACAGGGCCGGCGAGTGCGGTAGACGCGGCGGTCAGCAGGACCGCCACCAGCATTAATAGCAGACGGGAGCGTTCAACATTGACCCCGAGCGCACAGGCCGTGTCATCACCCATTTCGAGCAGGCGCAGCCGACGCACCAGCAGGGTAGCGCAAAGCAGCATCACAACAATAAGCGGTGTAGCAGGCCAGGTTTTTGCCCAGGTCAGCCCGTTGAGCGACCCGGCATTCCATAATCCGGCGGACAGCGCCGTTTCCAGCGAGGCTTTTAAGAGCAGCCAGGTGTTAAATGCCATCAGCATGGCGCGGATGCCGATGCCGATAATGATCAGGCGAAATGTCTCGATTCCGTTGCGCCAGGCCAGCGCCCAGACCACCAGCGCGGTAAGGATGCCGCCGATCGTAGCGGCCACGGTAATGGCCGTCAGATGCTGACCAAACAGTACCATCGCCACCAGGACGCCGCTCCACGCCCCGGTATTCAGGCCCATAACATCCGGGCTACCGAGAGGATTACGCATCAGCGACTGAAATATGGCGCCGCTGACGCCGAGCGCTGCCCCGGTGACCAGCGCCATTAGCACGCGCGGCAGACGCCATTCATTGACCACCAGCGACATATTACGCGGCGCCTCACCCAGCAGCGCGCTTATCACCTGTACCGGCGACAGGCTAACCGCACCACTGCACAAGCTCCAGAGCGCCAGCAGCAGGCCGACGACGATGAGGGTAAAACAGCAGACGAGCACCCGCCGGGGGAGAACGTTCATCGCAGACCTCCCGACTGACGGCGGCGAACCAGCCAAATCAGCACCGGTGCGCCGATAAACGCGCTGACCACCGATACGCGCAGTTCGCCGGGCACCAGCAGGCGTCCGAGAATATCGGCGAGCAACAGCAGTGACGGCGTGGCTAAAAGCGTGGCGGGAAGCGACCAGCGGTGATCGGCCCCCATCAGCCAGCGGGCGACATGGGGCATCATCAGGCCGATAAAGGCAATTGGCCCGACTACGGCCGTGGCGCTGCCGCATAACACGGTGATAATCAGCAGGCCGACCAGCTGTGTCCGGGCGACTTTATTGCCAAGCGCGGTTGCGGTATCGCTGCCGAGACTCAGGCTGTTCAGGCCCCGGCTAAGCAACAGCGCGCACACCGCGGCGAGGGTGACCGGAATAAAGACCACTTTCAGGGTGTGTAAGGTACGGATATCCAGTGAGCCAGCCTGCCAGAAGCGCAGTTGATCGTAGACGTCCGGGTTAAGCAGGGCGATACCGCTGGAGAGCCCTTCCAGCACCGCACTCAGCGCCACGCCCGCCAGGGTCAGGCGAACCGGGCTAAGCTGGCCTCCGCCCTGGCTGCCGGTAAAAGCGACCAGCAATGTGGCCGCCAGCGCGCCGCCAAAGGCCAGCAGCAGCTGTTGTTGCGGTGAGGCGACCCCGAGCAGGGCGGCCCCCAGTACGATAGCAAAACTGGCCCCGGCGTTAACACCCAGTATCCCCGGGTCGGCCAGCGGATTGCGGGTGAGCGTTTGCATCAGTGCCCCGGCGAGACCCAGTGCGGCCCCGGCCATTATTCCGGCAAGCGTACGTGGCAGTCGCGCATCAAGAACGATGATGCAGTCCGCGCTTTGGCAGGTTCCGCTCAGCGCATCGACAACCACCGTAAAGGGCAGGGGCTTCGCGCCTACCAGTAAACTGAGTGCGGCGGTAACCGCTAATAATAGCAGGAGTCCCGGTAGCGCAATGGCCCGAAGCCGGGAAGGGGAGTGCGACATAACAGCTTCCATTGCATGATAATGATAGTAATTATCGTTATCGATCTTATTTGGTTATGGTAGCATGTGCGGCCACAAAATGGGTATCCCCAAAATCACCCGCAACGCATTCGGATAGCAAATGTATTGTGCAAAGGCCTTGTTATGAATCAACAATCCCGGCTGCTTAATCTAAGCCTGTTAAAGACGCATCCTGCGTTTCGCGCCGTTTTTCTTGCCCGCTTTATTTCTATTCTCTCTCTCGGTTTACTGGGCGTTGCCGTTCCGGTCCAGATCCAGATCATGACGCAGTCTACCTGGCAGGTGGGACTTGCGGTTACCCTGACCGGCAGCGCGATGTTTATTGGTCTGATGGTGGGCGGGGTGCTGGCGGACCGCTACGAGCGCAAAAAAGTGATCCTGCTGGCGCGCGGCACCTGTGGGATCGGGTTTATTGGCCTGTGCCTCAATGCGCTACTGCCCGACCCGTCGCTGACGGTGATTTATCTGTTAGGTCTGTGGGATGGCTTCTTTGCCTCGCTGGGCGTCACCGCGCTACTGGCAGCCACGCCAGCGCTTGTGGGGCGTGAAAATCTGATGCAGGCCGGCGCAATCACCATGCTTACGGTGCGTCTGGGATCGGTCATTTCGCCAATGCTGGGGGGTATCTTACTGGCCACCGGCGGTGTGGCATGGAACTATGGTCTGGCGGCGGCAGGCACCTTTGTGACCCTGCTACCGCTACTGCGCTTACCTGCACTACCGCCGCCGCCGCAGCCGCGTGAGCATCCGCTGGCCTCGCTGATCGCCGGTTTTCGCTTTTTACTGCGCAGCCCGCTGATTGGCGGCGTTGCGCTGCTCGGCGGATTATTAACCATGGCAAGCGCGGTACGGGTGCTTTATCCGGCGCTGGCCATTAACTGGCAGATGTCTGCCGGACAAATCGGGCTATTATATGCCGCTATCCCGCTGGGTGCGGCACTAGGTGCGTTAACCAGCGGCAGGCTGGCGCACCGCCAGCGGCCCGGGCTTATCATGCTCACGGCGACGACAGGATCGTTCCTTGCTATTGGACTGTTCGCGCTGATGCCCGTCTGGGCGCTGGGTGCGCTATGTCTGGCGCTGTTCGGCTGGCTGAGCGCGATAAGCTCCCTGCTGCAATACACCCTGATCCAGAGTCAGACTCCGGAAGCAATGCTCGGGCGGATCAACGGATTATGGACGGCACAAAACGTGACGGGTGACGCCATTGGTGCAGCATTACTGGGCGGGCTGGGTGCCATTATGACGCCAGCCGCCTCTGCCAGCGTCAGCGGGTTTGGCCTGGTGGTCATCGGGATCGTGCTGCTCCTGCTGCTGAGCGAACTGCGACGGTTTCGCCAGCCGCCTCCGTCCGTGGAGGCATCAGCGGGTTAATGCTTATTTAAACTGCGCGGCCAGCCGTTGCAGGACCCGCATGGCGCTGTAATAGTCGAGGCGGAACGTTTCAGTGCCCAGCGCCCACACCTGCTTATTCTGTACCGCAGGCAGGTGGGAAAGCAGCGGGTTCGCATACACCGCGTCGACATCTTTCTGGTCGCCCGCGAACAGGAATAGCGCCTGGCCGTTGAGGCCCGCCGCCAGATTTTCCCCGCCAAGCTGGATAATGTCGTGGCGCTTACCCTGGCTCTGGCTGGTTTGTAAACCAGCAGGCAGGGTCGCCAGCGTAAAGCCGAGTTGCTCAAGTAGTTTGCCCTGTGCGGATTCAGCGGTCCATAAATTGGCGCTGTGCGCCGCAGGCGTATAGACGATAGCGCTGACCGGCTGCGGCGGCAGTTTCATCTGCTGCCTGACGAGGGCCAGCTGACTGTCAAACTCGGCAACCCGTGCGGCGGCCTGTTTTTCCTGGCCGGTAATATGACCCAGCTCAGTTAATAGCGCCTGCCAGCTTTTATCATCGTAATTAATGACCAGCGTCGGGGCGATGGCCGACAGTTGATCGTACAATGCCAGCGCAGAATCGCCGCCGGTGGCGCTAATCAGGATCAGATCCGGCATTTGAGCGGCCACCGCTTCGGCACTGGGCTCACCAATATACAAACGGGCCAGCTGGCGTTTTTTTGCCACCTCGCTCCACTGGCGTAAAAACCCCTGGCCGTCGGCCACGCGGTTATTAGGCGTGGTTGCACCGCTGGCGATGACCGGGGCATCAATCGCCAGCAGCGATCCGGTGAGCGTTACGCTGGTTGATACAATCCGTAACGGCTTATGATCGAGGTTTTGTGTACCGTGACCATCAACAATCTGACGCGGCCAGTCGGCTGCCGACGCTGCGGTTACGCCGAAAACGAAAAGCCCCAGCGCCAGCAGCGCAGTACGCGGTAAAGAGAAAAAATTCACGAGCCGGTATCCTGTGTTGTTATAGTGAATGCTTCTCATTTTCAGCTTTGCGTCATGCGGATGCAAGCCTTACCCGCACAAGATGCTATGCCTGACGGTTGACACAAGGCGGTTTTGCTTTTAGGTTAGCGAGCCAAAATATAATGATAATTATTATCTTTATCGTTTTTGGAGAGGATTATGGAAACGTCACTGGCTGACGATCTTCAGCAGGTAAACGCGACGCTGAGTGCGGATCGCTTTCTTTTTATGTCGCCGTTCCGCAGTTTTACCGCCACGGGCTGCTTTACGCGCGTGAGTGAACCCGCCGAAGGCGGCGACCAGCCGGAGAGCGCCTTTCAGCAGGCAGTCACCGGGGCCTTTGCCCGGGCAAGAGCCGCAGGCATCGCCAGGCCGGTGCTGGTCGGGGCAATCCCGTTTGATACCACCCGGCCCAGCGAATTGTTTATTCCTGAAAACCAGGTCGATTTCTCCCGCAAAGAGAAGCAGCTTTCTGCCCGCTATGCGGCCCATAAACAGCCGCTGAAAATTGACACGCGCCGGGAAATCCCGGAGCAGGACGCGTTTATGTCTATGGTCGCCCGCGCGGCTGACCTGACCGCCACGCCTGAAGTCGACAAAGTGGTGTTATCCCGCCTGATAGAAATTGTGACCGACGCGCCGGTTAACAGCGGTGCGCTGCTTGAGCGCCTGATTGCCCAGAATCCGGCCAGCTATAACTTTCATCTGCCGCTCAGCGACGGCGGCGTACTGCTGGGTGCCAGCCCGGAATTATTGCTGCGCAAAGAGGGGACGCAGTTTAGCTCCCTGCCGCTGGCGGGTTCCGCCCGTCGTCAGCCGGATGATGTGCTGGATCGGGAAGCCGGCAATAAGCTGCTGGCCTCAGAAAAAGATCGCCACGAACACGATCTGGTGACGCAGGCGATGAAAAGCGTACTGGCACCGCGCAGTCGTCATTTGATCCTGCCGGGATCGCCGCAGTTGATTACCACCCCAACGTTATGGCATCTGGGAACGCCGGTTACCGGCGAGTGCGATGCGCAGGAGAATGCGCTGTCGCTGGCGTGCCTGCTGCATCCTACCCCGGCGTTGAGCGGCTTCCCGCATCAGGTGGCGAAGCGATTAATAGCCGAGCTGGAGCCGTTTGAGCGCGAACTGTTTGGCGGCATCGTTGGCTGGTGTGATGATGAAGGCAACGGTGAATGGGTGGTGACTATCCGCTGCGCCCGTCTGCATCAAAATCAAATTCGCCTGTTCGCCGGCGCAGGTATTGTGCCCGCCTCGTCGCCCATTGCCGAGTGGCGTGAAACCGGCACCAAGCTCTCCACCATGCTGAATGTCTTCGGCCTACAGTAAGGAATGATAATGCGTATTCCGTTTACCCGCTGGCCGGAGGATTTTGCCCGCCTGTACCGGGAAAAAGGCTACTGGCAGGATCTGCCCCTGACCGACATTCTCACCCGTCATGCCGACAGTGATAAAACGGCGGTTATTGATGGCGAACGCCATATTAGCTATCGCGAGTTACATCAGGCGTCAGATAATCTGGCTGCCGCGTTACAGCATCAGGGTATTAAGCCGGGCGAAACGGCGCTGGTGCAACTGGGCAACGTTGCTGAACTGTATATCACCTTTTTCGCGCTGTTAAAGCTGGGGGTTGCCCCGGTAATGGCGCTGTTCAGCCATCAGCGATCTGAGTTAACCGCCTATGCTGCGCAAATCGAGCCGGCGCTTGTTATTGCTGATCGCGAACACCCGCTGTTTGCCAGCGATGATTTTCTCAACCCGTTCGTCGCCGGGTGCAGTTCCGTGCGCATTGTCCTGTTGCGACACGATGGGGGAGAACACGATCTTGGCGCGGCAATTTCACATCCGGCAGAGCAGTTTGTTGCCACCCCGTCACCGGCCGATGAAGTCGCCTATTTTCAGCTCTCCGGTGGCACCACCGGTACGCCAAAATTAATTCCCCGCACCCATAACGACTATTACTACAGCGTGCGGCGCAGTAATGAAATTTGTCATTTTAGCGAGCGGACGCGCTTTTTATGCGCGCTGCCTGCGGCGCACAACTACGCCATCAGTTCTCCCGGCGCGCTCGGGGTGTTTCTGGCGCAGGGAACGGTGGTGCTGGCGGCCGATCCCAGCGCCACGGTTTGCTTCCCGCTGATTGAAAAACATCAGATTACCGTCGCGCCGCTGGTGCCGCCTGCGGTCAGTTTGTGGTTACAGGCGCTGTCGGAAGGAGAGAGCCGGGCCCAGCTGGCATCGCTGGAGCTGCTTCAGGTGGGCGGCGCACGCTTATCCGCCACCCTGGCGGCGCGCATTCCGCAGGAATTAGGCTGTCAGCTTCAGCAGGTCTTCGGCATGGCTGAAGGGCTGGTTAACTATACCCGGCTCGACGATCCGCTGGATCGCATTATTCATACCCAGGGCCGACCGATGTGCCCGGATGATGAAGTCTGGGTGGCCGACGCCGACGGTAATCCGCTGCCGCCTGGCAACGTAGGCCGGTTGATGACCCGGGGTCCGTATACTTTCCGCGGTTATTTTAAAAGCCCGGAACATAATGCCAGCGCCTTTGATCGCAACGGTTTTTACGGCTCGGGCGATCTGATTGCCATTGATGAGCAGGGTTACATTACGGTTCAGGGACGTGAAAAAGATCAGATCAACCGCGGCGGGGAAAAAATTGCCGCCGAGGAGATCGAAAATCTGCTGCTGCGCCATCCGTCGGTGATCCACGCGGCGCTGGTCAGCATGGAGGACGAGCTGCTGGGCGAGAAAAGCTGCGCCTGGCTGGTGGTCAGCGCGCCGCTGCGAGCCGTACAGATCCGTCGCTTCCTGCGTGAGCAGGGCGTCGCCGACTATAAACTACCGGATCGCGTGGAGTGCATTGAGGCACTGCCACTGACGCCGGTCGGTAAAGTCGATAAGAAACAATTGCGTCAATGGCTGGCATCCCGCTCGCCGGTCTGAAGGAGAACATATTATGGCAATCCCTGAATTACAGGCCTATGCGCTGCCCATCGCCAGCGACATACCGACTAACAAGGTCAACTGGGCTATTGATCCCGCGCGTGCGGCATTACTGATCCACGATATGCAGGACTATTTCATTCGTTTCTGGGGCGATAATTGCCCGATGATAGAGCAGGTGATCGCCAATATCGCCGCCCTGCGCCAGTACTGTAAGCAGCACAACATTCCGGTGTATTACACCGCACAGCCGAAAGAGCAGAGCGATGCAGACCGGGCGCTGCTTAATGATATGTGGGGGCCTGGGCTTACCCGCTCGCCGGAGCAGCAAAAAGTGGTTGAGGCGTTGACGCCTGATGAGAGCGATACGGTGCTGGTGAAATGGCGCTACAGCGCATTTCATCGCTCGCCGCTGGAAGAACAGCTCAGGGCCAGCGGGCGCGATCAGCTGATCATTACCGGGGTATATGCCCACATCGGGTGTATGACCACCGCCACCGATGCGTTTATGCGCGATATCCAGCCGTTTATGGTGGCCGACGCGCTGGCGGATTTCACGCGTGATGAACATTTGATGGCGCTGAATTATGTTGCCGGTCGTTCCGGGCGCGTGCTGATGACGCAGGACATACTGCCTGCGCCGGTGCCAGCCAGTCAGAGCGAATTGCGTGCGCTGATCCTGCCGCTGCTGGATGAGTCGGACGAACCTCTCGACGATGAAAATCTGATTGATTACGGCCTGGATTCCGTTCGCATGATGGCCCTCGCGGCCCGCTGGCGTAAAGTCCACGGCGATATCGATTTTGTCATGCTGGCGAAGAATCCGACGCTGGACGCGTGGTGGGCGCTGCTATCGCGCGAGGTAAAATGATGCCCGGCTTCGATTTTCACGGTAAAACGGTATGGGTTACCGGCGCAGGTAAGGGGATTGGGTTTGCTACTGCCCAGGCATTTTCCGGGGCAGGGGCAAAAGTGATCGGCTTCGATCTCGCCTTCGATCGCAGGGATTATTCTTTTACGACAGAAATCCTTGATGTCGCCAATGCGGCACAGGTGGCCGATGTTTGTCAGCGCGTGCTGGCCAGCGATGCGCGGCTGGACGTGCTGGTCAATGCCGCAGGTATTTTACGCATGGGCGCGACGGACGCGCTGAGCGCTGAAGAGTGGCAGCAGACATTTGCCGTCAATGTCGGCGGCGCATTTAACCTGTTTCAGCAGACCATACCGCAGTTTCGCCGCCAGCAGGGCGGGGCGATTGTCACCGTGGCTTCCGACGCGGCGCACACGCCGCGTATCGGCATGAGTGCTTACGGCGCGTCGAAAGCGGCGCTCAAAAGCCTCGCGCTGACGGTGGGCCTTGAACTGGCAGCCAGCGGCGTGCGCTGCAATCTGGTGTCACCCGGCTCGACCGATACCGATATGCAGCGCACACTATGGGTAAGCGATGATGCTGAACAGCAGCGTATTCGCGGATTTGCAGAGCAGTTTAAGCTCGGTATTCCTCTGGGGAAAATCGCCCGACCTCAGGACATTGCCAATACCATTATGTTTCTTGCTTCCGATCTCGCCTGCCATATCACGCTTCAGGATATCGTAGTCGACGGCGGCTCCACGCTGGGAGCCTGACCGTGATCTGGAAACGTTCTTTAACGCTGGATGGGCTGAACGCCACCAGCCAGAATACGATGGTGGCGCATCTGGGCATTGTCTATACCCGACTGGGCGATGATATCCTGGAAGCGGAAATGCCTGTTGACGCCCGCACCCATCAGCCGTTTGGCCTGCTGCACGGTGGGGCCTCGGCGGCGCTGGCTGAGACACTGGGATCGATGGCCGGTTATCTGATGACCCGCGACGGCCAGTGTGTGGTGGGCACGGAATTAAATGCGTCCCACCACCGGGCCGTGTCTCAGGGGAAGGTACGCGGGGTTTGTCAGCCGCTGCATCTGGGGCGCCAGAATCAAAGCTGGGAAATCGTGGTGTTTGACGAGCAGGGCAGGCGCTGCTGTACCTGCCGCCTGAGTACCGCCGTGCTGGGGTAAACCGGCGCGGTGTTGCGGAGCAGGCCACCCTCACCCCCGCCCTCTCCCTGAGGGAGAGGGCGCTGTCCGCGTCCGTTTTTTAGTCAGTGGGTCTTTACGTGTGCCATAAGCGGCACAATCATCTTCGTACCAGCCCCTCTCCCTGAGGGACCGCGGTGAGGGAGCCACAGCCACAAAAGCCTGTATTAGTTTCATACCGTTACCGTTCTAAAGTGATCCCCTTAACACTGTGATGTAAATAAACGGTTCAATATCCGATCTGCAACGTTTCTTAGTTGTTAAATCCCGCCCAATGCTCTAGAAACAAAATGTAACATCTCTCTGACTCAGGCCAGGAACACAACTATGAATAATTCAGGGAAATACATCATATGGGCATTGCTTGCGGTCGTTGGAGCATTTGCGCTGGGTTTTATCGCCCTTCACCGTGGAGAGCAGATTAACGCATTATGGATTGTGGTCGCGTCCGTGTGTGTTTATCTGATCGCATATCGTTTTTACGGCCTTTACATTGCCAGAAAAGTGCTGGCAGTCGATCCCACGCGCATGACGCCAGCGGTACGTCATAACGACGGGCTGGATTATGTGCCTACCGATAAGAAAGTGCTGTTCGGACACCACTTTGCGGCAATCGCCGGGGCGGGTCCGCTGGTCGGCCCGGTACTGGCCGCGCAAATGGGCTACCTGCCGGGGATGATTTGGATCCTGGCCGGGGTGGTGCTGGCAGGCGCGGTACAGGACTTTATGGTGCTGTTCGTGTCCACGCGCCGCGACGGTCGTTCGCTGGGTGAACTGGTGAAAGAAGAGATGGGCGCAACGGCGGGGATTATCGCGCTGGTGGCCTGTTTTATGATTATGGTGATCATCCTGGCGGTGCTGGCGATGATTGTCGTCAAGGCCCTGACCCACAGCCCATGGGGCACCTACACCGTGGCCTTTACCATTCCGCTGGCGCTGTTTATGGGGATTTATATCCGTTATTTGCGCCCGGGACGAATTGGTGAAGTATCGGTAATTGGTCTCTTCTTTCTGATCTTCGCTATTATCTCCGGCGGTTGGGTAGCAGAAAGCGAAACCTGGGCACCGTACTTCGACTTCACTGGAGTTCAGTTAACCTGGATGCTGGTAGGGTACGGATTTGTGGCGGCTGTGCTGCCGGTCTGGCTGCTGCTGGCCCCGCGCGATTATCTGTCAACTTTCCTGAAAATTGGCACCATTATTGGTCTGGCGGTCGGCATTTTAATTATGCGTCCGACGCTGACCATGCCGGCGATGACCAAATTTATTGACGGCACCGGCCCGGTCTGGACCGGTAATCTGTTTCCGTTCCTGTTTATTACCATTGCCTGCGGGGCGGTATCAGGCTTCCATGCACTGATCGCCTCCGGGACAACGCCGAAGATGCTGGCAAATGAAAATCAGGCCTGCTTTATTGGCTATGGCGGCATGTTAATGGAATCCTTCGTGGCAATTATGGCGCTGGTGTCGGCCTGTATTATCGACCCGGGCGTGTACTTTGCCATGAACAGCCCAATGGCGGTGCTGGCCCCGGCCGGCACTGTGGATGTTGTGGCGTCTGCGGCGCAGGTGGTCAGCAGCTGGGGCTTTAGTATTACGCCGGAGACATTATCGCATATCGCCAGCGAGGTGGGGGAACAGTCCATTATTTCGCGGGCGGGTGGCGCACCGACGCTGGCCGTGGGGATGGCTTATATCCTGCACGGCGCGCTGGGCGGATTGATGGACGTCTCTTTCTGGTATCACTTTGCTATCCTGTTTGAGGCGCTATTTATTCTGACGGCGGTGGATGCGGGAACGCGTGCGGCGCGCTTTATGTTACAGGATCTGCTGGGTGTGATGGCGCCAGGCCTTAAACGTACCGACTCATTACCCGCTAACCTGCTGGCGACGGCGCTGTGCGTGCTGGCGTGGGGATACTTCCTCCACCAGGGAGTGGTCGATCCGCTGGGCGGGATTAATACCCTCTGGCCGCTGTTTGGTATTGCTAACCAGATGCTGGCGGGCATGGCGCTGATGCTGTGCGCCGTGGTGCTGTTCAAGATGAAACGCCAGCGCTATGCCTGGGTCGCGCTGGTGCCAACGTCGTGGCTGCTAATCTGTACCCTGACTGCCGGGTGGCAGAAAGCGTTCAGCCCGGATGCAAAAATTGGCTTCCTTGCTATCGCCAATAAATTTCAGGCGATCATCGACAGCGGCACCATTCCACCGCAATATACGCAATCCCAGCTGGCACAGCTGGTATTTAATAACCGCCTGGACGCGGGCCTGACCATCTTCTTTATGGTCGTGGTGGTGGTACTGGCGCTGTTCTCTGTCAAAACGGCGCTGGCGGCGCTGAGGCAGAATGGCGTGACGACGAAAGAAACGCCCTGGCAGCCGATGCCGGACAACCTCGACCAGATTGTAGCGCGCTCGAAAGGGGCGCACTGATCGTTCTCTGACTATCCCTCCCTCATACCGGGGGAGGGATGACGTTTTATGGAGTAGCTATGTTTGATACCCTTTCTAAGGCAGGAAAGTATCTGGGGCAGGCGGCGAAAATGATGATTGGCGTACCGGATTACGACAATTATGTTGCGCACATTCGCGCCACCCATCCCGATCAAACCCCGATGACCTACGAAGCGTTTTTTCGTGAGCGTCAGGATGCGCGTTACGGCGCGAAAGGCGGCGTAAAGTGCTGTTAACTACGCCGTCTGAGCGCAGTTAGCCGCCGAAATACTCAACTTTTTCGATAGCCGCACGCAGTGTTGCCGGGGTCAGCGTGACCGGCAGATAGTGAATGGACTCCACCGGGCGCAGGGTATGAGCAATCACCCGATCCAGCGCATCATGGTCGTTAATATCGACGTCCAGTTCGGCCAGGCGAGTGGGTAACTGAAATCGCTGGTAAGCCGCGTTAAGCTGCGCCAGCACATCGTCCTGACCGAGCAGGGCGCTTTGCACCAGAATACCGTAAGCGACTTTCGTCCCGTGGAGGAATTTCTCCGTCTGCGGCAGTACCGTCAACCCGTTATGCACCGAGTGCGCCGCCGCTACGCGGGTGTAGCGCTCGCCTAAACCGCCTACCATGCCGCCGCCGGCAATAATCGCTTCTACCACATCACAAAATGGCTGCGTCAGTTCACCGCGCTGCCGATCGGCCAGCGCCTGCTCACTTTGCGCCAGCAACACGTCGCGGATCGCCAGCGCACTATTAATGCCGAGACGCACCGTCAGGGGCAGATTTTCCGGCTGCGGGGCCAGTACCACGGCTTCATACCACTTTGCCAGCGTGTCACCGATGCCCGCCAGCAGGTATTCCGCCGGGGCATTAAGGATAATGTGCGGCTCCACCAGCACCAGAAAGTTGGCATCGGCAAAAATTTCGAAGTGCAGCGCCTGTCCGGCATCGTTGTACCACACCGAAAGCGGTGTCCAGGCCGCACAAGTAGCGGCAATGGTCGGGATGGCGACAAACGGCAGGCCGAGCCGACGAGCCAGCGCTTTGGCCGTATCCAGCAGCGCGCCGCCGCCGACGCCAATCACTACTGCCCGGTCGTCTCCGGCGATGTGTGCCAGCTGATCCACCTCTTTTTCACTACAGTGCCCGCGAAACAGAACGTGTTTTGCCCCCGGCGCGTTGAAGGCTTCCGGCAGATAGGGTCGTGCACCGGCAATCGCCCGCTCGCCATAAACCCATATTGCCCGTGACAGCTGCTCATCACGATAGAAATCGGTCAGCCGCGCGAGGCTGCCGCTGTGGGCGTAATAGTTGGCCGGGCCGGGAACGACGCGAATATCAGTATTGCTCATGGTGTGTTGTCCTTTTGCGTGATCGCTAACCTGATGTTATGTCTGGACATCCGGATGGCTAATAATATTTTGTTTTATGTTATGCCTTTTCTGTCGTTGCCAGTCAAGGCGATCGCAGGAAATATACGCTAAATCAAAACATTAATAATAAGGAGCTACCGCCGATGGAAGCCAGTCGCCTTGAAATGCGCGGGATCGGATTAGCCTTTTCCGGTGTGAAAGCCCTTAATCAGGTGAATTTCAGCCTGAACGGCGGATCGGTACACGCGTTAACCGGGGCCAATGGCGCGGGGAAATCGACACTGATGGCGGTATTGTCGGGCACCTGGGATCACTATGAGGGCGAGATTGTCATCAATAACGCCGTCGTCAGTATCCGCTCGCCGCTGGATGCCAAACGACTGGGTATTCATCTGGTCCAGCAAGAAGTTGATGTGGCGCTGGTTCCCGGATTAAGTATTGCCGAAAACATCATGCTGGACGCGCTGGCAGAGCCTGGTCACGGCTATCGCTGGGGTGAGATTCGACGCCAGGCGCGCGCGGCGTTAGCCCAGCTTGATATCACCCTCGACGTGCGCCGCGGAATTGACCGCTGCACGCTCGCAGAGAAACAGCAAATTCTGCTGGCGCGGGCGCTGTCTCACCACTGCCGGTTTTTAATCCTTGATGAGCCAACCGCGCCGCTGGATCGTCATGAGAGCGAGCGTCTGTTTAGCGTGGTGCGCCGCCTGCAGCAGCAGGGTATCGCGGTGGTATTTATTTCCCATCGCATCCACGAACTTAAGGCCATTTGCGACACCCTGACCGTGCTGCGTGATGGCAAGCTGGTTGAGAGCGGGCCAATGGCCTCCCTGAGCAGTGAGGCCATCGTTGAGAAAATGCTCGGTCATGAACTACGTGATATCTACCCGCCGCGCCGTCCAGCGTGCGGCGAAGAGAACCTGTTAACGATTGACGGCCTGCACGATGCCACGCTGTTGAAAGATATCTCCCTGCGCCTGCGCAAAGGCGAAATTCTCGGCATTGCCGGGCTGGCAGGGGCGGGAAAAACGGAGCTGTGTAAGGCGCTGTTCGGGGCAACAAAAAGCCGCAGTCAGCGCGGGGAGTTAAACGGTCAGCCGTGGCGTCCACGCGATCCGGCAGACTCTGTCGCCCGCGGTCTGGCGCTGGTGCCGGAAGAACGGCGTAAAGAGGGCATTTTCGTTGAAGAATCAATTGCCATGAACCTGGCGGTCAGCGCCGATGACAGCTTTTCGCGCTGGAGCCTGTTTGGACATCGACAGGCATGGCGCTGGGCGCAGGAAACCATTGCCCGGGTCGGCGTCAGAACCACCGGACCCGGACAGACGTTGCGGCGTTTATCCGGCGGCAACCAGCAAAAAGTGGCGATCGGCAAATGGCTGAGAGGCGATGCCAGCGTGCTGATTTTCGACGAGCCAACCAAGGGCGTCGACGTAAAAGCGAAAACGGATCTCTTTCAACTGATCGACGGGCTGGCGCGTGAAGGGCGGGGCATTATTTACGCGTCCGGTGAGTTTAATGAACTTGTCGGCTTGTGCGACCGAATTTGCGTGCTCTGGGATGGGCGCATTGTGGCAGAAATCGCGGGCGAAGCCGCCCGGGAAGAGACCTTACTTTACTATTCGACCGGAGGAACGGCGGCGTGAGCAAAGCCCTTTCAACAACAGCGGCGGTTTCATCCCGTCAGCAATTTTTCGATTTTCTGTATAAATGGGGGATGCTGCTGACGGTCGTTGCGCTGATCGCCATTTTTGGTCTGGCGTCGGACAACTTCCTCGACCCGTTCAATATTATCAACATCCTGCGCTCAATCGCCATTGTTACGGTGATTGCAATTGGCGTATCCATTTCGCTGACCGTCGGCGGGTTCGATCTTTCGGTCGGCTCCACCGCCTCGCTGGCGAATTCGCTGGTGATCTCGCTGTTTGTCTGGCACGGCTTTGGCACCACCGGCGCGATCCTTTTAACCCTGGCACTCTGCCTGCTGGTAGGGCTATTTAACGCTTTTCTGATCGTTGTGCTGCGTATTCCCGACATGCTTGCCACCCTTGCCAGTCTGTTTGTGATCCAGGGGGTGGCGATGACCTACAGTTACGGTGGGTCGATCACCGAAAACATGGTGCTGCCGGACGGCGAAATGGCCGAGGGGACGATCCCCGCCGCCTTTAGCCTGCTCGGGCAGGTGCCGACAATTGTCATCATTATGCTGGTGGTGACGGTGCTGGCACAGCTTGGCCTGTCGCTGACCACCCATGGACGACGGATGTATGCCATTGGCGGCAATGCCGAAGCCGCGCGTCTTTCAGGCATCCGCACCACCCGTTACAAAGTGGCAGCCTATCTTATTGCTTCGTTACTGGCCGGACTTGGCGGCATCCTGCTGGCCTCGAGGATCGGTTCATCGCAGGTCAATGCCGGCGGGGGCTATTTGATGGATGCTGTGGCTGCCGCCTGGATAGGTTTTTCACTGGCCGGCTCGGGTAAGCCAAATGCGCTGGGAACGCTGGTGGGCGCGGTGATCCTTGGCGTGCTTTCCAACGGTCTGGTGATGCTTTCGGTACCGTATTACGCCATGGACATTATTAAGGGGCTGGTGCTGGCCGGCGCTCTTGCATTGACCTATTTCCAGCGACGCTAACTTTTCAGGGGAAAAGAGACATGAAAAAGATAACGCTTTCACTGCTGACGCTGGGACTTCTGAGCGCGCTGCCAGGGTATTCCGCTACGCCAGCACCGATCCCGGCCGCGATTGCCGATCATCAGGGACCGGTACGTATAGCGGTGATCCGCAATCTTGGGTCCGATGATAACACCACGCAGTTTGTCTCCGGGGCAGTCCTCGAAGGTAAAAAGCTTGGCTTTAAGGTCAGCACGTTCCTGAGTAACGGCGACGACGCTAAATTCCAGGATTTTGTTAATCAGGCTATCAGCCAGAAATATGACGGTATTATCCTGTCTCAGGGACGCGATCCGTACTCGACGGCGCTGGTAAAAAAAGCGGTCGAGGCCGGGATCAAGGTTTCCGTGTTTGATACCGCAGTCACCGGCGAGATCCCGGGCGTGACGGTCACCCAGCAGGATGATGCCTCGCTGACCGATCTCTCCTTCGGCGAGCTGGTTAAGGATTTTAACGGCAAGGCCAATATCATTAAGCTGTGGGTGGCGGGCTTCCCGCCAATGGAACGCCGTCAGGCCGCCTATAAAGCGCTGCTCAAGCAGAATCCGGGAATTAAAGAGCTGGAGTCAATTGGTGCAGTTTCTTCTGACGTGCAGGGCGATACGGCGAACAAAGTTGGCGCGGTGCTGGCGAAGTACCCGAAAGGGCAAATTGATGCTATCTGGGGTACCTGGGATGCGTTTAGTCAGGGCGCGTATAAAGCGCTAAAAGAGAACGGCCGTACTGAAATCAAACTTTATAGTATCGACATCTCTAATCAGGATCTTCAGTTGATGCGTGAATCCGGCAGCCCGTGGAAAGTGAGTGTGGCGGTCGATCCTAAGCTGATCGGGGCCACCAACGTGCGTTTAATCGCCAATAAGATTGCCGGAGAACCGACGCCTGCGACCTACGATTTCAAAGCTGCCGCCATCCCTCAGGCGCTGCTGGCCAGTCAGCCGGGCGCAGTGAACGTGGCCGGGCTGGGTAAAATTATTCCGGGCTGGGGCCAGACAGAAGATTTTATCGCGCCGTGGTTTGCGACCCTTGAAGCGAAAAATAAATGAGTACGCTGCCTGTGCCCGAATACAGCCGCAATATGCGGCTGATTGGCCATAGCGACCAGGGCGGTCGTCCGGACGGCGTGCAGCTGATGGTGCATCGCGGTTTTGCCTACATTGGCCATATGGTGTCGCAAGGTTTTTCAATTGTTGACGTGCGTGACCCGAAAAACCCTGAAGCGGTAGGCTATGTTCCTGCGCCACCGGGTACCTGGAATGTGCACCTTCAGGCGCATGACGATCTGCTGCTGGTGATCAATGCCCGCGATCTGTTCGCTGATGCCCGTTTTGCCGATGAAAAGGTGTACTACACCCGTCAGGTGGGCGAAACCGTCGGCGATATCCAGGATAAAGGCTGGAGCGCAGGAATGCGGGTATTCGATATTTCCGTGCCGGATAAACCGCGTGAGATAGGTTTCCTCTCCCTCGACGGGATCGGTATTCACCGCATCTGGTATGTCGGTGGCCGCTGGGCATATGTTTCCGCGCTGATCGACGGGTTTACTGACTACATCTTCCTGACCATCGATCTTGCCGATCCGCGTAAACCGGAAGTCGCCGGACGCTGGTGGCTACCGGGGATGAATCAGGCGGCAGGTGAACAGCCCGCGTGGCCAGAGGGAAAACGTTATGCGTTACATCACGCTATTATCGCTGGCGATACCGCCTATGGCAGCTGGCGTGACGGTGGCTTAACGCTGCTGGATGTAAAAGACAGAACCCAGCCGAAGCTAATTAGCCACCGCAACTGGAGCCCTCCGTTTGGCGGCGGTACCCATACGGCGCTGCCGTTGCCGGATCGCGATCTGCTGGTGGTGCTGGACGAAGCCGTGCTCGACAACCAGCAAGATGGCGAAAAGCTTATCTGGCTATTTGATATTCGTGAGCCGTCGAACCCGGTGAGTATTTCAACCTTTCCGCAGCCGAATGAAGTCGATTATGTTGCGAAAGGGGCGCATTTTGGGCCACATAACCTGCATGAAAATCGGCCGGGGAGTTTTGTCAGCTCAACGCTGATTTTCGCCACGTACCAGAATGCGGGCGTACGCGCGTATGATATTTCAGATCCGTACCGTCCGGTCGAAACCGGTGCGTTAGTCCCTGCTGCGCCACAGAAAATGATGGATACGCGGCCCGGCAGACCGCAGATTATTCAGTCCTGCGATGTGTTTGTGGACGCGCAGGGGATCATTTACAGCACGGATTACAATGGCGGATTGTCGGTGATTGAGTATCGTGGCTGAACCACCCTCACCCTAACCCTCTCCCTGAGGGAGAGGGAACAGGCCCTGGCACAGAACTGACCATAATCCTCCGTTCCGCTTTCTCCCTCACCCTGAGGGAGAGGGAACAGGGCGTGGCACAGAACTGGCCATAATCCTCCGTTCCGCTTTCCCCCTCTCCCTGAGGGAGAGGGCAGGGGTGAGGGGGAGCGGGGTTAGCTATACTGCCGGATCCGCGCAATAAACGCGTCGACATTTTCAATTCTGTCGGCCAGCAAAATCAGCGCTTTACCCAGGCTAATGGCGTGGCGCAGGCAGGCATGGCGCATTTCATCATCGGCAATGGTATCCAGATCCGCAACGTGAGAAAGCCCCACGCTGCGGCGAATCAGTTCTGTTCCGCAAAACCCTACTGCATCGTGCCAGACGTTTTGCAGAAACTGCGACACATAGCCCGGACACGCCAGTGCCCGATCCTGCGTTTTCTCAACGGCCAGTGCCTGAAAGCGTTCAGCAAAAGTATTCCACAGATCGCGGATGTCAGACAGACGCTGCTCGCGGGCAGCCGCAGCGTCCCGAATACCGAGGTGTCCCGGTACGCCACAAAAATTAAGCAGCAAGTTGCCAATGGCGGTGCCGACATCAAATCCGACAGGACCAAAAAAACCAAATTCGGCATCAATAGCTTTCAGGCTATCTTCGGTAACAAAAACAGAGCCGCTATGAATGTCTCCGTGCAGCAGTGCTTCAGCATGAGAGAAAAAGCGATGCTTAAGGACGGCGACGGCGACGTGCAATTGTGGATCGTCGCGCAGAGCCGCAGCCTCCTGCTCCAGTGCAGGTGGATAACTATTTCGTTCATGACGTTGATAAGGATCGCTAAAAAACAAATCCTCAGTGATCTCACACATTTCCGGATTAATAAAATTCGCCACCTGGCGCTTTTTCTGCTGAGGATGGAGCCAGAAATCGCTGGTATGAAACAGTGTTTGTGCCAGGTATTCGCCCAGCTGGCAGGACGCCTGCGGATAATGCACGCCCTTGATCAACTCACCGCGCCAGATGCGATGACTGGAGAGATCTTCCATCACCATGACCGCCAGAGCAGGATCAAAGTGAAGAATATTCACCGTATGCTGCGGACAATACTGATAATGTTCACGCAGGGTCTGGGCTTCAAGTCGGGCACGGTCGAGGGTAAGCGGCCAGGACTCACCGACGCAGCGGACATAAGGCAGCGCCTGTTTCACGATGATGCGACTAATACCCTCTTGATCAAAAATCTTAAACACCAGATTGAGGTTGCCGTCGCCCACCTCCTGCGCCCCGACCAGCGCGGCAGGATCTGCCAGACCGCCAAATTTTTGCGCATAGGCCACGGCATCCTGGGCGGTGAACGTTTGATACTGCGACATTGCCTCACTCCTTCATTCTTTTGATTTAAAGCCATTCAGACGTCTATACATCTGGAAATCATCCTGACACAATGTGATACATCAACGCAACAGAGATTTAACGAGATGCAGACACTACAGACAACCAGCCTGCGGATAAGCCAGAACCAGCTTTTTATCCTCGATCAGCAGGCGTTACCGCAGAAGAAAATCTGGCTGGCCGCTGACAGCGTAGATGCCCTGGTCAGCCATATTCATGCGCTTCGCGTTCGCGGCGCGCCGCTAATTGGTCTCTCCGCCAGCCTGCTGCTGGCCTTGCTGGCGGAGAACGGCGCCGGGCGCAATGAGCTGCTTTCTGCCCTGGAAACGCTGCGCGCCTCGCGTCCAACGGCGGTCAATCTGATGAATAATCTTGATCGCATGAAACTGGCGCTGGCGCAGGCTGATTTTATTCCGGCCCTGGTGAGTGAGGCTGAACGC
>Ga0302347_1000517_pt1 | contig 60202 bp, 59 predicted proteins | sample PhyWR1_FD_202178 | JGI IMG/M metagenome (GOLD analysis project Ga0302347, IMG submission 202178) | Leaf surface microbial communities from wheat plants in UC Gill Tract Community Farm, Albany, California, United States - DLSL W.R1 (v2)... | ecosystem: Host-associated > Plants > Phyllosphere >... | reverse complement strand
GTACAGCCGCGAACAGGCGGTGTACCCGGTGGCGTCCTTGATCGAAGGCAAGTACTGGCCACCGGTCGGTCGCGTCGACAACGTGTTTGGCGACCGCAACCTGGTGTGTGCGTGCCCGTCGATCGAGAGCTATCAGGAGGCGTAAACATCCAGATCATGGAGATCTAATGTGGGAGCGGGCTTGCTCGCGATGCTAACGGCGCGGTTTTCATGCAAGACCGGGTAGATTCCATCGCGAGCGAGCCCGCTCCCACAGGGATGGCTAGTTTTGCCCCACAACAAGAAACCGGAGAACCCTATGTCGTTAAGCGTGTTCGACCTGTTCAAGATTGGCATCGGCCCCTCCAGTTCCCATACCGTCGGCCCCATGCGTGCTGCTGCGCGTTTTGCCGAAGGTCTGCGCCGTGATGAGCTGCTGCAACAAACAGCCTGCGTAAAAGTTGAACTCTATGGCTCCCTCGGCGCCACCGGCAAAGGCCACGGCAGCGACAAAGCCGTGCTGCTGGGGCTTGAAGGCCAGCATCCGGATACCGTCAACACTGAAATCGTGGCCGAACGACTGGCCGCCATTCGCAGCAGCGGGCGCTTGAACCTGCTGGGCGAACACCCCATCGATTTCAACGAAAAATCGCACCTGGCGATGATTCGCAAACCCCTGCCCTATCACCCCAACGGCATGATTTTTCGGGCTCTGGATGCCGCCGGCATCCAGATCCGCAGCCGCGAGTATTACTCGGTCGGCGGTGGTTTTGTGGTGGATGAAGGCGCCGCGGGCGCTGACCGTATCGTCGAAGACAGCACCCCGCTGCAATACCCCTTCAAGACCGCCAAGGATTTATTGCGCCATTGCGTCACTCATGACCTGTCGATCAGTGAAGTGATGATGGCCAACGAAAGCGCCTGGCGCCCCGAGGCCGAGACCCGCGCCGGCTTGCTGAATATCTGGCAAGTGATGCAGGACTGCGTGAGTGCGGGTTGCCGCAACGAAGGCATCTTGCCCGGCGGACTAAAGGTCAAGCGACGGGCCGCTGCACTGCACCGTCAACTGTGCAGCAACCCCGAGGCCGCGTTGCGCGATGCCTTGTCAGTACTGGACTGGGTGAACCTGTATGCCCTGGCCGTCAATGAAGAAAACGCCAACGGCGGGCGCGTCGTCACTGCGCCGACCAACGGGGCGGCGGGGATTATCCCGGCCGTGTTGCATTACTACATGCGTTTTATCGGCGGCGCCAATGAAGACGGCGTCGTCCGATTTCTGCTCACCGCCGCCGCCATCGGCATTCTGTACAAGGAAAACGCCTCGATTTCCGGAGCGGAAGTCGGCTGCCAGGGTGAAGTCGGCGTGGCCTGCTCAATGGCGGCCGGCGCGCTGTGTGAAGTGCTGGGCGGCAACGTACAGCAAGTCGAGAACGCCGCCGAAATCGGCATGGAGCACAACCTCGGCCTGACCTGCGATCCGATTGGCGGGCTGGTGCAAGTGCCGTGCATCGAACGTAACGCGATGGGCTCGGTCAAGGCCATCAACGCAGTGCGCATGGCCCTGCGCGGTGATGGTCAGCATTTTGTCTCGCTCGACAAGGTGATCCGCACCATGCGCCAGACCGGAGCCGACATGAAAAGCAAATACAAGGAGACCGCCCGCGGCGGTCTCGCTGTCAACATTATTGAGTGCTGATTTTCAAGGAGTCTCGAATGTCCACCGAACAACTGCTTAAAACCCCGCTGCATGCACTGCACCTTGAACTCGGCGCCCGCATGGTTCCGTTTGCCGGCTACGACATGCCCGTGCAATACCCGCTGGGGGTGATGAAAGAACACCAGCACACCCGTGAACAGGCCGGGTTGTTCGATGTATCGCACATGGGCCAGATCCGTCTGACCGGCGCCGATGCAGCCAAGGCACTGGAAGCTCTGGTGCCGGTCGACATCATCGACCTGCCGGTAGGCATGCAACGTTATGCCATGTTCACCAACGAACAGGGCGGTATCCTCGATGACCTGATGGTCGCCAATCTGGGCAATGACGAGCTGTTCCTGGTGGTCAACGCCGCTTGCAAGGATCAGGACCTGGCCCACCTGCGCAAGCATTTGAGCGCCCATTGCCAGATCCAGCCGCTGTTTGAAGAGCGCGCCCTGCTCGCCCTGCAAGGCCCGGCTGCAGTCAAGGTGCTGCAACGCCTGGCGGCGCAAGTGGCGAACATGACCTTTATGCAATTTGCCCCGGTGACCTTGCTGGGCGCGGACTGCTACGTCAGCCGCTCGGGTTATACCGGCGAAGACGGCTTTGAGATTTCAGTCCCTGCTGATCGCGCCGAAGAGTTGGCTCGTCGCCTGCTGGCTGAGCCAGAAGTGCAGGCCATCGGCCTGGGCGCGCGGGACTCCCTGCGCCTGGAAGCGGGCCTGTGCCTGTACGGCCACGACATGAATGACACCACCACGCCAATCGAAGCCAGCCTGCTCTGGGCCATCTCCAAGGCCCGTCGAGCTGACGGCCCGCGGGCCGGTGGTTTCCCGGGCGCCGAAAATATCTTCGCCCAGCAGCAGAACGGTGTGGCGCGCAAACGCGTGGGCCTGTTGCCGCAGGAGCGTACCCCGGTGCGAGAAGGCGCAGAAATTGTCGATGCCGACGGCACCGTGATCGGCATGGTGTGTAGTGGTGGTTTTGGCCCTACCCTGGGCGCGCCATTGGCAATGGGTTATCTGGATATCGCATTCACACCCGTGGACACTGATGTCTGGGCAATAGTTCGGGGCAAGCGCGTACCGATGAAAGTGTCGAAGATGCCGTTTGTAGCGCAACGTTATTACCGGGGCTAAACAGTAAGTTATACAGTTGCATGTTCACGGTGCGCACGTGACATGCAACTGCCACATAACAGTGCAAACTTTCGATAGCGAAAACAGTGTTTAATACACGAAAATAATTGAACACTTCTATAACGTTCCGTTCTTTTAACATGGGTCAAGTGCATTAAAAACGGCAGCCCTGCGGCGTATTTAAAGGGGCTTGTTTTTTCAATTACAGTTTCGTAGAGTTTGCTCACTGTGTTTGCATGGGTCGCTGGAATCGTGACCTGGGCAGTAGCTCAACGTTTGCTACATCCCGTTCTGCGTCTCTTACTTTCCTGCAACCCAGCACCAGTACTCTTTCATGTGAAAGAGGCTGTCATTAATTGTTAGCGTCAAGGAATTAAGAAATGTCTCAACGTCAGAGCGGTACGGTCAAGTGGTTCAACGACGAGAAGGGGTTTGGTTTTATCACCCCTGAAAACGGCCCGGACCTGTTTGTGCACTTCCGTGCCATCCAGGGCAATGGCTTCAAAAGCCTGAAGGAAGGCCAGAAAGTGACCTTCATCTCGGTTCAAGGTCAAAAAGGCCTGCAGGCAGACGAAGTTCAAGCCGAAGGCTGATCTCGTACACAAAAGCCTCTGATGGTGACATCAGAGGCTTTTTTATGGCCGTTATTCCGTAAGATGGCTTTTTTCCTTCACGAGACCCTGCCATGTCGAAACAACCACTTAGCCCTCAAGGCGACTTTCCCGCCGTTGGCCTGGGGCGCCGCCTGGCAGCCATGTTCTACGACTTTCTGCTGTGTACCGCCCTGCTGATCGTCACCACCTTTATCTACAAGCTGATCATGATGAGCTTTATTGGCGAAGCCAAAATGCGTGAGCTGTCTGAAGCAGGCGCCTTGGACGGTGACCCGCTGTTGTCGACCCTCCTGTTTTTTGTCCTGTTCGGCTTCTTTGCCAAGTTCTGGACCCATTCCGGGCAAACCCTGGGCATGCAGGTCTGGGGGGTTCGCGTGCAGAACGCCGATGGTACGGCTATCAGCCTGTGGCAAGCCTTGCTGCGTTTTATCGTTTCCATTGGCTCATGGCTATGCCTGGGGCTGGGTTTTATCTGGTCGGTCTTCGACAAGCAAAATCGCACCTGGCATGACATGTATTCCAATACGCAGTTGGTACGCATCCCCAAGCAGAAGAAATAAAAAAAGCCCGTATCTCGCGATACGGGCTTTTTTGTTGCCCTTGTAGGAGCGGGCTTGCTCGCGATGAAGACAACGCGGATTCTCAGTTGAACCGCGCCGATGCTATCGCGAGCAAGCCCGCTCCCACACGGGTGTGCGGCTTACTCCGCCAGCTTGAAGGTGATGAAGCTGGCACGCCCCTGACGCAGAACTCGCATAGACACCGAACGGTTCTTCGGCAATGCCTTGGCGATCTCGGTGAACTCCTTGCCATTGGTGATTGCCTGATTGTTCAGGTGGGTAATCACGTCACCAGGCTGCAGGCCAATCAAGGCCGCAGGACCGTCCTGAACGTCAGTGATGATCACACCGCCCTTGATGTCGTTGGCCTTCTTCTGCTCTTCACTCAGGTCCGCAACGGACACACCGAGACGATTGCTGCTTTGCTCGGCGCCGTTAACCGAAGCGATATCCTTCGCGTCATCAGGGATGGCGCCAACAGTCAGGTCCAGGGTTTTGCGCTTGCCGTCACGAATCACATCAAGCGTTGCCTTGCTCCCCGCCTTGAGGGCACCAACCAGGTGCGGCAAATCTGCCGACATGACGATCGGCTGACCGTTCATGCTCAGAATCACGTCACCTACCTGCAGACCGCCTTTGGCAGCCGGGCCATCATCCAGTACCTGTGCTACCAGTGCACCGGCAGGTTTATCCAGACCAAAGGACTCGGCCAGGTCCTTGTTGACCTCTTGAATCACCACGCCCAACCAGCCACGGCTGACCTTGCCACCGGCCTTGAGCTGGTTGGCCACGTCCATCGCCACATCGATAGGAATCGCGAAGGACACGCCCATAAAGCCGCCCGAACGGGTGTAGATCTGCGAGTTGATACCCACCACTTCCCCTGCCAGGTTGAACAGCGGACCACCCGAGTTGCCCGGGTTGATCGGCACGTCAGTCTGGATAAACGGAACATAGCTTTCATTTGGCAGGCTGCGCCCCATGGCACTGATGATGCCCTGGGTGACGGTGTGGTCAAAGCCAAACGGCGAACCGATGGCAACTACCCACTGGCCGGCCTTGAGGTCCTGAGACTTGCCCAGTTTCAGCACTGGCAGGTTCTTGCCATCAATCTTGAGCAAGGCCACGTCGGAGCGCGGATCTGTGCCCACCAGCTTGGCTTTCATCTCGCTGCGATCGGACAGGCGCACGATGATTTCATCGGCATCAGCAACCACATGGTTGTTGGTCAGGATGTAGCCATCGGGAGAGATGATAAAACCCGAGCCCAGGGACTGGGCCTCGCGCTGACGACCGCCTTTGCCGGCAGGTGGCATGCTGCGCTCGAAGAACTCGCGCAGCCCCGGCGGCAGGCCTTCCAGGTCGGGCATTTGCCCCATGCTGGAGACCCGCCGCTCCGGCAGTTTTTGTGTGGTGCTGATATTCACCACGGCCGGTGAGGCTTGTTCAACCAATTGGGTGAAGTCAGGTAGCTGCGCTTCAGCCATGACCGGCACTGCCTGCCCGAGCATCAGCACGGCTGCAAAAATGGGTAGATAAGATTTCAATCGAGGCATCGACATACAGCTCCCGTTAATAACAGCAGAGTTAAGCGACAGGCACCAAAAAACAAGTCCAAAGCATAGACCGTTTTTCAGGCCCCGGAAAACAAACAAGGCCAGAGCCCTTGAGGGCCCTGACCTTTATAAAAAGACAAAAAAATGGCAAATCGAAAATTGTCACCCGCCATGTCGGTGCAACCCTATGGTTTGGCCTGGGCGTCGTCTTTGCCGACACGCATCGAGAGTGCGATCCGCTCCGCAGTTCCCATCGGGATTTCACCCACCACAGTGGCCATCATGTCGCCCTGAGGTGTGCTCAGGTGTCGTGTGACGGCGGCTGTAGGCCCCAGCTGAACACGGGCATCAGGCACCGCAGCTCCCTGCAGCGGCTCGATAAACACGGAGAAGCGCGTCAGCCCGTCGTCATACAGCAGGCTGGTGACTTCGGTCCGGGTGCGCGGGTCACGGTGTAGCGTACTGCTGACTTGCTCGAAACCGGAAGGCAGCCAGTCGGAATGCCAGGCCTGGGTTGTGCTGCCCTGTTTGGCCCCGGCATCCGCCTGGGCAACAGGTTGGCACTTCGCGGCAGGGCTGAGCTGGCTGTCATCCGGTGGCGTTGTGGTCAAGGTGGTGAACTGGTACCGCTCAAGCAATTGCCCCTTGTCATTGAGCAACAATGACTTGATAGGCAAACCGGTTTCCCGGTCCAGATACAGTTCAAAGCCGTAGCGATGCTGGTCACGCGGCGCCAGCGAAATAACCGCTACCGGGCGCCCGGCAACCCTGGAGTTGCCTTCCATTGCCACGGTATACAGATCATTGAGCTTCTGTACATCGAACTGCCGCGCCGCAACAGCGGAGACATCCCCCAAGCGCGGGGCCAGCTTGCCAGTGACACATTCAGTGCGCCCGTCTGCTCGAATCACCTCTTGTGCAGGGCCATCGAGTTGCATCAACCGCTCACGAACCTTGCCATCCTGCACAAGGTGCCAGATGCTGTGGGTAGAAAAACTACCGTTGCGTTCGTAAACGAAAGTGCCTTGATAACTGTGCTGTTGCTCGGCCTGCCCAAGACGTTTGAGCCAGTCCTGGGCTTCATCCGCATGGGCAGGCACAACAAACCAGCCACTGAGCAGAAGAGGTAGCAAGGGTAGGACGCGCATGATGGTCCTTAACGGTTTTCCAGGCTCGCAGCACGAGCATAAGGCAGTGGGCTTTCAGCCCCTTTCAATGCGGCTTGCTCTGCGTGCTGGCGCAGGTACCCTGGCAAACGCTGGTCCTGCCAGCCCGGCTGACCTTGCAGCACACCGTTGGCCATCGGGCCGGTGGCCTGGTCGGCGCTTTCGCTGTAGTTGGCCAGTACTGCCGGGCCCTTGGCCATCGGTGCACTCAGGCTTTGAGCCGGGTTTTGCTGAGCAAGCTGGTTACCAACGATATCGTCCTGGTTGTACAGGCGTACACCCGCCAGAACAGCGACGGTTACCGACGCGGCTACGGCCAGACGACCAATGCTGCGCCACGGCCCGCGGACTACCTTGGCCGGGGTTTGCTCTTCGGCCAGCGCGGCCGAAACGGCAGATGCGATGTCCAGGCGCGGAATCAACAGGTCCTTGTGCATCACAGCACGCGCTACCTGATAACGGGACCAGGTGTCACGGGTTTGTGTGTCGTCGAAGGCATTCAATACCCGACGCAGTTCCAGTTCGTCCGCTTCGTTATCCATCACTGCGGACAGCGATTCCTGCAGGGCTTCACGACTCATGGCGGTTCCTCTCTTGGCTGTCGCCGCTGTCTCAGTTTTCCTGCAACAACGGCTGCAGGGCTTTGTCTATGGCTTCCCGGGCGCGGAAAATCCGGGAGCGCACGGTACCTACCGGGCATTGCATGACGCTCGCAATGTCCTCATAACTCAGACCATCGAATTCACGTAAAGTTAACGCCGTACGCAAATCTTCTGGCAGTAGCTGAATAGTGCGATGAACGGTGCCCTCGATCTCGTCACGGAGCAAAGCGCGCTCCGGCGACTCAAGATCCTTGAGACCATGATCACCATCGTAAAACTCGGCATCTTCCGAGCTCACGTCACTGTCAGGTGGACGTCGACCGCGTGACACCAGGTAATTTTTCGCCGTATTAATGGCGATGCGATACAGCCAAGTGTAAAAGGCGCTGTCTCCGCGAAAATTACCGAGCGCCCGGTAGGCCTTGATAAAGGCCTCTTGGGCAACGTCCTGGGCTTCATGGGTGTCGTGCACAAAACGCACGATCAACCCGAGAATTTTGTGTTGATACTTCAACACCAGCAGATCGAATGCGCGCTTGTCGCCACGCTGTACGCGCTCGACCAGCTGCTGATCCTCTTCCTGGGCTAGCATGAATACTCCTCATAAGACCGGGAGGAAGATTGCTTTGCTAATTGATCAGGCTTGCAAACATAGACTCGGGCTTTTCGCAAAAGTTCTCTCCCCCCTGGCAAGTTTCCTGCGCGCTCGGATTTGGCACACACGAAAACGCAGCTCGGGCCTGGCCGGCTGCGTCAATAATCTTGTCGTCAAATTCAGCTGTCGAGTCGAAAAAACAAACCCCGCATCAATTTGGACGCCGTTCCCCTGCATCAAGGAGAGCCCACTATGGAACCCCAGGCCATACGAAAAGTTCAAAACCATCGTACGAAACCACCCAAGATGCACTACGAAATCGTACCAGAACTCGAGTCATTCCTGAGCCCTGCCACTACTCGCAGATTAATTGTGCAAATCGACATGCAGACCCTGCGAGTCTGAGGCACACTTTGCGCCCGCTGTAATTTCACAATGCCATAAAGGCCCGGCCATTGTGCCGATCCCCCCTTCTATATACTAGAGGGCGCTTTTTTGCGGATGTCAGAAGAATGAGCCAACATTTTCAACATGATGTGCTGGTGATTGGCAGCGGCGCTGCCGGTTTGAGCCTTGCGCTCACGTTACCCAGCCATATGCGTATTGCAGTGCTTAGCAAGGGCGATCTGGCCAATGGTTCAACGTTCTGGGCCCAGGGTGGCGTCGCCGCTGTTCTGGATGACACCGATACGGTGCAGTCCCATGTCGATGACACCCTCAATGCCGGTGGCGGGCTATGCCATGAAGACGCGGTACGCTTCACCGTCGAGCACAGCCGCGAAGCCATCCAGTGGCTGATCGACCAGGGTGTGCCGTTCACCCGCGATGACACCATCGACCCCGAGCAACAGGGCTTCGAGTTCCACCTCACCCGTGAAGGCGGGCACAGTCATCGGCGCATCATCCATGCGGCCGACGCCACGGGCGCGGCGATTTTCAAGACATTGCTCGAACAGGCCCGCCAGCGCCCCAATATCGAACTGCTCGAACAGCGCGTCGCCGTCGACCTGATTACCGAGCGTCGGCTGGGCATGCCGGGCGATCGCTGCCTGGGCGCCTATGTGCTGGATCGTGCCACGGGCGAGGTTGACACCTTCGGCTCGCGGTTCACCATCCTGGCTACTGGCGGCGCGGCCAAGGTGTATCTCTACACCAGCAACCCCGACGGCGCCTGTGGTGATGGCATTGCCATGGCCTGGCGCTCGGGCTGCCGCGTGGCCAACCTGGAATTCAACCAGTTCCACCCCACTTGCCTGTACCACCCCCTGGCCAAGAGCTTTCTGATCACCGAAGCCCTGCGGGGCGAAGGCGCGCACCTCAAGCTGCCCAACGGTGAGCGTTTCATGCACCGCTTCGACCCGCGGGACGAACTGGCACCGCGGGATATCGTCGCCCGGGCCATCGACCATGAAATGAAGCGTCTGGGCATCGATTGCGTGTACCTGGATATCAGCCATGAATCCGATACCTTTATCAAGGCCCACTTCCCGACGGTTTATGAGCGCTGCCTGGAATTTGGTATCGACATCACCAAACAGGCCATCCCGGTGGTCCCGGCGGCGCATTACACCTGTGGTGGGGTCATGGTCGACGAACATGGTCATACCGATGTACCGGGCCTGTATGCCATTGGCGAAACCAGCTTCACCGGCCTGCATGGCGCCAACCGCATGGCCAGCAACTCGCTGCTGGAATGCTTTGTGTACGCCAAGTCGGCAGCGGCCGACATCCTCGCCCAGGCGCCCGAAATCGCCGCGCCCGTGGCACTGCCGAGCTGGGATGCCAGCCAGGTGACCGACTCCGATGAAGACGTGATCATCGCCCACAACTGGGATGAGCTACGGCGCTTTATGTGGGACTACGTGGGCATCGTGCGCACCAACAAGCGCCTGCAACGGGCCCAACACCGGGTGCGTCTGCTGCTGGATGAAATTGACGAGTTCTACAGCAACTACAAGGTCAGCCGCGACCTGATCGAGCTGCGCAACCTGGCGCAAGTGGCCGAGCTGATGATCCGCAGTGCCATGGCGCGCAAGGAGTCACGGGGTTTGCATTACACCCTCGACTACCCGCACATGCTGCCCGAGGCCCAGGACACTATTCTGGTGCCAGCCACCTACGCCGACTGAACTTCAGGCGCACGCGCAAGCGCCGGTGCTGATCCGGCGCCAGCGCGGTGGCCGGGATGCACACCGCCCGCACCCGCCACTCACCCGGCAAGCGAAAACGCACAATTACCACCAAGGGCAGCGCCAGGCTGTCGCGGCGCAACTGTACCGCTTGCCAGCCCTTGTCCCGGCTCCACAACTGCCAACCATCGGCATCATGGCGCAACCGGGTAATGGCACTGCCATGGGTCAGGCGGATGTGCCGTGGCAGCGCCCAGACCCCGTGCGCCAGACACAGCAAAGCGCCGAGCAGCTGTGCCCAGGCAGGTATTGAAAGCAGGCAAATCGAGATCAGCGCCAGCAGCTGGGCTGCAAGATACGCCGCCAGCAATTGCCCGCAGGCATGCCAGCGGCATTCAAAATGATTACTTGGGCTGGACACGATCCAGAATCATGCGAACCATGCGCTGCAGCTCCGGGTCTTCGGACTCGGCGCGCTCCATAAACCAGCCAAACATGTCCTGGTCTTCACATTCCAGCAGCTTGCGATAGCATTCGCGGTCCACGTCATTAAGGGTGGCGTACACCTCCTTGACGAAAGGCACCAGCAACACGTCAAGTTCAAGCATGCCGCGACGGCTGTGCCAGTAGAGACGATTGAGTTCAACATCTTCGACCATGGAGCGCTCCTCAAATAGAACGCAAGTATACAGGCCGATCGATCATAGAACAGACGGCTTTGGTCGGTCCCGTCCATCCTTTGCGAACTACCCATTTGCAAGGCGCACCTCTATGATGTGCTCCAGACTTATTCAACTGCGATGACCCATGGCCGACTCTGCTTTTTTCTGCACCCTGAACCACGAAGGCATTCTTGCTGTGATCGGCAACGACGCCAGCAAGTTTCTGCAGGGGCAGTTGACCTGCAACCTCAACTATTTGAGTGAAACCCGCTCAAGCCTTGGCGCCCGTTGCACGCAAAAAGGCCGCATGCAATCGAGCTTTCGCATCGTGCTGCAAGACAACGGCTGCCTGCTGGCAATGGCCCGCGAACTGGTTGAGCCCCAGTTGGCGGACCTGAAAAAATACGCCGTGTTCTCCAAGTCCAAACTGACCGATGACAGTGCCAACTGGGTACGCTTTGGCCTGGTAAATGCAGACTCGGCGCTGCAAAGCCTGGGCCTGCACCTGCCAGCTGAAACTGACAGCGTCGCCCGCGCCAGCGACCTGATCGCCATTCGCGCTTCTGAAGGCCGCGCGGAACTCTGGGCCCCTGTCGAACAGACTGAAAGCCTCGTTCAGCACCTCAAGGCACAGCTGCCCGAGGCCGACCTCAACCAATGGCTGCTGGGCCAGGTTCGCGCCGGTATTGGCCAGGTCATGGCCCAAACCCGTGAGTTGTTCATTCCGCAAATGATCAACCTGCAGGCCGTAGGCGGTGTCAGCTTCAAAAAAGGCTGCTACACCGGCCAGGAAATCGTTGCGCGCATGCAATACCTGGGCAAACTCAAACGCCACCTCTACCGCCTGTCCCTTGAGGCGGGGCATGCTGCGCCCGCCCCCGGCACGCCGCTGTTTACCCCGTCCCACGCCAGTTCCGTGGGCGAAGTGGTACTGGCCGCTAACGCCGAAAACGGTGTTGAGCTGCTAGCCGTGCTGACCAGCGATGCTGCGCAAGGCGGAGATATTCACTTGGGTGACCTGCAAGGCCCTGGCCTTTCACTGCTTGAGCTGCCGTATCAACTGGACCGCGATCGCGAAATCCAGCGTTGATTGCCACACATTGAAATGCAGTACCTAGAGAAATGAGCATGCTGGCGCACAGAGTCCAAATGGACTTGCTTAAGGCCATTGATAGAGATGACCTGGTTCTACCCACACTACCGGAAGTAGCGTTAAACATTCGCAAGGCCGCGGAAAACCCTGAAATCAGCGTCAGCAACTTGAGCAAGGTCATAGGTCGTGACACCGCGCTGTCAGCGCGGTTGATCAAAGTGGTCAACAGCCCGATGTTGCGCGCCACCCGCGAGGTGACTGACCTGCACACAGCCATCACCCGCCTGGGGGTCAACTACAGCAGCAATCTGGCGATCGGGCTGGTGATGGAGCAAATCTTCCATGCCCGCTCGGAAGTGGTCGAGCAGAAAATGCGCGATGTATGGCGCCAGAGCCTGGAAGTGGCCGGCATCTGCTACACCCTGTGCCGCCGTCATACCTTGCTCAAGCCTGACCAGGCGGCACTGGGTGGCCTGGTGCATCAGATCGGCGTCCTGCCCATCCTGACTTATGCCGAAGAGCACAACGAACTGCTTTCCGATCCGATTTCCCTTAACCACGTCATTGACAGCATTCACCCGCTGATTGGCGACAAACTGCTGGCAGGCTGGGAGTTTCCTGAAATGCTGCTAAAGATTCCCGGGCAGTATCAGGACTTTTCTCGACAAACCAAAGCCATCGACTACATCGATCTGGTGCAAATCGCGACCGTGTTTAAGGGGCAAGATATTGAAGCCCTGGACGCCCTGCACGCTTTCAAAAAGTTGAAGGTGGACGCTGATGATTTGAAGTTTCAGGAGCAACTGCACGAAGCGTGCTGGATGTTTATCTAAGCCTCTGAATCTGTGGGAGCGGGCTTGCTCGCGATGCAGGCGACGCGGTCTGTCAGTTACACCGAATCGGTTCAATCACGGGCAAGCCCGCTCCCACAGGGGATTTGACGCTGGGCTAACGCCCATTGGCCGGAACGAAACTCACCCGTACTTTCAGCCCGCCCTGCGCGCCATCATGCAAACTGATCTGGGCAAGATGGGCGCGACAGATTTCACCCACAATCGCCAGCCCCAGCCCAGAGCCTGCCACCTGCTGATTACGTCGGTAGAAGCGTTCAAATACCCGTTCGCGATCTTCATGGGGAATGCCCGGACCATCATCCTCGACTTCCAGTACTGCGGGTGCTGTCACGCGCAAAATCACATTGCCACCCACCGGTGTGTGGGCCATGGCATTGTCCACCAGGTTGCTCAGCAGCTCATGCAGCAACGTGGGCTCACCCTTCAGCCATACTGGCTGGTCGGCTTCAAGCGCCAGGGCAAAACCCCGCGCATGGGCCAGCGGCGCCATGGCCATGCCCAGCTCGCGGGCCAATTGACTCAGATCGAGCAACTGCGCACCGCCTTCGGCAATGGCCCGGGCGCCGTTTTCGATGCGCGCCAGCGACAGCAATTGATTGGCCAAATGGGTCAGCCGGTCCGTGCCCTGGGCCGCTTGCTCGAGGGTATGGCGCAATGTCTGTGGATCCTTCGCACGCAACCCCAGTTCAAGCTGGGCCTTGAGGACCGCCAGAGGCGTGCGCAACTCATGGGCGGCGTCAGCGATAAACTGCGCCTGACGTGCGAACTGCCCACGCAAACGCTCGGTAAAATGATTGAGCGCCTGTACCAATGGTCGCAGTTCTCGCTGCACCGACACCAGCGGCAAGGGTCGCAGATCATCCATCTCGCGCTCCTCCACGGCACTGCGCAAACGCTCCAGCGGACGCAAAGCGGCGCTTACGGCAAACCACACGACCAACAACGCCCCCAGCCCCAGCATGCCCAGGCGCAGCAAAGTGTCCGCCATCAAGCTACGGGCCATGGCCACCCGCGCTTCGTCGGTCTCGGCCACCCGGATTTCCGCCATGCCATTCATGCTGGGTTCGGTCACCGCCTTGAGCAAACTCACAACACGTACGTTCTGGCCAAGGTAGGTGCCGTTATAGAAACGTGCCAACGCCGGATAATCATCGGTACGCGGCGTGCCTGCAGGCGGCGCAGGGAGGTTCTCATAGCCGGAAATCAACTTTTGATGAATATCGTTGACCTGATAGTAAATACGCCCGGCACTGTCGTAGGCAAAGGTATCAAGGGCAACGTAGGGCACATCCGCACTGAGGCTGCCATCACGCTGCGACAGGCCGGCGGCAATGGTCCGTGCCGATGCCAGCAGGGTGCGGTCATATGCCGTATCGGCAGCCTCGCGACCATTGAAATAAGCACTCAAGCTGCTCGCCAGCATCAACACAACCAGCAACAGCGTAAGGTGCCACAACAGGCTCCAGCGCAAGCTGTCGAGCTTAAACATCGCGGCCTTCCAGCAAATACCCCAGGCCCCTGAACGTCACGATCGCCACTGCCTGGCCGTCGAGTTTTTTGCGCAAGCGGTGAATGTAAATCTCGATGGCGTCCGGGCTTGCTTCCTCGTCCAGGCCGAACACCTGAGCCGCCAGCTGCTCCTTGCTCATGACCCTGCCAGGGCGCGCTATCAGCGCTTCGAGTACCGCCTGCTCGCGGGAGGTCAACACCAGCAGATCATTGCCAAGGGTGAAGCGCCGGGTTCCGAGGTCGTAGACCAGGGCGCCGCATTGCTGCAGCCGTTCGCCCCCCAGCACACTGCGCCGCAGCAGCGCCTTGACCCGGGCTTCCAGCTCCGTCAATTCAAACGGCTTGGCCAGGTAATCGTCGGCCCCCAGATTAAGTCCGTGAACCCGGTCCTTGACGTCACTGCGTGCGGTCAGCATCAACACCGGCAAGGTTTTGCCTCGGGCCCGTAAACGCGCCAGTACTTCAAAGCCATCCATGCGCGGCAGACCTACATCCAGAATCGCCACGGCATATTCTTCACTGCTCAAGGCCAGGTCGGCGGCCACGCCATCATGCAGAACATCCACGGTCAGGCCTGTACCTTTCAGGGCTTGGGCAACACTCTCGGCCAGCTGTAGCTGATCCTCGACCAAAAGCACACGCATCGGTTTCACCTCGATTTTTTGTCCAGGCCGCAGCCTTTTGTGCGCGGAGTGTACAGACGGCAGGAGTGCTGTGAAGCCCAAAAGCAGTGAATCTGTTTTGAAAGGTTAGCGAAAGGTTGGCCGGCTAGCATCGCGAGACTGACAGCAATCCCTGTCGCCGTCATGCACTGCATGATGGTCCGAAAAACGCCTCGAAGCGTTTTCGCCAATAAGAACAATAATGGAGCACCTGCATGCTGACCTATCAGCTCGAAGCCCTTCATCCCTGTATTTCACCCCTACCCGCGCTCTGTCGCGATGATTTTGCACACCCCAAAACTGCCCTATAAAAATAAAAGCTCCTGAGGAGACGATATGAAATTCCCCCTGCGCACTCTGGCTATTGCGGCCGGCTGCATGCTCTTCACTGGCCAACTGCTGGCTGAACCCAAACGCCCCGAATGCATTGCCCCGGCGTCCCCTGGCGGCGGCTTTGACCTGACCTGCAAACTGGCGCAAAGCGCACTGGTCAACGAGAAGCTGTTGAGCAAACCCATGCGTGTGACCTACATGCCAGGTGGCGTGGGGGCTGTTGCCTACAACGCCGTGGTCGCCCAGCGCCCGGCCGATGCTGGCACCCTGGTAGCCTGGTCCAGTGGTTCCTTGCTTAACCTGGCCCAGGGCAAGTTCGGCCGCTTCGATGAAAACGCCGTGCGCTGGCTGGCAGCGGTCGGCACCAGCTACGGTGCCATTGCGGTGAAGAAGGACTCGCCCTACAAGAATCTCGATGATCTGGTTCAGGCCCTGAAAAAAGACCCGAGCAAAGTGGTGATCGGCTCGGGCGGCACCGTGGGCAGCCAGGACTGGATGCAGACCGCCCTGATTGCCAAGGCCGCAGGGATCAACCCGCGGGACCTGCGTTATGTGGCACTGGAGGGCGGCGGTGAAATCGCTACCGCGCTGCTGGGTGGCCATATTCAGGTAGGCAGCACAGATATTTCCGACTCCATGCCCCATATCCAGAGCGGTGATATGCGCCTGCTCGCCGTATTCGCCAACGAGCGCCTCGACGAGCCGGAGATGAAGGACATCCCGACTGCCAAGGAACAGGGCTACGACATTGTCTGGCCTGTAGTGCGCGGCTTCTATCTGGGGCCAAAAGTCAGCGATGCAGAATACGCCTGGTGGAAAGAGGCTTTTGACAAGCTGCTGGCCTCCGAAGAGTTCGCCACATTGCGTGATCAGCGCGAACTGTTCCCCTTCGCCATGACCGGCCCGGAGCTGGACACCTATGTGAAAAAGCAGGTGGCTGACTACAAAGTACTGGCCCAGGAATTCGGCCTGATCCAGTAACCGCCGCCGACCACTGGCTGTACCCTTGCGCACAGGGGCACAGCCCAGGAGTGAACCATGCTTGCACAACGCGTTTTTGCTTCAGCCCTGCTGCTTGTCTGCGCCGGTTTGGCAGCGATGGCATGGCCTTATCAAGCAGCCTTTTCCTACGAACCCGTTGGACCTCGCGCTTTCCCTTTACTGATGCTGGCGTTAATGGGATTGGGGCTGACCTACATGATCTTTCGCCCCTCACCCGTAGTACACAGCGAAGATGACCCCAAACTGGATCGTGAAACCCTGACCAAGATCGGTCTGTGCATCGTGCTGTTGCTGATCTTTGCCGGCACCTTCGAACCTCTCGGTTTTATCCTCAGCAGCATCCTGGTCGGCATCCCGCTGGCACGTCTGTATGGCGGGCGCTGGCTGCCCAGCAGCGTGATCATCAGCTTGGTGAGCGTTGGCCTTTATTTACTCTTTGATAAAGCCATGGACGTTCCGCTGCCGCTTGGCCTGCTCGACGTTCTGGAGGACTGATATGGATACTTTTGGCTATTTGGGCCAGGGCTTCGGCGTCGCGCTCAGCCCGTACAACCTGGTCACGGCCCTGTGCGGCACCTTGATCGGCACTGTGGTCGGCCTGTTGCCCGGGCTTGGCCCGATCAACGGGGTCGCCCTGCTGATCCCCATCGCGTTCGCTCTGGGCTTGCCACCGGAATCGGCGCTGATCCTGCTGGCGGCGGTGTATTTGGGCTGTGAATACGGCGGGCGTATCAGCTCGATCCTGCTGAACATCCCCGGCGAAGCCTCGACCGTGATGACCACCCTCGACGGTTACCCGATGGCGCGTAAAGGTCTGGCTGGCGTGGCGCTGTCGCTGTCGGCCTGGAGCTCATTTATTGGCGCCTTTATCGCCACCTGCGGCATGGTGCTGTTTGCTCCGCTACTGGCCAAGTGGGCTATTGCCTTCGGCCCGGCTGAGTATTTCGTATTGATGGTGTTTGCCATTGTCTGCCTCGGCGGCATGGCCGGAGACCGTCCGCTCAAGACCTTTATCGCTGCGCTTATCGGCTTGTTTCTGGCCTGCGTGGGGATTGATGCCAACAGCGGCGTATACCGTTTCACCGGTGATAACATCCACCTGACTGACGGCATTCAGTTTGTCGTACTGGTACTGGGCCTGTTCTCCATCAGCGAAATTTTGCTGCTGCTGGAAAAAACCCATCGCGGCCAGGAGGCGGTAAAGGCCACCGGGCGCATGATGTTTAATTTCAAGGAAGCGTCTGCGGTATTCGCGGTGAATATCCGTTGCGGGTTGCTCGGGTTCATCATGGGTGTCCTGCCGGGTGCAGGTGCCACACTGGCCAGCGCTGTGTCCTATATGACGGAAAAACGCCTGGCGGGTACTTCCGGAAAATTCGGCGAGGGTGATATGCGCGGTCTGGCAGCTCCCGAAACCGCAATCGGGGCATCGGCCTGCGGCGCCCTGGTGCCGATGCTGACCCTGGGCGTACCGGGCTCGGGCACCACGGCGGTGATGATCGGCGCACTCTCGCTGTACAACATCACCCCCGGCCCGCTGTTGTTTCAGCAGCAGCCGGATATCGTCTGGGGCCTGATCGCGTCGTTGTTTATCGCCAACGTCATGCTGGTGATCCTCAACATCCCGATGATCCGCATCTTCACCCGGATTCTGTCGGTGCCTAACTGGGCCCTGGTGCCAGCAATCGCCATCATCACAGCCATTGGTGTGTACGCTGTGCACGCCACGACCTTCGACCTGTTCCTGATGATCGGTATCGGCATCTTCGGCTATATCCTGCGCAAGCTCGACTTCCCGCTGTCGCCGGTGTTGCTGGGGTTTATTCTGGGCGGGCTGATGGAACAGAACCTGCGGCGCGCCCTGTCGATTTCCAACGGTGCGCTCGAGATCCTGTGGGCAAGCCCGATCACTCTGGGCGTCTGGGTGCTGACAGCAATCATGCTGCTGTTGCCGGTAATCCGTATCTGGCGCAAGCGCAGCGCCCAACGTCGCGCCCTGGCCAATGCTTGATTCACAGATCAAGCATTGGTGGGGCACGCCGCTGGTTGGCCTGGCTGGCGGCTACCTCGCCAGCCTGATCGGCTGGCCATTGCCATGGATGGTCGGCTCGTTGCTGGCGATCATCCTGGTGCGCTGCCTGACACCCTGGCAACTGGCCGAGATTCCCGGCGGGCGTAAATGCGGTCAGTGGATTGTGGGCATCGGTATCGGTCTGCATTTCACCCCAGTGGTGATGGAGCAGGTGCTGGCGCATTTCTGGCTGATTCTGGCAGGTGCCCTGCTCACCAGTGTGTCGAGCGTGATCGGTGTATGGCTGATGCGGCGCAGCGGTGAGGATCGCGCCACCGCGTTCTTCTCCAGCATGCCCGGCGGTTCGGGGGAAATGGTCAACCTCGGCGCACGCAATGGCGCCGTATTGAGCCGTGTCGCTGCAGGCCAGAGCCTGCGGGTACTGACGGTTGTGCTGTGCGTTCCGGCAGCCTTCAAGTACCTGCTGGGCGAAGGTGCTCCGGCCGTACACCCTGCCTCGATTAACTTCTATTGGCTGGCGTTATTGTTTCCGGCAGGTGCCTTGCTGGCCTGGATCTGGCAACGCTTGCGCCAGCCAAACCCGTGGTTGTTCGGGCCGCTGCTGGTCAGTGCCGGCGTGAGTATTTTATGGGATTTGCATATAGGCCTGCCGGACGGCAGCAGTCAGATGGGGCAGTGGTTGATTGGTAGCGGCCTGGGCTGTCATTTCAATCGGGCATTCTTTCGGCGGGCGCCGTCGTTCATCGGCAAAACCCTGCTGGGCACAGCCTTGACCATGTTGATCGCCAGCCTGTGCGCGCTGGGCCTGAGTGCCCTTACCCAACTCGATCTGCGCTCGATGACCCTGGGGATGATGCCTGGCGGCATTGCAGAAATGAGCCTCACCGCAGAAACCTTGCAACTGTCAGTGCCCCTGGTCACCGCTTTGCAGGTGATGCGCCTGATCTTCGTGCTGTTTTTGGCTGAACCCCTGTTCCGCTATTGGGCTCGCCAGGATCAAGCCAACCCTTCCTGACAACAAGTGCTGGCACACCGGCTATTACCCTGGGTGTGCCTTGTACCGCTGAGTAATGACTTAAACCGGTGGCAGTTTCCAGTCGATCGCAGCCAGGCCATTTTGCTCAAGGAACTTGTTGGTTCGGCTGAAGTGACCGTTGCCTATAAAGCCCCGGTACGCCGATAGCGGCGATGGGTGCACCGACGTCAGCACCAGATGTTTGGTCGCATCGATCAGTTTCTGTTTGCTCTGGGCATGAGCGCCCCACAGCAGGAACACCAGCTTGGGTTGCTGCTCGCTGACCACCTGGATAATCCGGTCAGTAAAATGCTCCCAGCCCTTCTTGGCATGGGAAGCGGCATTGGCGCGCTCCACCGTCATCGTCGTGTTGAGCAACAAAACGCCCTGCTCTGCCCAGTGCTGCAAGCAGCCATGGGGCGCGATGTCGATATTCAGGTCGCGTTTAAGCTCTTTATAGATATTGACCAGGGACGGCGGTGTCGGGATACCGGGCTGTACTGAAAAACACAGGCCATGTGCCTGACCCGGACCGTGATAAGGGTCCTGCCCGAGAATCACCACCTTGATCTTGTCCAGCGGCGTCAGGTTCAGGGCATTGAAAATAAGCGGGCCCGGCGGATAGATCTCTTTTCCGGCCGCATGCTCCTGGCGCAGAAACTCGCGCAGCTCGGCCATGTAAGGTTTATCGAACTCCTCACGCAAGGCCTGCTTCCATACAGGTTCAAGTTTTATACGGTCATCCGGCGTCATGGCTAAATCCTGAAAAACAATGGGGCGGACACTAGAAAAGGTCGCCCCCGTTGTCAACAGCGCTATCGGCCCCGCCACCCCCAATCATGACCAGAGCCGGCGCCATAGCCTGGCCTGTGGCCGGGGCGGTAGCCCCGTTCCCGATAGTAGCCATGAGGCGCCGGGTAGTAACGTGACCCCTGATAGTAACGTGGAGGCGGTGCATAATAGCTGCGCGGATATACATAATAAGGCCGGTAGCCACCATCGTAATAAAGCACCGGAGCCGTATATACCTCAGACCGGTAGTAACCTGTGCTGCCCGAGTAGTAAGGCACACAAGCAGACAGTGACAAGCCGATGACAACAATAGACAACAGGCGACGATACATGGCGGCCTCCTGGACCGCGAAAGAGCACTCCCGGCGGCGCAGAGAGGCGACAAACAGCAACGCTGTCCGACACCTTTAAGACCCTAAAAAAGGCATTAAGTGCCATTTATAAAAAGTGTCAGACAGGTGGATGTCTGCCCCTCCCTCTCCGTTGCTGCAATATAAAGACAGGCTTAATCGGTAATGGAAAAAGCACAGGCGCTTGCATTGGCTGCATTGCACTCATACACAACCAGCCCCAGACCACTTTCAATCATCTTCCAGTTTTCAACATTGGCAAGCCGCATTGAATGTTCATTTGCAGTGCGCTGGCGATAATACAAATTCACACGGGAGCGGTCCCGGGCTTTGTATTCACAATAGCCGATCCGCCCTGCAGCGCCTTGCTGATTATTTTCCGGGTAAAAAACAGCGCCCTCAAACGATTCCAGCTGCGAAGCCGCCACGGCACTGGATACTGCGATCCACTCGTCCCCCACCCTGCTGGCCGGGGCCGTGTAAACGCCGGCACGGAGAGCCACATTCCCGGCACCCGGACAACTTTCAGAGCCACTGGCCAAGGATATTACCGAATAAAACAGCGTGCATAAAAAAACCCAAACAACCTTCATAAACAGCCACCCCTGCACAATATGTTTTAAAGATGATTAATAGCGGCAGCCATCAACTGCCTGCCAGTACAATACTAATCAACCATCATTTTTTGACAATGCAGTTATTCGTAGCCAATTTCCGATAATCACGCCCGAATACTTTTAACATTCACACTTAAATAACAAGCAACTTCCGGACACTGGCATATAAAAACCTTTCCAGTAGTATTAAGTTACACACTCCCCCTCCAGGGTTTACCATAGGGCCACTGAACACCTGCCGGACACCCCGACATGACGACCCCCGACATTTGCCCCGCCTGCGGCGCCCGCAACGACTGCTCCATGGCAAACCCCGAGGCCCAGGGACAGCCCTGCTGGTGCTATGGCGTAAGCATTGACCCTGAAGTTATCCGCGCCCTGCCACTTGAACAGCGCGACCTGACATGCCTTTGCCCGCGCTGTGCCCAGGTACAAAGCCAATTGCCGCCAGCGCCAGCGTCCGCCCTCACGTAAGATGCACATCTGAATTTCCTGTGATTGATCGCCATGCGTTTAGACCGTTTTCTCAGTAACTTGCCCCAGTTCAACCGCCAACAAGTACGCCTGCTCCTGATAGAGAAGCGCATCCAGGTTGATGAGCAGGTCATCTGCGATCCACGCCATGAAATCCGTACATTCAGCCGGATTGAGTGCGACGGGCACGTCTTGCAGGCAGGCAAACCGGCGCGTTACTTCATGCTGCACAAGCCACCCGGTTGCGTAAGCGCCACCCAGGATGCAGAGCATCCAACGGTGCTCGACTTGCTGGATGAGCCGGACAAACACGACCTGCATATCGCAGGCCGGCTGGACTTCAACACCAGCGGGCTGATGTTGATCACCAATGACGGGCACTGGTCGCGCCATGTCACCCAACCCCAAACCAAGATGCCCAAGGTGTATTACGTCGAGACCGAGCAGGAAATCACCGGCGCCTATATCAGCAAATTCCGTGAGGGCGTCTATTTCGCTTTTGAAGACCTGACCACACTGCCCGCCGAACTGGAACTGCTGGGCCCTTGCAGCGCGCGCCTGAGCATCGTTGAAGGTCGCTACCATCAGGTCAAACGCATGTTTGGCTACTTCAACAACAAGGTGGTGCGCCTGCACCGTGAAAGTATCGGGCCATTGGTGCTCGACAGCCAACTGGCCCCCGGCGAGTACCGGGCATTGAGCGAGCAGGAAACTCTGCAGTTCCAACCCGCCCCTGCGAGCTGACCTGCAACAGGCCCACCCCCTTTCTGTAACAATCACAGAGCACCATCAGTCAGACCGACGCTCGATTCACTGGAGTCTGACGCCATGCTCAAGCCCGAAATTGCCGTGCTCGACATTCAAGGCCAGTACCGCATCCACACCGAGTTCTATCGCTGCGATACGGCAGAAAACACCATCATCCTGGTCAACGGCTCGATGGCCACGACGGCCTCCTTTGGCCAGACCCTGAAGAACCTTCATCCGCATTTAAACGTGGTCCTCTACGATCAGCCCTACGCGGGCAAATCTAAACCCCACAACCCTCATCAGAAAATGCTGACAAGGGAACTGGAAGCCCTGGTGCTTCTGGAGCTGATTGAGCACTTTGAAGTAAATTATCTGCTTTCATTTTCATGGGGTGGTACGGCAGCTCTGACCGCACTGGCAGCCACGCCAAGGCGTATTGAAAAGGCCGTGATCAGTTCCTTTTCACCGCTGATCAACGAAGCCATGCGCGACTACCTGGAGCGTGGCCGCCATTGCCTGGCAGCACGTAACCGCACCCAGGTCGGCCATCTGGTCAACGACACCCTGGGCAAGCATTTGCCGCCGCTGTTCAAGCGCTTCAACTTCCGCCATGTCAGCAGCCTGGCCGAGCATGAATACGCGCAAATGCACTTTCATATAAACCACGTCCTGAGCAGCGACCAGCAATGCTTCCTCAGCGCCGCCCGGGGCATTGAAATTCCGGTGCTGTTTATCAATGGCGAGTGGGACGAATACACCGTGGCCAGCGATGCCCGGCACTTTGCGCAACCGATCGCCAACAGCCAGTTTGTCAGCCTGGAAAACACCGGGCATTTTCTGGATATGGAACACAAATCCGCCAGCCATATCAGTAAAACCGCCCTGCTCGATTTTTTAAAACCGACACACGCCCAGCACCCGTCACTTTCCCTGTGAGGGTGCCCGGAGCAAACAACAGGGCGAAAAAACCGCTACAAATAAAACATTTGAAGAATAAAACTTCTCATCAAGGCCGACTTCTGGTACAAAGTCAGCCGCTCTGAGCGGGTGTCGTATAATGGTATTACTCCAGCTTCCCAAGCTGATCACGCGGGTTCGATTCCCGCCACCCGCTCCACTTTTGCGTCCATGGAAACTCCCAAATTCCATAAGCAGCTCAAAGCAAGAATCCTTTCTCCAAGTAATAACCCCCACACTGCACTAACCTCAAACGCTGACCTTTCTCACCGGCGCTGACGTGCGTTGACGTGTTTCCCATTGTGCGGCTAGCCCTACCACCACATCGGATTCCGGCAGCATACTGCGCCCGCGAACCAGGTCTGCCGCCCGCTCGGCCAGCATGATGGTCGGCGCATTGAGGTTGCCATTGGGCTCCGTCGGGAACACGGACGAGTCGATAACACGCAAGCCTTCCATCCCGCGCACCCGCAGTTGAGAATCCACCACGGCCATATCGTCCTCGCCCATGCGGCACGAACCGCAAGGGTGGTAGGTGCTTTCCAGGTTTTCGCGCACAAACGCATCAATTTCGGCATCGCTATTGACGTTCGGCCCCGGTGCAATCTCAGTGTCGCGGAAACGGTCCATCGCGGGCTGGCCGATGATTTCCCGGGTCAGGCGCACGCAGCGACGGAAGCCCTCGCGGTCTTCTTCGCGTTGCAGGTAATTGAACAGAATCTGCGGATGCTCGTAAGGGTCCGCCGAGCGCAGCCGTACATGGCCGCGGCTCTTGGGTTTATTCGGCCCGGTAAGCACCATAAAACCATGGCCCTTGATCGGTTTTTTGCCGTCATAGCGCATGGCAGCGGGCAAAAAGTGGAACTGAATATCCGGCCAGCGCAGCCCTTCCCCGGAGCGGATAAAACCGCCCGCTTCAAAGTGGTTGGTGGCGCCAAGACCGTCCTTGCACAGCAACCAGCGCAGGCCAATCATCAGCTTGCTCAGGGGGTCCATTTTGCTGTTGAGGGTGACCGGCTCCTTGCAGCCGTACTGGATATAGATTTCCGAGTGGTCCTGAAGGTTTTCACCGACGCCCGCAAGGTCATGTCGCACCTCAACCCCGGCCTTGCTCAGCACTGCAGCCGGGCCTATGCCGGAACGTTGCAGCAGGTGGGGCGAGCCGATCGGCCCTGCGCAAACCAGCACTTCGCGCTTGCAGTAAACCGTATGGGTCTGACCATCACGGTCATAGCTCACGCCCACCGCGCGCTTGCCGTCGAGGATGATCTGGCGGGTCATTGCCTGGGTGATCACGGTCAAATTGGGCCGCTGCATGGCCGGGCGCAAATAGGCATTGGCCGTGGAACAGCGCACGCCGTCCTTGACCGTCATATGCATGGCACCGAAGCCTTCCTGCATATAGCCATTACAGTCGTCGGTCTTGATATAGCCCGCTTCGGCACCCGCATCAACCCATGCCCCGTACAACGGGTTTTTCATATTGTTGCCACTGGTGGTATGCAACGGACCGCTGCCACCGCGGTACTCGTCACCGCCCGCATCGCAGCTCTCAGCCCGTTTGAAGTACGGCAGGCAATTGCGGTAACCCCAGCCCTCGGCCCCGAGGGATTCCCACTCGTCAAAGTCGAAGGCATGGCCACGGATATACACCAGCCCGTTGATCGACGACGAGCCCCCCAGCACCTTGCCCCGCGGGCAGTGGATACGACGGCCGTTAAGGTAAGGTTCGGGCTCGGACTCATAGCGCCAGTTGTATTTGGTGGTGTTCATCGGGATCGAGAACGCACTCGGCATCTGGATCACCACACTGCGATCACTGCCGCCGTATTCCAGCACCAGCACCCGGGTATCGGCATCTTCAGTCAGCCGATTGGCCAGTACGCATCCGGCAGAGCCCGCACCAATGATGATGTAATCAAAATCTGTGATCGCCATATCTATCTCCCAAAATTCGTAACGCCGGACAGCGGCGCATGCGGCATCGCTGCCTTGTCCCCGGTGGTGTAATGCGGATGCGTCAACTCGATACCCTGAATCACGGCTTCTTCGTTTTTCAGGTCGATGGAACGGCTGAGCCAGAAGTACACCAGCCCCGAAACGACAAGCCCGACCAGCCATGCCACATCAATATTGCCCAGAGCCCTGGCCAGCGGACCGACATAGACCTCCTTCTGCGCCACGCCATCAAAGATGTAGAAAAACGGAATCATCGCGATAAAACCGATGGCGTAAGAGGCAAGGCCACGCAGCCCCCAACTGCCATAGAGGCTGTCGTGGGGGGTGAAGAAGTGCGGAATGGCGTAGCGGCCCTTGCGTACGAAGAAGTAATCCGTGAGGTTGACTGCCGTCCAGGGCACCAGGAAATACAGCATCACCACCAGGTAGATACCCAATACCGACAGGCCCTTGTCCGAATCCTGAAGGCTCAGCGAAACCCCCAGCTGCAGCAGGATCACGAAAGCGATGGCCAGGATGCGTGCCTTGCGCGTCGGCTCAATATGTTTGATGGAGTCCACACAGGTCAGGGTGGTCAGCTTGGCGCTGTAGATGTTCATGGCGATTACCGGCAGAAACACCAGGATCGTCACCCCGACCACAAAGATGCCCATCATCGGGGACACCGTATTGCCCACTTGCGACAGGGCCACCAGCACGTTACTGGCATGCAGGTGGTCAGCCAGCCAGGCACCCACAGCAATCATCCAGGCACCTGACAGAGAGGCACCGAAAAAAACCACCGCAATCAACTTGCCGCTGTGGGTGTTCTTGGGCAGGTAGCGTGAGTAGTCGGATACATACGGCGCATAGGCGATGTTGTAGCTGGCGGCTGCAGCAAACTGGGTGATAAAGCCGGTCCAGTTGAACCCCAAAGGCGCCGGGGCAATTTCACCGACAGCCAGCAGCGGCATCGGCGCATCGGGCACCCAGTTCATCAGCACGGCCAGGGTTACCAGACCGTAAAGCGGAATCGACAGAAACAGCGCCCATTTGAAACTGCGGTGCATCCAGTCATGCCCCAGAATCGCCAGCACCGTCGCCGGTACCGTTACGGCCAGCGCCACGACCAACGGGTTGAAACCAAACAACTCCTTGAGGCCCTGCATCATCAACACCATGTTGACGATATTGAAACCGGCGAACACAAACAGCGTCGCCAGCAACGCCAGAATCACCCCGCGATAGCCGAACTGGGCCCGCGACTGGATCATCTGCGGCAAGCCCAGATGCGGCCCCTGGGAGCCGTGAAAGGCCATGAACAAAGTGCCGAACATGATGCCCAGCGTCCCGGCCAGAATGGTCCATAAAGCGCTCAGGCCGACACTGGGGCCGACAAAGCCAATGGTCATGGTGAAAAACGTGAAGTTACCGAGAAACCAGAACGGCCCCTGGCTGGAGAGCTTATCGGTGCGTTCGCTTTCGGGAATAAAGTCGATCGAGTGCCCTTCGACAGCCGATTTGGCATGAGTGTCCATGATGTACTCGCAGAGGTAGTGAAGATCATGACCAGATAACCGCCCTGCGCAGGCGCGCACCGGGGCGCCTCTTTACAGAGACGCGACAGGCGCCCGACGCAGAAGAGCGTCAGCAGACACTCAGGGCAGGGTTATCCACACCGCTTTGGTTTCCAGCAGGTAATCGAGCTGTTCAGCGCCCAGATCCTTGCCGAAACCCGACTGTTTATAGCCACCGAACGGCATCGAAGGGTCGAGGGTGCCGTGGGCGTTGACGTAGACCGAACCGGCCCGCAGCCGCGGGATCAGGCTGTGCACGCGGCCCAGGTCATTGGAGTAAAGCGCGGCAGCAAGGCCGTAAGGCGAGTCGTTGGCCAGTACCAGCGCCTCTTCTTCATCATCGAACGGCGCAGTGACCAGCACCGGACCGAAGATTTCTTCCTGGACGATCTGCATGTCATTGCGACAATGGGCAAAGATCGTCGGCTCGACAAAATAGCCGGGGCCATCGACGGGCTGACCGCCATGGACCAGCTCGGCGCCTTCACGCTTGCCGATTTCGATGTAGTCCAGCACCCGTTGTTTCTGCAAGGCCGAGACCAGCGGGTTGATAAAGCAATCAGGGTCCAGCCCCGGTGCCATCTTCAGGGTGCGCGTGTAGGCAATCAGTTCACGCAAAAAACTGTCGTAAATGCTGCGATGCACGTAAGCGCGGGTGCCCGCATCGCACACCTGGCCCGAGTTGAAAAACACACCGTTGGCGATCGCCCGGGCCGCTGCCGGCACATCCGCATCGGCCAGTACGATCACCGGCGATTTGCCGCCCAGCTCCAGGGTCAGACGCTTCATATCGTCCAGCGCCGCCTGCCCCACTGTACGCCCCACCGGGGTCGAGCCGGTAAACGTCAGCTTGTCGATACCCGGATGGGTCGCCATCGCCGCGCCCACCACGCTGCCGCGCCCGGTGACGATATTTACCACGCCATCGGGAATGCCCGCTAACTGCACCAGCTCGGCAAAGCGCAGGGCCGACAGGGATGTCAGTTCGGCCGGTTTGACCACCAGGGTACAGCCGGTGGCCAATGCCGCACCAAGCTTCCAGGCCATGGTTTGCAGGGGGAAGTTCCACGGCACGATAGCGCCCACCACGCCGATGGGTTCCTTGCGGGTGTAGGCCAGGTAGTTACCGGGCAGAGAAGGCTCGACAGTACGACCATGAATCTTGGTCGCCCAACCGGCGAAATAGCGCAGCGTATCGACCGTGCCCTGCAGATCGACAGCCCGGGCACTGGCCACGGACTTGCCCATGTCGATCGACTCGATTTCGGCCAGTTCGTCGGCATTGGTTTCAATCAGGTCCGCCAGCCGATGCATCAACCGTTCACGCTCCTGCGGCTTGAGCTGGCGCCAGGCGCCACCGTCAAACTGCGCCCGTGCGGCTTGTACGGCGCGATCCAGATCGGCCGAGGTGCCCATGGGGATGCGGGTCAGTACGCACTCGGTGGAGGGCTCGATCACGTCGGACGTTTGCCCGTCACTGGCCTCGACCCACTGGCCAGCAATAAACATCTTCTGGTGCTTGCCGAGAAACTTTTGCGTCGCTTCGCTCACGCCGAATTTCTGCAAATACTGCTTGACCGTCATGTCCATTTTTATTCTCTCGGGCCGGGGTGAAGGTCACGCCAGGCCTCTTGGCTTCAAGACTCGATCCGGGGGGGCTGAACACTGATCCCCGGCGTGTTGCATTGCTCAGAGTTCACGCGCTCTGGCCCGCTCGTGGTAGATAAAACCGATGCTGTTGAGCAGCAATTGCGCCGCCAGAATCGAGGTCACGCCGGCCGGGTCATACACCGGTGCAACCTCTACCAGGTCCATCCCGATAATGTTGCCCTTGCTGCGTTTAGCCAGGGCCTGGATGATTTCCAGCACCTCGTAGTAAAGAAAGCCACCGTGGCTCGGGGTGCCCGTGCCGGGGGCAATGGAAGGGTCAAAACCGTCGATATCAATGGTGATGTAGTACTTGACCCCCTGCGGAATCAACGCCAGCACACCCTCGGTGCCAAGGCGACGCACATCACGTACCGAGAGGATCCTGGACCCGGCAGCATGGGCCGCTTCATAGTCATCACGGTTGGACGACGACACGTTGCGGATGCCCATCTGGGTCATGCCGACAATGTGGTTCATTTCTGAAGCCCGGCGCAACGGGTTGCCGTGGCCATAGCGCACGCCATGACGCTCGTCGACGAAGTCCAGATGCGCATCAAAATGCACGATATGAATCGGACCCTTGCCTTCAAACGCCTTGATCACCGGAGCATGCACCGAATGGTCACCACCCAGTACCACCGGCATGGCGCCGGACTCCAGAATCTTGCGTACGGCGAATTCGATATTGTCGTTACTGGCATTCATGTCGGTGTGAACGATGTCGGCATCCCCCACATCCACCATGCGCACATCCTGGGCGGTGAGGTACATCACGTCATCTTCGTGATCGTAGGCACCGGCATGGCCGAAGGAAAACAGCGTCGATGCCTCGCGAATCCCGCGTGGCCCAAAACGTGCTCCGGAGCGCCATTGCGTGCCCATATCATTGGGTGCACCAAGGATCGCCACATCGGCGTCCAGGGCATCCCAGTCGGTGCAGACCGGGGCCTTGCCAAACGTACAGTGACCTACGAACGGAAGGTTCAAACGGCCGGACTCATACCCATTCTTAGACATGCGATGTATCTCCAGTTCTTGTTATTGGCGAGGACAGTGCTGGTAAGCGTCCCCTGCTGGAGTGACTATGAGCGCAGGTTTTGATGGAAAAAATGCCAATCATCCGATACTCATATCGGCCTGTCCGATGCATCAAGAGAAGGGGGTACCGGCGTGAATCAACTGCACACTGTTGATCTGAAACTGCTCAGGGTCTTTGTCGAGATCGTCAAATGCGGCGGTTTTTCTGCAGCCCAGGCGGCCCTGAATATCGGCCAGTCGACCATCAGCGAACAAATGACCCACCTCGAAACCCGTCTTGGGGTAAAGCTGTGCCAGCGCGGACGCAGCGGCTTTCGCCTGACCGAGCAAGGGGTGGCCATTTACGAATCCACCCAGCGCCTGCTGCAGGCCGTGGACTCCTTTTGCCTGGATGCCGGCGTGCTCAAACAGCACATCACCGGCGTGCTCAACCTGGGCATTATCGACTCCACCATCAGCGACCCCGGCTCGCCCCTGCCCAGAACCACACAGCGTTTTGTATCCCGGGGCCACGATGTTCACCTCAATGTGTATGTCGGCACCCCGGCCGAGCTGGAAGAACGGGTCCTCGACAACCGTTTGCACCTGGCCATCGGACACTTTCCCAACCCCGTACCGGGGCTTGAGTATTCCCCCCTCTACCAAGAGGCACTGGGGCTCTATTGCGGGCGTCGCCACCCCTTGTTCGGTAGCACGGCAGAGAGCGAAGAGTTACTGGAAGAGATCGGCGAAAGCAGAATAGTGGCCCGGGGCTTTATGCAGCAATACGATCTGGATAGTCTGGGCGTGAGCAAGGCGGCGGCCACGGTCGACAATATCGAGGCGCTGGCCATTTTGATCATCTCGGGGGCCTACCTGGGCTTTTTGCCCAATCACTTCGCGGCCCAGTGGGTCAAGACCGGCGAGATGCAACAACTGGCGCCCAACAGCCTTGGGCTGACCTCACCCTTTGATCTGATCACCCGTCGAGGCGTTGCCCCACCACCGATTTTGCGGGTGTTTCTGGAAGATCTGGCCGCCACACGTCACGACACAAGTGCCTGAGAGCGCAATAAAAACAATTGAGGCAAAACTCCATGAAATCCCCCGGTGGTCGGCTCCTGACCGGTATCACGCTGGACCGCGCCAGCCCTACCCCCCTGTATCGCCAACTGTACTTGCAGATTCGCCAGCAGATTCTGACAGGTCGTCTGCAAGGCGGCACCCGGCTGCCCTCCACGCGAACCCTGTGCAAAGAGCAGTCGCTGTCGCGAATTACCATCCTCAACGCGTTTGATCAGCTGATTGCCGAGGGTTTTCTGGAGTCGCGCCCCGGGGCGGGCACTTATGTCGGCGCCGAGTGGGAAAGCCGCGAAGCCACCCCTGACGAGCAACCCAAGCCCCCACGCCTGTCGAGCCTGAGCCAATCGGTATTGTCGTTACGCAGTGACCATTTCAGCGGGATTAGCTACGAGGCCTGGGAGCCCAATTGCCCCACCTCCTTTCTGCCGAGCCAGGGCGCTTTCGATGCTTTCCCGCTGCATGTGTGGAAACGCCTGATGAACCGCCATCTGTGTCAGCCCACCAAGGCAATACTCGGCTATGGCGAGGTCAAGGGCCTGCTGCGGCTACGCGAGGCAATTGCCGAGTACGTGTATGACGCTCGTGGTATCGAGTGCGAGGCAGGCCAGGTGGTGATCGTCTCGGGTGCCCAGCAGGCGTTCAACCTGCTGGGCATGCTGCTGCTCGACCCTCAGGACAGCATCTGGATGGAAGACCCCGGCCATATTGCGGCACGCATTGCCCTGCAGGCCCAGGGCTGCCGGGTGGTGCCCTTGCGCATCGACGATCAGGGTATCGATGTGCAGCAAGGCCTGCGCGAATGCCCCGAGGCGCGTCTGGCGTTTACCACGCCATCGCGCCAGCATCCGCTGGGTACGACCATGAGTTATGCACGGCGCCAGGAGTTGATCGAGTGGGCTGATCGGGGCAACCGCTGGATTATCGAAGACGACTGCGACAGCGAGTTCACCTATGGCGCACGGCCGTTACCAGCGCTGTATGCCATGGACCAATGGGCCCGCGTGATCTACGTCGGCACCTTCAGCAAAGTGCTCTATCCATCATTGCGACTGGGCTACGTGATCCTGCCGCACGCCCTGGTCGAGCCCTTTTGCGCCATGCGTGCCGTGATGGACCGCAGCCCCTCCACCCAGTTGCAGGCCGTCACGGCAGACTTTATCCGCGAAGGGCATTTCCTCGGCCATATCCGCCGCATGCGTGCCCTGTATCAGGCCCGCCAGCAATGTTTGCTCAGCGCATTGCAACAGCGCCTGGGCAATTTTATGCAACTCAAGCCCGTAAGTGCCGGCATGCACTTTATCGGTTGGCTCGCCCCCGAACTGGATGACGCAGCCATCGCCAAGGAACTGGCCAGCCACCAGATTCATACCTACGCCCTGAGCGACTACTGCGTACAACGCTACCTGCCCCCCGGTCTGCTGATCGGCTTTGCCGGCACCCCGGTAGAACAGGCCGAAGAGAAAGTCGAAGCGCTGGCACAGGCGCTGCTGTACATGGGCCATTCACTGCAAAGTGGTCATAAGAATTAAAAAATAATGGCTCTATAGATAGAGCCACCCTGGTGCGATAAAGGCCCTACCGACTGATTCGGTGCCTGTACCAGGAATAATTCTAATGAACTGTATTCAAGCACGCTTCAACTCCCTGCTAAGCCACAACACCGACGGCAGCTGCCCGCCCCCGCAGCTGACTGCGCAACTGGCGAGCAAACTGATCGACCGGCTCGGGCACATGCGCCTGTTCGCCCACGCTTACCCGCTGCTCAGCAACCTGACCCATGGCCGCGTCCTGCCGGGCGAGTTGCTGGACTTCGCCTGGCGCCATGAGCTGCAAGGCCTGAGCCTGCACTTGCTGGATGGCGAGGCCAACAGCCTGAGCCAAATGAACCCGGATCAGTTGCAGGCATTCAGCGACAAGGCGGCGAAGCTCGGCCTGGATGTGCATCTGGAAATCAGCAGCACCCGCAAGGAGGACGTCGATCAGGTCATCGCCATCGCCAGGGCCATCGGCACGCGCAATATCCGCGTGTACTCACGTTATGAGGGCCACCTGTCACGGGTGATGGCGCAGATCGAGAGCGACCTGCGTTACCTGGGCGAGCAGGCTGACCTGCACGACCTGTACTTCGACTTCGAGCAGCATGAAGAGCTCAAGAGCGCCGAGATTGCCCAACTGCTCCAGCGCCTTGATCATCCGCGCCTGCACGCACTGTTCGACTTCGGCAACATGATCAACGCCTGCGAGCAGCCCATGCCGGCCCTGCAGCAACTGGCGCCGCATATCCGCCAGGTGCATATGAAAGGCGTGCGCGTAGTGCCCGAGCAAAACGGCTTCGGCCATTACGGCGTGCTGCAAGGCAGCGCCGAAGACCATCTACCCAGTGCGCGCATGGTGTTCGAACTGCTGATGCTCGGCGAGCACAAACCGCAGGTCATCGCCTTCATTCTCGAACAGGAAAACCACTATATCGCCCCTGCATTCCGCCAGTCGGACGAAGCCGCAGACCCCTTTATCGACTACCGCGAAATGAGCGAAACGGCGCTGCCGCCGGGCTATTGCGCGGAACGGATGATGGATGAGGAACACCAGTGGGCAAATAACCAGATTCGCTATGTGCGCGACCTGCTGAGTGAACTGAAAGTGCTGGCTCAATTGACGCTGGGAGAATAACGATGACAACTCAGTCCAAAGCCAAATGGCTGCGTTTTCTGGTGCTGATTCTGGGTGGCGGGACCATCTACAAACTCGCCAACCTCAAGGACGCCTTCTACGTCCCCATTCAACAATACATGGGCCTGAGCCATACCGAACTCGGCACGCTGCTCAGTGCCAACGCTATTATCGCCACCGCACTGTTCGTGCTCGGCGGCTATCTGGCGGACCGCTTTGACACCCGCAAACTCATCCCTCTGGGCCTGATCGGCACCGGCGGCCTGGGCCTTTATCTGGCCACCTTCCCCGGCTTCGACAAGCTGCTGATCGTGTTCTGCCTGCTGGCGGTGTGCGCGGACTGCATCTATTGGCCAGCCCTGCTCAAGGCCGTGCGCAACCTGGGCGAGAACAACGAACAAGGGCGCATGTTCGGCTTTCTGGAAGGTGGCCGGGGTATCGTTGATACGCTGGTGGCTTTTTCCGCGCTGGGCGTATTCGTGGCGATGGGCTCGGGTGAGGCGGGGCTCAAGTCGGCCATCGTGTTCTACTCGCTGGTGGACATCACCGCGGGCATCGTCACCTGGTTCCTGCTGCGCGACAGCAAAGCAGCACCGGCGGTCAAAAAGGAAGTCGGCGCATCCGGTATCTCCGGGCTGCTTGAAGCTGTCCGTATTCCCGGTATCTGGCTGGTCAGCCTCAACGTGTTTATGGTCTATATCGTGTACTGCGGCCTGACCTACTTTATTCCTTACCTCAAGGATATCTACGAACTGCCAGTGGCCTTGGTCGGTGCCTACGGCATTATCAACCAGTACTTCCTGAAAATTCTGGGTGGCCCGGCGGGTGGTTATATGGCCGACAAGTATTTCCAGAGCCCGTCGCGCTATATGAAATGGGCGTTTCTGGCGCTGCTGCCGATCATGGCAGTGGTGATGATGGTGCCCAAGGGCGGACACTTCATATACCTCGGCATGGCCGCGACGCTGTCCTTCGCGCTGATTGTGTTCACCATGCGCGGCGTGTTCTGGGCACCGATGAGTGAAGTGGGAATCCCCCAGCGCATCACGGGTTCAGCCTTTGGCATTGCCTGCCTGATCGGCTACGCCCCTGGCATGTTTGCCTATGTGATCTACGGGTCGATCCTCGATCACTTCCCTGGTCAGCAAGGCTACAACTATGTATTCAGCCTGATGAGCGTACTGGCGTTGATCGGCTTTATGGTCGCCAGCCTGCTGTACCGCGCCGTGCGCAAAAACACGTCAAGCATTCCTGACACGGCGCTGGCTCAGGCCTGATTATCAAGGTTGCTGTGACTTAACTTGTGGGAGCGAGCCTGCTCGCGATGCAGGCGGTGCGGGCTGTCTGGCAAACCACGGTGATGCCTTCGCGAGCAGGCTCGCTCCCACAGGTTTTGTGGCACTCACAAAATTCAAACTGTGCAGGAAACATTGTGGGAGCGGGCTTGCTCGCGATGCAGGCGGTGCGGTCTGTCTGGTAAACCACGGTGATGCCTTCGCGAGCAAGCCCGCTCCGTGCTGAACGGCACTTCACCCTCGCCCCCTTCTTTTCACCCCATACATTGCCGTGTCCGCATGGTGCAGCAACTGCTGGGCATGTTCGCCGTGTTCGGGGTACATGGCAATGCCGATACTGGGAACGATATTGAGCGTGTACTCGCCAATCATGATCGGCTGGCTTAGGTTGATACGGACCTTTTCCGCCACGATAAGTGCATGCTCCGGCAGTTTTAGCTTCTCCAGCACCAGCACGAATTCATCGCCGCTCATCCTGGACACCGTGTCGCTTTCACGTACACACAACGTCAGGCGTCGCGCTGTCTGCTGCAACAAGTCATCACCCACGGCATGCCCGTAGTTGTCGTTGATCAGCTTGAAGTGGTCCAAGTCGACATACAGCACCGCCAGGCACTCGTTCTCGCGCTTGGCGCATATCAGCGCGCGGCGCAGGCGGTCGTAGAGAAGATCCCTGTTGGGCAAGTGAGTCAAGGCGTCATACTGCGCCAGATATTGCAGGCGTTCGTGCAGTTGCTTGCGTTCAATGGCTGCCGCCACCTGAGTCGATACATATTGCAGCAGGTCTTTGTGCTGCTCGGTGTAGCGCTCTTCTCCTTGCAGGCTCTTGACCACCAGCGCGCCAATAATGCCGTTCTGGGTGGTCAACGGTACGCCCAGCCATGAGGGTGCATTGTCGTCACTGCGGATCATGGCCTGACCACTGCCTGTCACTTCCTCACAGAGCTGACGAACATGCGGACAAAGGTTATCGACATAATAGGGAAAAGTCAGCGCGCCCTGATCACGCAACGCCACCGTGAAACTTACCGCCGGCAGCCACTGCCCGACCAGTTGGTGTACGCACCTGAACAGCGCCAGCAAGTCTTCGGCCCCGTGGGCAGCTTCCGAAATCGCGAAAAGCGCCGACTGCCGAGACTCGGCCTGCTTACGCTCGCTGATGTCACGCGCCACGGCAATACGCATCTCATGGGTATCGGACCAGCGTGCAGACCACTGGATATGCACCACATGCCCGTCCTTGTGGACATAGCGGTTCTCGAAGTTGAGCTTGGGCTCACCGGCCATGATGTCATTGGCCGCATGCAGCGTGCGCTCGCGGTCAGCGGGAAATACCAGATCGATCATGGCCGTGCCGATCAATTCCTGCGGCTCGTAGCCCAGGATGCGTTTGCTGGCAGCACTGACGTAAACGAAGCGACCGTTGCGGTCCACCACGCATACAGCGTCCAGCAACAAATCAACAAATCCTGCCTGAAGCAGGTAATGCTTGATATCCATAGGCCAACTCGTTGCCTCAGGTTTAAACCTCAACATTCATCCCTGAGACACTGACCGCACTGCACTCCCTGCACGTTACTTCAAACGATAGTTCGTAATAGCCCGGGCAGCGCATGCATCAGTGCACTGATGGCAAACCCGATAAACATCACCCCGCACAGCCGGGTAATCAGTAACTCATGGCGCTGATAGAGCGCCCTGACATGCCCGGCGCCAACAACACCGACCAGAATCGCGTAGGCCAGCGCCCCACCCACGAAGCTCAACGCAATCAACCAGGGCAACATGGCCCAGGTCAGCAGTTCTGCGCGGCTGGACAACAGTGCCGTGAACGTCGCCACCGCCACCGGGTACGCCTTGGGGTTGGTCAGACCGAAGAAAATCCCGTGGGCAAAAGGCTGTCGCGCCGGGCCTTGTTGAGCACCGTTGCTGCGCTGGGCGCGAACGGCGCGCAAGCCCAGCCAGAAAAGGTACAAGCCGCTGATCAAGCCCAGCACGTTAAAGGCAGTGCTGCCGAATTCACGCGCGCCGACGATGGCAATCAACGCCGTGCTGCACCAGATCACATCTCCGAGCAAATGCCCGCACAGAAAACCGGCCCCGGCACGTCGCCCACGGGCAGCGCCAATACCGAAAACAGCCAGCACGCCCGGGCCCGGGGTGATGCCATAGATAAAACCGGAAGCCAGGACGGCCAATAACAACGAAGGTGTCATGCAAAACGCTCCAGAAAATCATGCCTCACGTTCGTCCGTTGCCCGTGAAGTGGCTCGATTTTGCACGTTCTCGATGCTTATGTAACCGCGTGCAGAGCGAAATTTAGTGGCGCCGCCCCAAAATATTCACCACCAGCCGGTCTACCCAGCCCCAGATGCGCTGCTTAACCCGTCGCCAGAGAGGGCGTGACTGCCAGTCTTGCAGGCTGACGGGCTGGCTCTTGGCAAAGTCGGCGATAAAGCTGTCCGCCACGGCCAGGGTAAGCGCCGGGTCCAGCGCCTCAAGATTGGCTTCAAGGTTGAAACGCAGGTTCCAGTGGTCGAAATTGCATGAGCCCACGCTGACCCAATCGTCGATCAGGACCATTTTCAAATGCAGAAAACAGGGCTGATATTCCAGTATCTGCACCCCGGACTTGAGCAGCCGCGGGTAATAACGGTGCCCGGCGTAGCGCACCGAAGGGTGGTCTGTGCGCGGCCCGGTGAGCAGCAGCCGCACATCGACACCCCGCACCGCCGCCCGGCGCAGCGAACGGCGCACGCTCCAGGTCGGCAGAAAGTAAGGGGTGGCCAGCCAGATACGCTGCTGGGCACTGTTGATCGCGCGCACCAGCGATTGCAGGATATCGCGATGTTGGTGGGCATCGGCGTAGGCCACCCGGCCCATCCCCTCGGACTCGTCGGGCACGCCGGGCAAGCGTGCCAGGCCGAAGTGGGTCGCCGGTTTCCATGCCTTGCGGCTGATATTGGCACGCCACTGGCGATCAAACAGCATCTGCCAGTCCAGCACCAGCGGCCCTTGCATCTGCACCATCACCTCATGCCAGTCGCAGCTGTTTTCAGTGGGCCGCCAGAACTCATCGGTGACGCCGGTGCCACCCACCACGGCCAATTGCTGATCCACCAGCAACAGCTTGCGATGATCGCGATACAAATTGTTCAGGCCACGACGCCAGCTCAGCGGGTTGTAATGCCGCAGCTCAACCCCGGCCTCAATCAGCCTGCGACGCAAAACCGGGCCCAATCCCAGGCTGCCATAGGCATCAAACAGGCAACGCACCCGCACCTCGCGCCAGGCGGCCTGCTCCAGGGCCTGGACGATGATTTCGGCACAGTCACCGGCTTCAACCAGATACAGTTCCAGATCGATCTGTTCCTGCGCCTGTTCGATCGCAGCCAGCATGCGCGGGAAAAACTGCGGCCCGTCGATCAACAACTCGAACTGATTGTCGCTGCGCCAGCCAAACACCGCGCCTGCCATCTTAGCGGGCCGTGAAAATCAGCACCGCATTTACCGGTACTGAAAAACTGATGGCCGAAAACCCGGCCAGTTTGCGCAAGGTTTCGAGCTCCGGTTGCAGGCCAAAATCTTCGGCTTGCAGCATCAGCGGCTCCAGGGTCACGACCTGAAAGCGTCGTTCATCCAGACGGGTGGCCAACAGCTCGGCCTCATAGGTGTGCTGTTTGCCGCGCAAGCTGACCGTTACCGGCAAGTGCAACTCCAGTTGCGCACCGGGGGCCAGATCGTTGATCGGTTGCAGGTCGATCTGCGCGCTGATCTGCGCTTCGGGGAAGTGTTTGAAATCGAACAGCACGTCGCGCATGCGCTCATCACGCAAAGGGACTGCGCTGTTGACCGAATCCATCTCGATCCGCAATTGCGCCAGGCCCTTGCGGTCAACCTTGCCATGCAGCACCAGAAACCGGTGCACATCGGCGATATTGGCATTTTGCGTGGTGATAAATGACAGCCGTGACGACTCACCATCCAGGTACCAGTTGGCCTGGGCCGTCAGATTTACGCCAAGGGTCAGCAACAAGACGCAGGCAGAAGACAACAACGCTTTAAGCATAAAAACTCATCAACCAATAAACGTGGGTGAACAGTAAACCCGGCGAGCGGTTTTGGCAGGACTTTTTTCACCCTCTTAGGACGCCAGGCGCCACCGACAGTTCCTGCCCTGGCTGTCATACAAGCATCATCCAAACGTCACAGTGGTGACATTGCACCTGCTTAGCCTGAAGTTGCACACCTCAGTCGATTGGCAGAAACCCAGAGCGGGCAAGTGCCTGCACGGAGATTCGTAATGTCCCAGATCGCCCGTATCCGCGACACCGCTCCAGAACGTCGCTTGCAGGCTGAGCGTTTGCTCGGCCCCGCGGCATTGCGTGAGGCTCAAACCTTGCGTTTTCGTGTGTTCAGCGGCGAATTGAAAGCCAAACTCAAAAGCGCCGAACACGGGCTGGACGAGGACGGCTATGACGCTTATTGCGAACATATCGGGGTACGCGATCTCAACAGTGGTCAGTTGGTTGCCACCACCCGCCTGCTGGATCACAGCGCGGCACAGCGTATCGGCCACTTTTACAGCGAAGAAGAATTCAACCTGCACGGGCTGGCCAATCTGCAGGGCCCGATGCTGGAAATCGGCCGTACCTGCGTCGACCCGGCCTACCGCAATGGCGGCACCATCGCCGTGCTGTGGGGTGAGCTGGCCGAAGTCCTTAACCAGGGCAATTATCGCTACCTGATGGGCTGCGCCAGCATCCCGATGCAGGACGGTGGCATTCAGGCCCGGGCGATCATGCAGCGCTTGCGCGAGCGTTACTTGAGTACAGAACATTTACGTGCCGAACCGAAAAACCCGCTGCCGGTGCAGGAAGTGCCTGCCAATGTCATCACTGAAATGCCGCCGCTGCTCAAGGCTTACATGCGCCTGGGCGCAAGGATTTGCGGCGAGCCTTGCTGGGATGAAGACTTTCAGGTGGCCGACGTATTTATCCTGCTCAAGCGCGATGAACTGTGCCCGCGTTATGCCCGCCACTTCAAGGCGGCCATGTGATGCGCCGCTTGCGCCGGTATGCCCGGGTGGCACGGGTGCTCGGGGTGGTCAGTCTGGGGCTGGGCATGGCGGGCATGTTCGGGCTGCTTGAACGCCTGGGCCTGAACAGCACAATGGATCGCCGTCAGCGCTGGTCGCAGTTTTTCATGGCCCGCCTGAGCAATGCCCTGCCCTTTCGCGTCACCGTGGTCGGGGAACTCCCGGCAACGCCGATGTTGTGGGTGAGCAACCACGTGTCCTGGACCGACATTGCGCTGCTGGGGCAACTGACCCCACTGTCGTTTTTGTCCAAGTCCGAGGTGCGCGGCTGGCCAGTGGCCGGGTGGTTGGCGGTAAAGGCAGGCAGTCTGTTTATCCGCCGGGGTGCCGGCGACAGCCAGTTGATCCGCGAGCAAATGACCCGACACTTGCAACAGCCGCTGCCCTTGCTGATGTTCCCCGAGGGCACCACCACTGATGGGAGCTCGGTGCGTACCTTTCATGGGCGGTTGCTGTCGGCGGCGATCGACAGCCGTATGCCGCTGCAACCGGTGGCTATCCGCTATTTGCGCAATGGCGAGGTCGATGCGATAGCACCGTTTGTTGGGGATGACGATTTGCTGTCACATCTGTTGCGACTGTTTAGCCATGAACAGGGCGATGTCGAGATCCATTTGCTGGAGCCCATTGCCAGCCACGCACAAGAGCGTGCCGTGCTGGCGTTCAGGGCGCAGGAAGCGATCCGGCGGGTGGTGTCAGCGCCGGTCACGCAAACAGATCCGTTGCCGGAGAGAGTGGGGGCGATGATTTGAGCCGGGAGCGTCGTTAAACAACTGGTCCACCGCGTACATATCCGGCATTTGTGTCTAACTGAAATAGTGGTTTCGCCCTTACGGCGAGTCCCTTTTTGAAGGACCAAAAAGGAACCAAAAAGTCCTCGCCCCATCGTACGGCCTTCGCTGCGCTCAGGTTCCCTCGCTCCGGCTCTGCTCCGTGGGCACGCCGCCACGGGCCATCCATGGCCCATCGCGGCTCTCCCGGCATCCATGCCGGTCGACCCACTCCACAGAACCTCCTCTCGGCCTCCCGGAAGGGCTGGCAGATCAAAAGCACTGCGCCGAGGCGGCCGACCGGCCGGCCTGTTTGGCGTAAGTGTGTGCTGCACAATCTCTGTAGCCGCTGCCGAAGGAACGAGGCTGCGATTTTTAACGCGAATATCGGATATGTACTCAATGCATCAGTTATAAAAACGCTATCAAGCAGGCCTCAACCGCCAGCCCAGCACATCCAGCAAATCACACCCATCACGCAGCAATTGCGCCGAAACAGTAGCCAGATGTTTGAGATCAACGGAATCAGCCTCTTGCACCTCACGACTGGAGAACGATTCCATCAGTTGGGTTACGGCCACTACACGGGCAGCAGCGTTGGCATGAAGTACGTCGAGGGGCGCGTTGCGGTCGATCAATAAAGCAGGGATGGTGCAATCGATGGCAGTAAGAGGGATGAACGGGGAATGAGTCATGGATAAACCTCAGATGCTATATGTTTTAGCCAGCCGTTTTCGTCGCCAAACAAAAACAAGTGGCCGCTGTACGCGGGTTGGCGAACCGGTCATTCCCAGAACCCGGCAGACCCGAAGATCTCCCACGCACAGCTGCCATAAAGCACAGCGCGTATAAATACACGCTCTGTCTTATATAGCAATTGCACATATTTCTGAAAATGTTCCAAGTCGCCAAACCCGGCCGCCTTATCGGCGAACACCGACTATAAGCGTCGTCCCCTCGCCCCAGCAATTGGCAAACCTGTGCGAAAAATCCTGAAAAAACGTGAGCTTGTAGTTTCTGTAGCCGCTGCCGAGGAACGAAGGCTGCGATCGAGCGCGAAGCGGTCGTAAAACCTGAGCCCGAGAATTACCTGACCCACCGCAGCGTCCGGTTTTACGACTGCTGCGTCGCAGTGGCGCACCAAACCGAACGCAGCCTTCGTTCCTCGGCAGCGGCTACAGAGATTGCGCAGTGCACGCGAACCGAACAGGCCGGCCGGTCGGCCGCCTCGGGGCGCAGTGTTTTTGATCTGCCAGCCCTCCCGGGAGGCCGAGAGGAGGTTCTGTGGAGTGGGTCGACCGGCATGGATGCCGGGAGAGCCGCGATGGGCCATGGATGGCCCGTGGCGGCGGGCCCACGGAGCAGGACCGGAGCGAGGGAACCTGAGCGCAGCGAAGGCCGTACGATGGGGCGAGGACCTTTTGGTTCCTTTTGGGTCCTTCCAAAAGGGACTCGACGTAAAGTCGAAACCATAATCTCAGTTAGACATAAATGCCGGATATGTACTCAACGTATCAGTTAAAAAAACAAGATCAAGCAGGCTTCAACCGCCAGCCCATCACATCCAGCAAATCACACCCATCACGCAGCAATTGCGCCGAAACAGTAGCCACATGCTTAAGATCCACAGAATCAGCCTCTTGCACTTCCCGACTGGAGAACAACTCCATCAGTTGGGTTACGGCCACTACCCGGGCGGCAGCGTTGGCATGAAGTACGTCGAGGGGCGCGTTGCGGTCGATCAATAAAGCAGGGATGGTGCAATCGATGGCGGTAAGCGGGACAAACGGTGAGTTAGTCATAAGTAAACCTCTTGGGTAATCGTTTGAGCCATTCATTTCCGTCGCCAAACGAAAACAGGTGGCCGCTGTACGCGGGTTGGCGAACCGGTATACCCAAGGAAACCCGGCAGACCCGAAGATCTCCCACGCACAGCTGCCATAAAGCGTAGCGAGAAAAATACACGCTTCGACATTTATAGCAATTCCGCTTGTTCCTTAGGTAGTTTATGGGTCGCCAAACCCACCCGCCTTATCGGCGAACACCGACTATAAGCGTCGTCCCCTTGCCCCAGCAATTGGCAAACCTGTGCGAAAAATCCTGAAAAAACGTGAGCTTGTAGTTTCTGTAGCCGCTGCCGAGGAACGAAGGCTGCGATCGGTTTGGTGCGCCACTGCGCCGCAGCAGTCGTAAACCCTGAGAACCTGGTTCAACTGACACAACGCATTGCCTGATTTTGCGACGACTTCTTCGGAGTGCCGCATCACGCCGAACGCAGCCTTCGTTCCTCGGCAGCTGCTACAGGAACACTGCAACTGTGGGAGCGAGCCTGCTCGCGAAGGTCGTTCGCGAGCAGGCTCGCTCCCACAATAGGGCTTGACCTGCAACAGAGTATCTACAGAGATTGCGCAGTAAACGCGAACCGAACAGGCCGGCCGGTCGGCCGCCTCGGGGCGCAGTGTTTTTGATCTGCCAGCCCTCCCGGGAGGCCGAGAGGAGGTTCTGTGGAGTGGGTCGACCGGCATGGATGCCGGGAGAGCCGCGATGGGCCATGGATGGCCCGTGGCGGCGGGCCCACGGAGCAGGACCGGAGCGAGGGAACCTGAGCGCAGCGAAGGCCGTACGATGGGGCGAGGACCTTTTGGTTCCTTTTGGGTCCTTCCAAAAGGGACTCGACGTAAGGTCGAAACCATAGTCTCAGTTAGACACAAATGCCGGATATGTACTCAACGTATCAGTTAAACAAACACGATCAAGCGGGCCGCAACCGTCACGCAGCAATTGACAAACCTGTACGAAAAATCCTGAAAAAAGTGAGCTGGCAGTTTCTGTAGCCGCTGCCGAGGAACGAAGGCTGCGATCGGTTTGGTGCGCCACTGCGACGCAGCAGTCGCAAACCCTGAGAACCTGGTTTAACTGACACAACCCATTGTCTGATTTTGCGACGACTTCGTCGCCGAACGCAGCCTTCGTTCCTCGTCAGCGGCTACAGAAATCTGCTGCTCTCAGCGACTCCGGTAACAACCCGCCGCATACACCTGCAACTGCGGATAAAACGCCCGGAAATCCTCGCTCAGCGGTTCATACAATGCCTTTAAATCCTGCATCGCCCCGGCCAACTCCTCGGGGCGCGACAAGCGCCGGGCAATGCCCTTGAATACTTGCTCAAGCACGGAAAAATCCCGGTACGAACCCAACCAGTCATGGGCCGCCATATGCGGCGCAATAGTAGCAAGGCGCCGAGGCAGCTCTTGCTCGGCCACCAGCACCCGGTAAAAATCCGCGGTAAAACGTTCCAGCGGCCCGTCGGCATACTGCCCCCAGTCCCGCGCCAGGCAATGGTCAAAAAAAACGTCCAGCACAATACCCGCATAGCGCCTGCGAGTATGGGCAAATCGCGACAATGACTGATCAACCAGGGGGTGGTTGTCAGTAAACACATCAATGCTGCGGTGCAGCGCAATACCCTGTTCAATATCCGTGCTGTATTGGCCGTGCAGCCGCCCTTTGACAAAATCGCCATAAAGACTGCCCAGCATTTCTTCCGGGCGCTGACCGCCAAGGTGCAGATGTGCGAGATAATTCATTCGCGCAGTTTAGCACTGCCACACCCATATCGTTATAACCCGATATATCAATTTGAGCTGATTCAAGATCAAAATCATATTTGTATATCGCGATACAACGATTTAAAGTTCGCCTCATCGCGATATAACGTTGTACCCAATGAGCACTGCAACCATGACGATCGACCTCGACGAAATAATAAAAGCCCTGGCACACCCAGTACGCCGAGAAATTCTCAACGCTCTGAAAAACCCTGATGCCTCGTTCCCTGACCAGGTCCACTCAACCGAACATGGCGTATGCGCCGGGCAGTTTGATCAACTCTGCGGCCTGTCGCAGTCAACGGTCTCTGCCCACCTGGCAACGCTGCAGCGAGCAGGCCTGATTACCAGCCAAAAGCACGGCCAGTGGCACTTCTTCAAACGTAATGAGGAAACCATCAAGGTCTTCCTCGAGAAAATCAGCCAAGAGCTTTAACAAGGACTTCCATGCCACTCTCGCTACTCATTCTAGCGCTCAGCGCTTTCGCCATCGGGACCACCGAGTTCGTGATCATGGGCTTGTTGCCTGATGTCGCAACCGACCTTGGCGTATCCATCCCCGGTGCCGGCTGGCTGGTAACCGGTTACGCGCTGGGTGTCGCCATAGGTGCGCCGTTCATGGCGCTGGCGACCGCCAAGTTGCCGCGCAAGGCCGCCCTGGTAGCGTTAATGGTGATTTTCATCATTGGCAACCTGCTCTGTGCCCTGGCCAGTGATTACAACGTGCTGATGTTTGCCCGTGTCGTCACAGCACTGTGCCACGGCGCGTTTTTCGGTATTGGTTCGGTCGTGGCTGCTGGCCTGGTACCTGCCAACAAGCGTGCGTCTGCCGTGGCTCTGATGTTTACCGGCCTGACCCTGGCCAACGTGCTGGGCGTACCCCTGGGCACTGCGCTGGGCCAGGCTGCAGGGTGGCGCTCGACTTTTTTTGCCGTCACCGTGATTGGTGTGGTGGCATTGATCGGTCTGATCCGCTTTCTGCCAGCCAAGCGTGACGAGGAAAAACTCGACATGCGTGCCGAACTGGCCGCACTCAAGGGCGCAGGTATCTGGCTGTCGTTGAGCATGACCGCGCTGTTTTCGGCATCGATGTTCACCCTGTTCACTTATGTGGCGCCTCTGCTCGGTGATGTCACTGGCGTCTCGCCCACCGGCGTGACCTGGACCTTGCTGCTGATCGGCCTTGGCCTGACGGTGGGCAATATCATCGGCGGCAAGCTGGCGGACAAACGTCTGGCCGCAACACTGATCGGTGTATTTATTGCCATGGCGGTGATGTCCACCGTACTGACCTGGACCAGCGTGGCGGTGATCCCGACCGAAATCACCCTGTTCCTGTGGGCTGCGGCCTCATTTGCTGCCGTACCGGCACTGCAAATCAATGTCGTGACTTTCGGCAAGGCTGCCCCGAACCTGGTTTCGACCCTGAATATCGGCGCATTCAACGTCGGCAATGCACTCGGAGCCTGGGTTGGCGGCAGTGTCATCGCCCACGGTTTCGGTCTCACCAGCGTGCCACTGGCCGCCGCCGCGCTGGCAATGCTGGCCCTGCTGGTGACGCTGATTACTTTCCGCCAGAACGGTAATTCCGAGCTGGCCACTGCTACTAACTGATCCTTGAGAGGGCTGCATACATGACGACGATTTTCGATCCGATCAAGCTGGGCGACCTCGAACTGCCCAACCGCATCATCATGGCTCCGCTGACCCGCTGCCGCGCCAGCGAAGGTCGGGTACCCAACGCCCTGATGGCTGAGTACTACGTTCAACGCGCGTCTGCCGGTCTGATCCTGAGCGAAGCCACGTCGGTCACGCCAATGGGCGTCGGCTACCCTGACACCCCGGGCATCTGGGCCGACGATCAGGTACGCGGCTGGACCAACATCACCAAGGCCGTACACGCGGCCGGTGGCCGGATAGCCTTGCAGTTGTGGCATGTAGGCCGTATCTCGCACCCGATGTACCTGAACGGCGAAACGCCGGTTGCCCCTAGCGCCATTGCCGCCAAGGGCCATGTCAGCCTGGTACGCCCCAAGGTTGATTTCCCGGTACCACGCGCACTGGAGACTGCCGAGATCGCCGATATTGTCGAGGCCTACCGCACGGGTGCCGAGAACGCCAAGGCCGCCGGTTTTGACGGCGTCGAGATTCATGGCGCAAATGGTTACCTGCTCGACCAGTTCCTGCAAAGCAGCACCAACAAACGTACCGACCAGTACGGAGGCAGCCTGGAGAACCGCGCGCGCCTGTTGCTGGAAGTCACCGACGCTGCGATTGAAGTCTGGGGCGCTGGCCGGGTTGGCGTGCATTTGTCGCCACGGGCCGACCTGCATGACATGGGTGATGAGAATCTGGCTGAAACCTTCGGTTATGTCGCCCGCGAATTGGGCAAGCGTGGCATTGCCTACATCTGTGCGCGCGAGCATGAAGCTGCAGACAGCCTCGGCCCGCAGCTCAAGCAAGCCTTCGGCGGCCCGTACATCGTCAACGAGAGCTTCACCAAGGACAGCGCCAATGCCTGGCTGGCAGCGGGCAAGGCGGATGCCGTTGCATTCGGCGTGCCTTTTATTGCCAACCCTGACCTGCCTGCACGCTTGAAGGCCGATGCACCACTCAATGAAGCGCACCCGGAGACCTTCTACGTCAATGGCCCGGTAGGCTACATCGACTACCCGGTGCTGTAAGGACTGAACAATCAGGCTTGCCTGTTGCTCAATGCAAAACGCCCGCGGCCATTGGCCCCGGGCGTTTTGCTATATTCGTTTGAATATTACTGCCCGGGGCCTTTTTGCAGGCAAAAAAAAGGGGCGGTTTGACCCGCCCACATTTTTTCCCTAGTCCCTTTTGTTCCTTCTCATCATCCTGATGAATCGCTTCCCGCGATGTCCGTTTGCGTTCTTCCGTGAGCGCCGTATCAATCCGTCGATACAGTTCAAATACTAGAGTTTTATGGGATTGCTGCAAGCGCACAAGTTATGAATTTTTATTACACATACCTTTTAGCGAAAACTATAAAGCCGTTTGTTTTCAATAGGTTATTTAATATAAACGACAATAAAAAGGTTTTTATCCTTTGCTGCCAAGCCCTTGGCTTACGCAGAAAGTAAGTAAAGGCTTACAACAGCCCACAGGTAATACCCCATATCCTCCGTGACATTCCGTTTCAGGGCCAACGAATAAACAATTCGTTCAACCGAATGCAACGACGGCGGCTGAATGATGAGCAACAGCACCCTCGGCTATTCGTTGAAAATCATGGCCCACAAAAAACCCCGAATAGTTCGGGGTTTTAAGTCAGCAGTTTGCGGATTACTGGAACAGCGACTCGCTCGACAGACCGTTGCGCTCAAGGATCTCACGCAAGCGCTTGAGCCCTTCAACCTGGATCTGACGCACACGCTCTCGGGTCAGGCCGATTTCCAGCCCTACATCCTCAAGGGTACTGCTCTCATGCCCACGCAGCCCGAAACGGCGAATCACCACTTCACGTTGCTTGTCTGTGAGTTCAGACAACCACTGAACGATACTTTGCGACAAGTCATCGTCCTGAAGCAGCTCACAAGGGTCTGTGGGCCTGTCATCCGTCAGGGTATCAAGCAGGGTTTTATCAGAGTCCGGGCCCAAGGACACATCTACCGAAGACACGCGCTCATTGAGCCCAAGCATACGCTTGACCTCGGCGACGGGTTTTTCGAGCAGATTGGCGATTTCTTCTGGGGAGGGTTCGTGATCGAGCTTTTGCGTAAGTTCGCGCGCTGCTCGCAGGTAGACGTTAAGCTCTTTTACAACGTGAATCGGCAAACGGATGGTGCGGGTCTGGTTCATGATCGCCCGTTCTATCGTTTGGCGGATCCACCAGGTGGCGTATGTCGAGAAGCGAAACCCTCGTTCGGGATCGAATTTCTCGACAGCCCGGATCAGGCCCAGGTTGCCCTCTTCGATCAGGTCAAGCAAAGACAAACCACGGTTGACATAGCGTCGGGCGATTTTCACCACCAGTCGCAGGTTGCTTTCAATCATGCGCTTGCGCCCGGCTGGATCGCCGCTTTGCGACAAACGCGCAAAATGGACTTCTTCTGCCGGAGAGAGTAACGGGGAAAAACCGATTTCATTGAGATACAACTGGGTCGCATCAAGGGCCCGGGTGTAATCAATGTACTTGTGCTGTTTGGCAGCAGCTGCTTTTTTGGACTTGGTTCTAGCTGTAGGGGGCGAATCGTCTTCTTCTGACATCAAGTCGCTATCGATGCTGGAGTCCATAAGGAGCACCTCATCGTCGATGTCAAACCCCGGCGCTTCTTTGTTGAGAGCCATTGCAATAGTCCTTTGTTGAGTTCGACCTCAAGCTCAAGCCTCGCCTTAATCCCTGGCAACGCTGGAGCCTGTTCCTTATCCACATCAGGAACAGGCTGGTAACCGATCAACGGCGAGGAAGGAATTGCAATGGATCTACAGGTTTACCTTGGCGGCGAATCTCAAAGTGAAGTTTCACCCGGTCTGTACCAGTTGACCCCATTTCGGCAATTGTCTGTCCGACCTTGACCTGCTGCCCCTCCCGAACCAAAAGCCTGCGGTTGTGACCGTAGGCACTGACGTAGGTATCACTGTGTTTGATGATGATCAGTTCGCCGTAGCCCCTCAATCCACTGCCAGCGTATACAACCGAACCATCAGACGCAGCTAAAACAGGCTGTCCCAAATCGCCGGCGATATCAATACCTTTATTCAAACTACCGTTTGAAGAGAATTTTCCGATCAAAATGCCATTTGAGGGCCATCCCCACCCCTTGGGAGCAGGGCCTGCCGGCATCGGGGCAACCGCTGCGGGGGCACTTGCAGCCGTGGCGGAACGCTTGATAACCGTGGTTTTGCTGCCCGAAGAGGATGACACAACGGTGGTGGTCGAGCCGCCTGCAGGCTGGGTGCCTGAGCGCCCGTCAAAGCGGATGACCTGGCCCGGGACGATGGTGAACGGGGCGGCAATATTGTTGCGTGCAGCCAGGGCCTTCCAGTCCCACCCATAACGAAAGGCAATCGAGAACAAAGTGTCGCCGCGACGCACCGCGTATTGCCCGGTGGTCACGGCCGGGCGCTGGGCCACGCCGTTACGGTCAACGACATTCACGCCATTTTTGGGGGTGCTGGAGCACGCTGCCAACAAAGCCAGTGTGGTACTCAGAAATAGACCGACCACCAGTCTCTGAAAGCTTTTGCTGCTCTTACGCTGCGCAATGACTGTGAGACTCACCCGCCGCTCCCTTTGAAGATGGCTAAATAGTAAAACGCCAGTACTGGCCATGATTTGCAGCAAGTATAACTGGCTACAGGGCTTTTACAGACTGTAAAGCCGATTGATAAACACAGCGTATAAAACCTAAACAAATACTGGGCAAGGCCCGGATGATGGGCTTTATGACCCGTTCCCCGCCCCATAATTCACCCGGTACGAACAAAGACTCAGGCCAGCGGCCCGTTGAGCAGCGGCACAAAGCGCACATTACCGATCACCCGCCGGGCGAAACCGTGCTCTTCGCGCACGATCAACATCAACTGCTGTATTTCTCCTGCGCCCACCGGAATCACCAGGCGTCCGCCGGGAGCCAACTGGTCGAGCAGGGCCTGCGGCACATCAGTGGCCACAGCGGTGACGATAATGCCGTTGTAAGGCGCCAGCGCAGGCCAGCCCTCCCAACCATCGCCCCAGCGGAACACCACGTTGCGCAGGTTGAGCTCAAGCAACCGCTCCTTGGCCCGGTCCTGCAGCACCTTGATGCGCTCTACCGAAAAAATCCGCTCGACCAATTGCGAGAGCACGGCGGTCTGGTACCCCGAACCGGTGCCGATCTCCATCACCTTGTCCAGGGGCCCGTCCTCAAGCAGCAGCTCGCTCATGCGCGCTACCATATAAGGCTGGGAGATGGTCTGGTTGTTGCCGATCGGTAGCGCCGTATCCTCGTACGCCCTGTGCGCCAGGGCCTCATCCACAAATAGATGGCGCGGGGTGCGGCGAATGACCTCAAGCACGTTCTGGTTAACGATGCCCTCTTCACGCAGGCGCTGAATCAGCCGCTCACGGGTGCGTTCAGAGGTCATGCCAATGCCGCGGTGCATCATGCCATCCTGCTCGCGCGCCATCAGCCCATGCCCTCCAGCCAGTCATTGAGACTTTTGAAGCCATCACTAAAGGTGCGATCCAGTTGCAGCGGCGTAATCGACACATAGCCCTGCATCACGGCATGAAAGTCCGTCCCCGGGCCGCCATCTTCGACATCACCTGCCGCAGCAATCCAGTAACCCGCCTTGCCTCGTGGATCAACCACACGCACCGGCGCAGCAGCACGGGCCCGATGGCCGAGACGGGTGAGTTGAATGCCGCGGATCTTGGCAAGCGGCAGATTGGGAATATTGACATTGAGGACCGTACGCGGCGGCAAGTCCAGCGATGCGTGGGCTTCAAGCAGCTTGCGGGCAAAAAACGCCGCCGTCGGCAGGTTGTCCACCTGGCGGGACACCAACGAAAAGGCAAAAGAGGGATGATCCAGAAAACGGCCCTCAAGTGCCGCCGCCACAGTGCCCGAATACAACACGTCATCACCCAGGTTGGCACCCAGGTTGATACCCGACACCACCATGTCCGGCTGCTGCTCCAGCAAACCGTGAATACCCAGATGCACACAATCGGTGGGCGTACCGTTGATGCTGATAAAGCCATTGGCCAGGGTATGAGGATGCAGGGGACGATCCAGCGTCAGCGAACTGCTGGCGCCGCTTTTGTCCTGCTCGGGGGCAATCACCACGCACTCGGCGTAGTCGGCCAGCGCGCCATAAAGCGCAGCCAGGCCCGGAGCGGTAACCCCGTCATCGTTTGAAATCAGAATACGCATAAGCTATCCGTTTGATCCAAGCTCACCAGATCAACAAGCTCGCGCACCAGAACAGTGGCGAAGCATCCGGCCGGCAGAACAAATTCCAGTTGCAGAATGTCAGGCTGCGGATAATGCCACGTCAACCGGCCAATGGGCAGTCGCAGGATGCGCCGCTCATGGCTCATGCCGGCGCGTACCAGCCAGTCACGCAACTCGGCTTCACGCTCTGCAATTGACTGCTCCAGCGCATGGGTGACGCCAGTGGTCGGTGATTCGCCCTCGCCCCACTGCGGACCGGTGGGGTGCAGATCGAGAATGGCCAGGCGCGGGTCACTGCATTCAGCCTCGCCCGCCGGGAAAAAACTGCGGCTGTCGGTAAAAGCCAGTAAATCGCCAACTTGCGCCCGTTGCCAGCTGCCATCGGCCACCCGTGCGGCCAGCACCTGATTGAACAGATAGCTGCGCGCGGTGGACAGCAGCCGCGAACGAACGTTGCGCTGCTCAGGCAAGGCCTTGCGCTCAGCATAATCGCGGGCCTCACCCAGGTTGCCACCCTGCCAGCCAAAGCGCTGGCTACCGAAATAGTTCGGCACACCTTGCTTGGCGATCAGTTGCAGGCGTTGCTCCAGTGCGTCCTTGTCGGCATTCAGTTGCGTCAGACGCAAGGTGAATCCGTTGGCCGCATGGGCGCCACGCTGCAATTTGCGCTTGTGCCGCGAGGTCTTGAGAATCTTCAGTGTGTCGTTTTCAGCGCCCGACAGATCAGGGTCTGCCTTGCCCGGCAGTTGCACGCTGAACCACTGGCGGGTTAACGCCTGGCGGTCCTTGAGGCCTGCATAACTGACGGTGCGCAGAGGCACGCCCGCAGCCTTGGCAATGCGCCGGGCAGCTTCCTCGGTATTCAGGCCGCGCTTCTCGACCCACAACCACAGGTGCTCGCCGTCACCGGACAGCGGTATATCAAGCACTTCGTCGACTTGAAAGTCTTCAGCCGTGGCCTTGAGCACAGCCGTGCCCAGTGCCTCGCCATAAGCGAGCGGGCCCAGCAGATCGAACTCGTTCATGGGCGGACCAACAACGCAATGGAGTGCACCGCGATCCCTTCTTCACGCCCCACGAAGCCAAGCTTCTCGGTGGTCGTGGCCTTGACGTTTACCTGGTCCAAATCAACCTCTAGATCCGCGGCAATCAGCGCACGCATCGTTTCAATATGCGGCGCCATTTTGGGCGCCTGGGCAATGATGGTGTTGTCGACATTGCCGACTTTCCAGCCCTTGGCATGGATCAGACCCACGACATGACGCAACAGGACGCGACTGTCAGCGCCCTTGAAGGTCGGATCGGTGTCCGGAAAATGCTTGCCGATATCGCCAAGTGCCGCAGCACCCAGCAAGGCATCGCTCAGGGCGTGCAAAAGCACATCACCGTCAGAGTGGGCCAACAACCCGAATTTGTGGGAGATCCGCACGCCGCCCAACGTAATGAAATCGCCTTCAGCGAAACAGTGCACATCATAGCCGTGGCCAATACGCATAAAAAAACGCCCCGATTAAGTCAGGGCGTGATTCTACCTACTATTAAGCACTTAGTGCGCTTGCGTGGTGACGCAAGTGATCGTCAATAAAACTGGCAATAAAGAAATAGCTATGGTCGTAGCCCGGCTGCAAACGCAGGGTCAGCGGGTAATCGGCCAGCCTGGCGGCCTGTTGCAGCACTTCAGGCTTGAGCTGTACAGCCAGGAAGTCATCGCGATCTCCCTGATCGACCAGCAACGGCAGCTTTTCACTGGCCTCGCCAATCAGCACACTGGCATCCCACTCACGCCAGCGCGCCCGCTCTTCACCCAGGTAATGGGAGAATGCCTTTTGCCCCCACGGGCAATCCATCGGATTGCTGATGGGCGCAAACGCCGACACCGACTGGTAACGCCCCGGATTGCGCAACGCGCAAACCAACGCCCCGTGCCCGCCCATCGAGTGCCCGCTGATGCCGCGTTTTTGCGAAGCAGGGAAATGCGCCTCGACCAAAGCAGGCAATTCCTGCACGACATAATCGTGCATCCTATAATGCTGAGCCCAGGGTTCCTGGGTTGCATTCAGGTAAAAACCCGCGCCCAGACCAAAATCCCAGGCGCCTTGCGGGTCATCCGGCACACCTTCACCACGGGGGCTGGTGTCCGGCGCAACAATGATCAGCCCCAGTTCGGCGGCCATTTTCATGGCCCCGGCCTTGTGCATGAAGTTCTCGTCGGTGCAGGTCAAACCCGACAGCCAGTACAGCACCGGCAGCTTTGCGCCCTGCTCCGCTTGTGGCGGCAAGTACACGGCGAACACCATGTCGCAACCCAGCACTTGCGAGCGATGCTTGTAACGCTTGTGCCAGCCGCCAAAGCTTTTCTGGCAGGAGATATTTTCCAGTGTCATGGGCAACTCCAGACCGCAAGCAAAACACCCCACCTGTGGGAGCGGGCTTGCTCGCGATGCAGACAACTCGGTCCTTCAGTCAAACCGGATAGCTGCAATCGCGAGCAAGCCCGCTCCCACAGGTGTTTAGCGGCGTTTAGACTTACCGCTGTTAATTAGAAATGGATGACGGTACGAATGCTTTTGCCTTCATGCATCAGGTCAAATGCCTTATTGATATCTTCCAGGCCCATGGTGTGGGTGATAAAGGTATCCAGCGGGATTTCGCCGCTTTGTGCCATATCGACATAGCTTGGCAATTCGCTGCGACCGCGCACGCCGCCAAAGGCCGAACCGCGCCAGACGCGACCGGTGACCAGCTGGAACGGACGGGTGGAAATTTCCTGACCGGCACCGGCCACGCCAATAATCACCGACTCGCCCCAACCCTTGTGACAGCACTCCAGTGCCGCACGCATCAACTGCACATTGCCGATGCACTCAAAGGAAAAATCGACACCGCCATCGGTCATGTCGACAATCACTTCCTGAATCGGGCGATCGAAGTCTTTCGGGTTCACGCAGTCAGTGGCACCCAACTGGCGGGCAATTTCAAACTTGGCCGGGTTGATGTCGATGGCAATGATCCGCGCAGCCTTGGCTTTTACCGCACCGATTACCGCAGACAGACCAATGCCGCCCAGACCGAAGATGGCCACGGTGTCGCCCGGCTTGACCTTGGCCGTGTTCAGCACCGCACCGATCCCGGTCGTCACGCCACAACCCAGCAGGCACACTTTCTCCAGCGGAGCGTCTTTCTGAATTTTCGCGACTGAAATCTCAGGGAGCACGGTGTACTCGGAAAAAGTCGAGGTACCCATGTAGTGAAAAATCGGCTGACCTTTGTAGGAGAAACGCGTAGTGCCATCTGGCATCAAGCCCTTGCCCTGGGTGGCGCGAATGGCCTGGCACAGGTTGGTCTTGCCCGACAGGCAAAATTTGCACTTGCCACATTCAGGGGTGTACAGCGGGATGACATGATCGCCGACCGCAACCGAGGTCACGCCTTCGCCTATGGCTTCAACGATGGCACCGCCTTCATGGCCCAGGATCGACGGGAAAATGCCTTCCGGGTCTGCGCCCGACAAGGTGTAGGCATCAGTATGGCAAACACCCGAGGCCACAACCCGCAGCAGTACTTCGCCAGCCTTGGGCATGGCAACGTCTACTTCCACGATTTCCAGCGGCTTTTTGGCTTCGAACGCAACGGCGGCACGTGACTTGATCATCGATCGTCTCCAGCAAAGTAAAAACAAGACGCAGAGTGTAAATCAGCGCCAGGTGATTAATAATCCGAGCAAAAGCAAAACATTATTGCCATGCAGGGACAATCAACCATGAATGAGAACCGCTGGGAAGGTATAGACGAATTTGTCGCCGTGGCCGAATGCGGCCAATTCACTGCGGCAGCCGAGCGTCTGGGCGTCTCTTCATCCCATATCAGCCGCCAGGTGGCGCGCCTTGAAGAGCGATTGCAGACCCGTCTGTTTTATCGCAGTACCCGCAAGGTGACGCTGACCGAAGCCGGGCAGACTTTTTTGCAGCATTGCCAGCGCCTGCAAGACGGGCGTGAAGAAGCACTGCGTGCCATCGGTGATCTGGCCAGCGAACCCAAGGGCATGTTGCGCATGACCTGTGCCGTGGCCTATGGCGAACGTTTTATCGTACCTCTGGTCACGCGCTTTATGGGGCTATACCCGCAACTGCGAGTAGACATCGAGCTGAGCAACCGGCCATTGGACCTGGTGCATGAAAGCCTTGATCTGGCGATCCGCCTGGGGCGCTTGCAGGACTCAAGACTGGTAGCCACGCGCCTTGCTCCCAGGCGTATGTATATGTGTGCCTCACCTTCCTATCTGGAGCGCTACGGGCGCCCCCACAGCCTGTCGGAATTGAGTCGGCACAATTGTCTGATTGGCAGTTCGGATCTATGGCAACTGCAGCAGGACGGCCGCGAGTTTTCGCAACGGGTGCAGGGGAACTGGCGCTGCAACAGTGGGCAGGCGGTACTGGATGCTGCGTTACAGGGTGTAGGGATTTGTCAGTTGCCGGACTATTACGTGCTGGAGCACTTGAAGAGCGGGACGCTGGTGTCGTTACTCGACACCCACCAGCCACCCAACACCGCCGTATGGGCGCTGTACCCGCAACAGCGGCACTTGTCGCCCAAGGTCAGAAAACTGGTTGATTACTTGAAGGAGGGGTTGGCCAGGCGGGAGGAATATCAGGGGTAAGCCGCTGCTGCATTTACCTGTAGGAGCGGGCTTGCTCGCGATGCAGACGACTCGGTCTGTCAGGCAAACTCGGGTGATACCATCGCGAGCAAGCCCGCTCCCACAAGAACCTCAGCAGGTTCTGATCAGCGCTTCGCCCAACGCAAACGCAACCACTCAAGATCTTCCGGGCGGGTGACCTTGATATTGTCCGAACGCCCTTCGATCAAACGCGGCGCCAGACCGGCCCACTCCATCGCCGAAGATTCGTCAGTGATGGTTGCATCAGCCACCAGGCTGTCAGCCAAAGCACGATGCAACGCCCCCAAGCGGAACATCTGCGGCGTATACGCCTGCCAGATCAAGCTGCGATCTACGGTTTCAACCGCACGCCCCTGCTTGTTCACCCGTTTGAGAGTGTCCCGTGCCGGAACGGCCAACAAACCACCTACGGCGTCGTCAGCCAATTCACTCAGCAGTTTGTTAAGGTCTTCCTGGGACAGGTTTGGCCGTGCGGCGTCATGCACCAGCACCCAATCGTCATCTGCCGCGCCTTGCCCATGCAAATGCAGCAACGCGTTGAGCACCGAGTCGGCACGCTCGCGCCCGCCGTCTACCCGCACAACCCGTGGGTCGACAGCACAGGGCAAGGACGGCCAGAAAGGATCATCAAAAGCGACACTGACCACCAGCCCCTTGAGGCCGGGGTGGTCGAGAAAACAGCTGATGCTGTGTTCCAGAATACTGCGTCCACCCAACTGCAAATATTGCTTGGGACGGTCCGCGGCCATACGGGCACCCACACCCGCGGCAGGAATCACGGCCCAGAAGGCCGGTGATAAATGGCTCATTGAGCCAACTGATAGAGGGTTTCACCCTCTTTGATCATGCCCAACTCATGGCGTGCACGTTCTTCAACGGTCTCCATGCCTTTTTTCAGCTCCAGCACTTCCGCATCCAGCACGCGGTTACGCTCAAGCAGGATTTCGTTTTCAGCACGTTGATCGGCTATTTGCTGGGTCAGGTCAGTAACCTGCGCCAAACTGCCATTACCCACCCACAGGCGATACTGCAGGCCTGCCAGCAGCAAGAGCAAGATAAGAAACAACCAATTGGGACTGCGCATCGAATATCAGGTATCCAGTGAAAAGACAGCCATGCCGACAAACGTAAACAACGAATAGTACAAAGCCTGGACGAACCAGGCTTGTATACAGAAGCATCAGATTAGTGTCAAAAGACCCGACTTGGCGAGTTTTCCGACACAACCTGCTGACTTTTTACCATTTAGTACTCAGCCGCGGAACTCGCCACGACCGTTGTACTTGGCTTTTGCACCCAGTTGCTCTTCGATACGCAGCAATTGGTTGTATTTGGAAACGCGATCGGAACGGCACAGCGAACCGGTCTTGATCTGGCCGGCCGCAGTACCCACGGCCAGGTCGGCAATGGTGGAATCTTCGGTTTCGCCAGAACGATGGGAGATCACAGCCGTGTAACCAGCAGCCTTGGCCATCTGGATGGCTTCCAGGGTTTCGGTCAGGGTGCCGATCTGGTTGAACTTGATCAGGATCGAGTTAGCGATGCTCTTGTCGATGCCTTCTTTCAGGATCTTGGTGTTGGTGACGAACAGGTCGTCGCCTACCAGCTGCACCTTCTCACCGATTTTGTCGGTCAGGATTTTCCAGCCATCCCAGTCAGACTCGTCCAGACCGTCTTCGATGGAGATGATCGGGTAACGCTGGGTCAGACCTTTGAGGTATTCAGCAAAACCTTCGGAGCTGAACACTTGGCCTTCGCCCGACAGGTTGTACTTGCCGTCTTCGTAGAATTCGCTGGCCGCGCAGTCCAGCGCCAGGGTCACGTCGGTGCCCAGGGTGTAACCGGCATTGGCGATGGCTTCGGAAATTACTTTCAGAGCATCTTCGTTGGACGCCAGGTTAGGTGCGAAACCGCCTTCGTCGCCCACTGCGGTGTTCAGGCCACGGGCCTTGAGCACTGCTTTGAGGTGATGGAAGATTTCAGTGCCCATACGCAGTGCGTCAGAAAAGGTCTTGGCGCCAACCGGCTGAACCATGAACTCTTGAATATCGACGTTGTTATCGGCGTGCTCGCCACCGTTGATGATGTTCATCATCGGAACCGGCATCGAGTAAACACCCGGAGTGCCGTTCAGGTTGGCGATGTGTGCATACAGCGGCAGGTCCTGGTCCTGGGCAGCAGCCTTGGCCGCAGCCAGGGAAACAGCCAGGATGGCGTTGGCGCCCAGGGAGCCTTTGTTCTCAGTACCGTCCAGCGCGATCATCGCGTGGTCCAGCGCCTTTTGGTCAACCGGGTCTTTACCCAGCAGCAAATCACGAATCGGGCCGTTGATGTTGGCAACGGCTTTCAGCACGCCTTTGCCCAGGTAACGGCTTTTGTCGCCATCACGCAGTTCCAGCGCTTCACGGGAACCGGTGGAAGCACCGGACGGCGCGCAAGCGCTGCCGATGATGCCGTTGTCGAGAAGCACGTCCGCTTCCACAGTGGGATTGCCACGGGAGTCGAGAACTTCACGACCTTTGATGTCGACGATCTTTGCCATTGTTGTAAATACTCCAAAGTTGACGAAAACGACGCAGCTGAGGGAAATATTGTTATCGGCGGCAAGGGTCAAATAGCGGGCAGCCTTGCGGGCGATAAGGCTCGGGCCCTGAGGCCCGAGAAATCGTGCGGTACTTTACCGGAGAAACGGGGGTTACGCGGTTTCTATTGTCGGAAAACTTTTAACCAACTCATCCAGCGACTTCAACTGGGCCAGGAATGGCTCCAGTTTGTCCAGACGCAAGGCGCAAGGGCCGTCGCATTTGGCGTTGTCCGGATCCGGGTGTGCTTCCAGGAACAGACCCGCCAGGCTCTGGCTGATGCCAGCCTTGGCCAGATCGGTTACCTGGGCGCGACGACCACCGGCAGAGTCCGAGCGACCGCCAGGCATTTGCAGCGCATGGGTCACGTCGAAAAAGACCGGGTATTCGAACTGCTTCATGATGCCGAAGCCCAGCATGTCGACAACAAGGTTGTTGTAGCCAAAGCTGGAGCCACGCTCACAGAGGATCAACTGATCATTGCCCGCTTCTTCGCATTTGCTCAGGATGTGTTTCATCTCCTGAGGTGCCAGAAACTGGGCCTTTTTGATGTTGATCACGGCGCCGGTCTTGGCCATGGCCACGACCAGGTCAGTCTGACGCGACAGGAACGCCGGCAACTGGATGATGTCGCAGACTTCGGCGACCACGGCTGCTTGCGCAGGCTCGTGGACGTCAGTGATCAGCGGCACACCGAAAGCTGCCTTGATATCCTGAAAAATCCGCATGCCTTCTTCGAGGCCGGGGCCACGGTAAGAGCTGACAGATGAGCGGTTGGCCTTGTCGAAACTGGCCTTGAACACGTAAGGGATACCTAGCTTTTCGGTAACACGCACGTACTCTTCGCACACCTGCATGGCCATATCACGGCTTTCCAGCACGTTCATGCCACCGAACAAGACCATTGGCTTGTCGTTGGCAATTTCGATATTGCCTACACGGATAATCTTTTGCGCCATTCTGATTACGCCTTCTTCTCGTGTTGCGCCAGTGCAGCCTTGACGAAACCGGTGAACAATGGATGGCCATCACGTGGCGTGGAGGTGAACTCCGGGTGGAACTGGCAAGCGACGAACCAAGGATGATCCGGAGCTTCAACCACTTCTACCAGCGCGCCGTCACCGGAGCGACCGGTCACTTTCAGGCCTGCTTCAGTCAGTTGTGGCAGCAGGTTGTTGTTCACTTCATAGCGATGACGATGACGTTCAACAATCACGTCCTTGGCATAGCAGTCGTGAACCAGGGAACCGGCTTGCAGCTGGCAATCCTGCGCACCCAGACGCATGGTGCCGCCCAGATCGGAGGTTTCGGTACGGGTTTCGACTGCACCGGTGGCGTCTTCCCACTCGGTGATCAGACCCACAACCGGGTGGCCGCTGCTGCGATCGAATTCGGTGGAGTTGGCGTCTTTCCAGCCCAGCACGTTACGTGCGAACTCGATAACCGCTACTTGCATGCCCAGGCAAATACCCAGGTATGGCACCTTGTTCTCACGTGCATACTGAACAGCCGTGATCTTGCCTTCTACGCCGCGCAGACCGAAGCCGCCCGGAACCAGAATGGCATCACAGCCTTCAAGCAGTTCAGTGCCTTTGTTTTCGATATCTTCGGAGTCGATATAACGCAGGTTGACCTTGGTACGGTTGGAAATACCGGCGTGGCTCATCGCTTCAATCAGCGACTTGTACGCGTCCAGCAGTTCCATGTACTTGCCGACCATTGCGATGGTGACTTCGTGCTCAGGGTTAAGCTTGGCGTCGACCACCTTGTCCCATTCGGACAGGTCGGCGCTGTTGCATTCCAGGCCGAAACGCTCAACGACGAAATCATCCAGACCCTGAGCGTGCAGCATGCCCGGGATCTTGTAGATGGTATCGGCGTCTTCCAGCGAAATGACGGCGCGCTCTTCAACGTTGGTGAACAGCGCGATCTTGCGACGCGAAGACACATCAACGTGATGGTCGGAACGGCAGATCAGTACGTCTGGCTGCAGGCCGATGGAACGCAGCTCTTTAACCGAGTGCTGTGTAGGTTTGGTTTTCGTTTCGCCAGCGGTGGCGATATACGGAACCAGAGTCAGGTGCATCAGCATGGCGCGCTTGGCGCCCACTTCGATGCGCAGCTGACGGATAGCTTCGAGGAACGGTTGCGACTCAATGTCACCCACAGTGCCGCCAATCTCAACCATCG
>Ga0302347_1000512_pt1 | contig 60550 bp, 46 predicted proteins | sample PhyWR1_FD_202178 | JGI IMG/M metagenome (GOLD analysis project Ga0302347, IMG submission 202178) | Leaf surface microbial communities from wheat plants in UC Gill Tract Community Farm, Albany, California, United States - DLSL W.R1 (v2)... | ecosystem: Host-associated > Plants > Phyllosphere >... | reverse complement strand
GCAATCGTTGGTTACATCTTTGATTTCTCGCGGAGTAACTTGTGATGCTGATAATCTTTTTGACTATCAGTCTGACTCCACAAGCACCCACACGAATTGCTTGATTCAGTTGTTAAAGAGCGGTTAGTTAAGCTTTCGCTCAACCGAGGCGCGCATTCTACAGCAGCCTCCGTTGCTGTCAAGCGGTTATTTTAAGATGTTTTCAAAGTTTCCTTTGCAACATCAACCACTTGCGCTTTCGATCTCTCGTTAGCGGGAAGCGAATTCTACAGCGCTACACGCTGCTGTCAACACCTCATTTCCTGCTTCGATGAATTGAAGCTGGCACCGTCAAAACAATCTAACTCATTGATATTCAAGGAGTTTTCCGTTTCGACTGCGCCGGAAGTGGTGCGAATTATAGGCTACAAAAATCCTGAGTCAAGGGTTAATTAAAACCTTCTATATATAAGACAATCTCAAAGCATATTGCGCACTATATTGCACACCGCGCGCCACTTGAGCATGATGCCTGACCTCTACACACTTATCGCCCAGGCATACCCCGCAATGACACAGTCCTCTCGTAGCCTCGTATCGACGCTATTACCTGTTGGCCTACTCCTTATCGCCATGGCCTCAATCCAATCAGGTGCATCGCTCGCAAAAAGCATGTTCCCGATAGTGGGTGCCCAAGGCACAACAACCCTGCGCTTGATATTTGCCAGCATCATCATGCTGCTGATACTGCGCCCCTGGAGAGCCAAGCTCACCGCCAAATCGCTCAAGACCGTCATCGTTTACGGGATAGCCCTGGGGGGCATGAACCTGCTCTTCTATATGTCGCTGCGTACTGTCCCGCTGGGGATTGCTGTTGCACTCGAATTCACTGGCCCGCTGGCGGTTGCTATCTTCTCTTCGCGCAAAGCCATCGACTTTGTGTGGATCGGCTTGGCAATTACCGGGCTTTTACTGCTTATCCCTCTAGGAGAAGGCGCACAAGGCATTGACCTCGTCGGCACAGCCTATGCACTAGGAGCAGGCGTGTGCTGGGCTCTGTACATCCTCTTCGGGCAGAAAGCAGGCGCAGATAACGGCGTCCAGACAGCAGCCTTGGGCGTCATTATTGCGGCACTGTTTATTGCCCCTGTGGGCATTGTTCATGCAGGCAGCGCGCTATTGACCCCAGCCCTGATCCCAATTGCCCTTGCTGTCGCGTTATTGTCCACTGCCCTGCCCTACACGTTAGAGATGATTGCTCTTACACGCATGCCAACGCGAACGTTTGGAACCCTGATGAGCATTGAGCCTGCCTTTGGAGCACTTTCGGGGCTGCTGTTTCTGCATGAAGTCCTGTCTGTCACACAATGGATAGCTATTCTGTGCATTATCATGGCCTCTGTTGGCGCGACCCTCACAATGCGCGGTCACTCAACACCCGTTAGCACTGACAATTAGTCACCTGATTGACACAGTTCTGGTAATTGACTCTCATTTAGAGGATGTTTATATGCCGAACGTGTCACTTGGGGCGATTCCGGATAAGGACATCCAAAGGAGCAACTGAATGATCAACCGCTCACCGCACCACGTAAATCTGACGTAAACGCTTTAAGGACAGGAATGAAACGATTTTTGGTAGTTTTGGCCGTGCTCATGATATCCGGCTGCGCTGCGACCTCCGAAACCGCCGTCAAACGTGGCAAGCGTGGCTTGCACATCAACTGCTCTGGATTATCGTCGTCCTGGGATAAATGTTACGCGGAGGCCGTAAAGGCGTGCGGAGACAAGGGATACCGCGTTGTTGCCAAGTCAGGTGATGGCACTGAAGAACCTGGGGATTACCCTTTCGGATTGAACCCCGCCGGCTATACCAGTCGAAGCATGATCGTTCTTTGCAGATAACAACCCAAGCCTCTGTCACGTAACCCACTCAATCGAGTACGTGACAGAGCGCCCTCGCGCTTTAAGAAAGTGCTGCTGTTCGAGCCTGCAACCACGCTAAAGCATCACCCTCAAGCAATGGGCTCAACTGCTCACGAACCTGCTCGTGATAATCATTAAGCCACTTAAGCTCCTCATGCGTCAGCAGAGAAGCCTCAAGGCAACGCGTATCAATCGGACAGAGCGTCAGGGTTTCAAACTTGAGAAACTCACCAAACTCCGAGGCGCCAGCCTCGCGATTCAACACCAGATTCTCAATTCGCACGCCCCAACGACCCGGACGGTATGTACCCGGCTCAATTGACGTAATCATGCCGGGCTGCATCGCAGTGTGCGGTGCTACACCTGCTTGATAGGCAATCACTTGCGGCCCCTCATGCACGTTCAAGAAGTAACCGACGCCATGCCCGGTACCGTGCCCGTAATCAACGTTATCAGCCCAAATCGGTGCCCGGGCGATGGCGTCAAGCAAAGGAGACAGAATCCCCTTTGGAAACTGGGCACGCGACAAAGCAATCACACCTTTAAGTACACGCGTGCAGTCATGCTTTTGCTCGCGGGCAGGAGTACCGACAGGCACCATGCGAGTGATATCGGTGGTCCCCCCCAGATACTGACCACCCGAGTCGATAAGCAATAAGCCATTCCCCTCAATGACGGCGTGCTCTTGCTCGGTCGCGTGGTAATGCGGCATTGCGCCATTGGCGTTAAAAGCCGCAATGGTATTGAAGCTCAGCGATACAAAGCCCGGGCGACGTGCACGCGCAGCGCTCAACTGCTCATCAATGGTCAGCTCCGTGATGCGCTCATGACCCAAGGCCGCTTCGAGCCAGGCAAAGAACTCGCAAAGCGCAGCGCCATCCTGCTCCATGGCCTGGCGGATGTGAACCGCATCATCAAGGCTCTTTTGCGACTTGGCGAACGTGGTTGGATTCAATCCCTCAACGAACGTCACCTCACGGTTCACGTTGTTGAGCAAACCGCAGGTGACGCGTGCGGGATCTATCAGCAGCCGGGTCGTTGCCGGCAGTGCAGCCAGAGCCGAATTGATCTCGGTGTAATCACGCAAATTGACGCCATCGCGTTGAAGGGTGTCACGCAGCTCAACCCCCACCTTTTCCAGATCAACAAACACCGTCGCCCGGTCAGGCTCAATCAATGCAAACGAGACAAAGACCGGATTAAAAGAAACATCAGAGCCACGCAAGTTAAACAGCCAGGCAATATCATCCAGCGTGGCGATAAAGTGTGCATCGGCGTTACGCTGCTTAAGCGTTTCGCGCAGCTTCGCCAACTTGTCTACTCGGCTCACAGTGGCTTGAGGTGGTAAATGTTCATACACCGGCTGTTTAGGCAGCGCGGGACGATCAGCCCACACCAGGCTCAACACATCGAAATCGGTACGCAGAACTGCACCACGCTCTTTGAGCTTGGTCTCCAGAGTGCGCGCGGATGCCAAAGCCAGAACAGCACCATCAACCGATACTGTCGCCCCTTGCGGAGCTTGTTCTGCCAACCAGTCCAGAGGGCCTGGCTGACCAGGTTGCAACTTGACCAGTTCGATAGTACTACCGGCAAGCTCTTTGCCAGCTTGCTCCCAGTAACGGCTGTCTGCCCACAATCCGGCAAAGGTCGGCGTCACGATCAACGTACCGACTGAACCGTGAAAGCCCGACAGCCATTGACGCCCCTGCCAGTAGGCAGGCAAATACTCGGAGAGGTGTGGGTCGGCCGAAGGAACCAACAGCGCATAAATGCCGTTCTGTTCCATCAAGACGCGAGTCCGCGCCAAACGCTGCACCACAGATTCCTGATTCAACGACTGAATGCTCATCCTCTCTCCTGCTGGCCACGGTTGTGTTTCTTCGTCGCGGATAATGGAGCAGTCATCAAGACTGGGCAACCGCCCAAAAAGGGGCAGGCGCTGCAATAGCGGCCTTGATGGCGTTTACCGCGACATCAATGTCCTGCTCGCGGGTAAAACGCCCAAGACTCAAGCGAATGGTTCTCGCCGCCTTGTCAGCATCATGGCCCACAGCAAGCAGGACGTGAGACGGCGTCTTGCTGGCCGAATTGCACGCCGAGGTTGCCGAGTAGGCCAGCACTGCACTCAGTGCCGAACTATTGAAGTGCCCTTCACCGAACGTCAGGCTCAGGGTATGAGGGATTCGTTGGATCGGACAACCGTTACACAGCACACCCGGCACATCAGCCAACTGCTCAAGCAAGCGCTCGCGAAGGCCCTGAATATGCGAAAGCTCCTGGGTAAACGATTCACGAGCAATGGCAAAAGCTGCGCCCATGCCGGCGATCTGATGGGTTGCCAAGGTGCCGGAACGCAACCCGGACTCATGACCACCACCGTGGATCTGCGCCTGTAATCGATCCTGTGCACGTGGCCCGACATACAAGGCACCAATCCCTTTGGGACCGTAGAGCTTGTGCCCCGAGAACGACATCAAGTCTACCACCCACTCTTGCAGGTCGATGGCGACCTTGCCTGCCCCTTGCGCCGCATCAACATGAAACAACGCACCGTGCTCACGAACCAGTCGCCCGATAGCAGGAATGTCATTCACCGTTCCCAGCTCATTATTGACCAGCATCAGCGACACCAGCAGCGTGTCCGAACGCAGCGCAGCACGGACTTTTTCAGCACTGACCAGCCCGTCGCTGTCAGGAGCCAGGTACGTCACATCGAAACCTGACGCCTCTAAAAAGTGCGCGGTATCCAGTACCGCCTTGTGCTCGATCTGGCTGGTAATGATGTGCCCGCGCGATTCGCGGCTGGCCTGGGCAACGCCCTTCAAGGCCAGGTTATTGGACTCGGTAGCGCCCGACGTCCAGATGATGTGCTCTGGCTTTGCGTTGACCAACTGCGCGACCTGCTCACGGGCGAGCTCTACCGTCTGCCGGGCAGACTGGCCGAAAGCATGTGAGCCAGACGCAGGGTTCCCAAAATTGCCTTCAAAACCCAGGCACTCGACCATCACCTGAATGACACGATCGTCCACAGGCGTGGTGGCGGCGTAATCGAAATAAAGAGGTCGTTTGTTCATTGTGCAAACCCACTGAGCGCATTCCGGAATCAGGCAGTGCTTGATAGCAGAAAAGTGAAACCGCGTGAAAAGCGCGGCATTTAGAAATAACCGATTGAACAGCCCAAACAAAGAGGCAGCGCTGAGAAAACCTGTAGGAGCCTTCCCAAACTCGGTCAAACGCTAATACATGGCCTTATAAAGCGCTAAAAGTAGGGTGTTGTGCAAGTCTGATATGCCATAAGGATATATAAATATGGAATTACGTTAGTTTACGGAATATCAAAATCCCCTTATAAAGTCGCCTTCGGCTTTCCTTTTGTGGGCAGAGCCCCCGATAAAAGGAGCTGTCCATTGCAGCTTTTAACATTACCGTCGACTCCAGCACTCGCGACCTCCATAAGGGCCACGGCCCAAGTGTTTGAAGATCCCGTGTCCAAGGCGTTACTGGCCCATCTGCAACAAATAGCTCCCAGCGACGCCAGCGTCTTGATCATTGGCGAAACAGGCACTGGCAAAGAGCTGGTAGCCCGACACATTCATCAACTCAGCCACCGCCATCAGCAGCCTTTTGTCGCCGTCAACTGCGGCGCATTTGCCGAGTCGCTGGTTGAAGCCGAATTGTTCGGTCACGAAAAAGGCGCCTTCACCGGCGCACTGGCCGCCAAGGCGGGCTGGTTTGAAGAAGCTGACGGCGGCACCTTGTTTCTGGATGAAATCGGCGACTTGCCGCTGCCCATTCAAGTGAAACTGCTGCGTGTATTGCAAGAGCAGGAAGTCGTCAGGCTCGGCTCGCGCAAAAGCACGCCGATTAATGTCCGCGTACTGGCCGCCACCAACGTCAACCTGGAGCAAGCCATCGAAGCGGGGCATTTTCGCGAAGACCTCTACTACCGCCTGAATGTCGTGAGCCTGGTGCTGCGCCCATTGCGCGAGCGACCAGGGGATATCCTGCCACTGGCCAGACACTTCCTGCACACCTATCGGCAACGTCTGCAACACGGCCCGTCGACGCTCAGCCCATGCGCCGAAGAAGCCCTCACCCAACACCCATGGCAGGGCAACATCCGCGAACTGGAAAACGTCATGCATCACAGCTTGTTGCTGTGCCGCAACCAGACCATCTCCGTGCAAGACCTGCGACTGTCACCTTCACGCGTAAGGCGTCAGGAAACAACCGGGCCGTCACACACGCATTCGCAAGACAGCACCCAGGACCTACTGCAACGCGCGTTTCGCAGGCTGTTCGAAGAAGAACCCGGCGCGTTGCATGAAACGGTTGAAGACAGCCTGCTTCGCGCTGCCTACGAGTTTTGCCATCACAACCAGGTACATACCGCCAAACTGCTGGGCTTGAGCCGCAATGTCACACGGACACGCCTGATCAAGCTTGGCGCGTTATCAGTGAACACCCGCCGCTCTGACTCACCGGCCTCCTCCCCCTATTTGCAGCAGTCCATCTAGTTAAACAGCAGCAGCCTTGTGACGGCTGCTGCTGAGCCGAACGTATAGCGCAGACGTATTCATCAGCCGTCACCTGAGCAACCTTTGCCCGTAATAAAAGGCCTGTCGCCGCTTCCTGCGGTTATGGGTAAGATGGCTGCTTTCTTCAGCGCATCGCGCATACGTCCCGCCGAATTAAGTCGACCTCATGCCTTTTGATCTCAGCCTCAGCGTAGATTTGACCACCCTCGCCATTTTGGCCGCCGTTGCGTTTGTCGCCGGTTTTATCGACGCGATTGCGGGCGGTGGCGGCTTGCTGACCACCCCTGCCCTGCTGACCGCCGGCCTACCGCCGCACCTGGTATTGGGGACCAACAAACTTAGCTCGACATTCGGTGCAGCCACGGCCAGCTTCACCTTTTACCGGCGCAAACTGTTCCATCCACGCGAGTGGAAGCTGGCTATTTTCGGCACCCTGACAGGCGCCCTGATCGGCGCTATCGCCGCCCATTACATGCCGGCTGAATGGCTCAACAAAATGTTGCCGGTGATCGTCTTCGGCTGCGGGCTGTACTTACTGTTTGGCGGCACGCCTAAAACCCCGATCGACAACGACGCGCCGATCAAAAAGAAATGGCAACTGCCTCAAGGTATTGGCCTGGGTTTCTATGATGGCGTAGCGGGCCCGGGAACCGGTGCGTTCTGGACCGTCAGCAGCATGCTGCTCTACCCCATCGACCTGGTGAAGGCCAGCGGGGTCGCCCGCAGCATGAACTTCGTCAGCAACATCACGGCGCTGTCGATCTTCATCTTCTCCGGGCATGTGGACTGGATCATCGGTCTGACCATGGGCTTTGCGGTCATGATCGGCGCCTTCTTTGGCGCCCGCAGCGCAATCAGCGGCGGGGCCAAATTCATTCGCCCGGTGTTCATCACCGTGGTCCTGGGGCTGACAGTGCGCCTAGCCTGGCAACACTGGTTCAACATGGCCTAAACGCCTCGCCACGTACAGGTCGATGAGATAACGCGCAATCGAGCGCGACGCCGGCAATGGCGGCAAGTGGTGAATGTTGAACCACTGCGCATCTTCAATCTCGTCGGCCTGGGGCACGATGTCACCGCCCGCATACTCCGCATGAAAACCCAGCATCATCGAGTGCGGGAACGGCCAGCACTGACTGCCCACATACTGAATATTCTTGACCTGGACCTGCACTTCTTCGTGCACCTCGCGAATCAGGCAGTCTTCGGCCGACTCACCCGGCTCGGCAAAACCGGCCAGGGTGCTGTAAACACCCGGCACAAAGCGTGGCGAACGCGCCAGCAAGACTTCATCGCCACGGGTAATCAGCACAATCATGCTCGGCGAAATACGCGGATAGCTGCGCAAGTCACACGTCGCGCAATACATCGCCCGTTCCCTCGGCACCTGCGTCATGGCCTGTCCGCAACTGCCACAAAAACGGTGCTCACGGGCCCAGGTGCCAATTTGCGCGGCGTAACCCAACACCTTGTACAGCGTGTGGTCGCCTTGCAGCATAAACGCGCGCAAACCCTGCCACTGGCAGCCCTGAACCTGAGCAGTACCCTTCAGTTCCAGCAGGTAGACCGGCTCGCCGTCCAGATGGCCAATGCCATGCTCAGCCAAAACCGGCAGGTCCTGGCGCTTGAGCCATTCACGTGGAAACAATGGGCCATTGTCGTCGAGCAAAAAACCCTCTGGGCCACGCGCCACGGCCAAGCCGCCAGCAAAATCGGTGTCCAGTACTGCCGTAGTCCAACGCGAAGTCATCACAACATCCCAGGTCAAGTTGAGGTGCGACGCGGCGACCGCGTCAATCCTGAAATTCAGGCTTTTGTTTGCTCATATGTGCGGCCATGGCCAAACGCAAGTCCGTGGATTGCAACATGGCCGCGTTCCAGGTGGCAACATATTCAAGGCCATCATCGACACGGTGATCGCGCATGTAACTGATCATTTGCTTGGTCCCGCCCACCGCAATCGGCGATTTGCCAGCGATGTCTTGCGCAATGGCCATGACCCCCTCCAGCAAACGCTCATGATCACTGTAGACCCGGTTGACCAGGCCAATACTGCGCGCTTCTTCAGCGTCGACCATGCGGCCCGTATACGCCAGCTCCCGAAGCATGCCGTCACCGATAATGCGCGGCAAACGTTGCAAAGTGCCGACATCGGCGGCCATGCCCATGTCGATTTCTTTGATCGAAAACTGCGCATCTTCTGCGGCATAGCGCATGTCACAGGCCGCGATCAAATCAATGGCGCCCCCCAGGCAATAACCCTGGACAGCGGCCAGAACAGGCTTGCGACATTGATCAACAGCATTGAACGAGGCCTGCATTTGCAGGATTTTACGCCGTAGCAGGCGAGCGTTACGCCCGACATCCTTGCCCAGCTCATTGGCCACCGACGCCAGCAGCATCAAATCAATGCCGGCCGAAAAGTGCTTGCCGGCGCCACTGATCACCACCACTCGCACGGCATCGGTTTCATCGATCCACTGAAAAATCTCAATGATCTCAGTCCAGAATGCCGCATTCATCGCATTGACCTTTTCAGGTCGATTGATCGTCACGTGGGCGATGCTGTCGTTTAACTCAACCTTGAAAGCCTGGTATTCGGACATAACCTGAATCCTTTTTGGGGCGTTGTCGCCGGTCAATGAGCGAGCGACTATAACAAGCAGCGCGCCCCGAAAAAGACCGTGATTACGCCAAAAACCGGACAAAGTGGCGTCTTCGATCAGCCATCAAGGCTTCAGGACAAAACGCTCAAGTGCCTGCGCCACGCCATCATCCTCGTTGCTTGCGGTGACATACATCGCCTGCTTGCGGATCGCCTCGTCTGCCTGGCCCATTGCAACCGAGAGCCCGGCACGCTTGAACATCGCCGGGTCATTGCCGCCATCACCCAAGGCCATGGTGCGCTCCAGAGGCACCCCTAAGCGCTCAGCCAAGGTGGCAAGCGCTTCGCCCTTGTTGGCATGCAAGGCTGTCACATCCAGATAAAACGCCTGCGAGCGACTGGCCAGCGCCTCGTCACCCAATACCCCTTGGAGCTGATGCTCAAGTTCAACCAGCAACGGAGCATTACGACTGGCCGCGACAATTTTGTCGACCCGGTGCAAATAGTCACCAAACTCAGTGACCACCCGCGGAGCAAAGCCCAGCGCATTCTGCTCCTGCGCCACCATGGGGCCATCGGGGTCGCGCAACAACCATTGATCATCGGCAAACACCCAGACTTCAACGTCGTGTTCAGCCAGTACACTCAACGTCGTTTTCACTGCCTCATAGGGCACGGGATGCGTTTGCAGGTAACTGCCATCAGGGTTAACCAGCACCCCGCCGTTAAAGGCAGCCGTGGGCAACTCGATACCCAGCTGTTTGATCTGCTCACGCATGCCTCGCGGCGGTCGCCCTGTGGCCAGCGTGAAGTACACGCCCGCAGCCTGCAGCGCTTTTACCGCCGCCAACGTGCGCGGACTAATGCTGTGATCGGGCCTGAGCAAGGTGCCGTCCATGTCGCACAGCACCAACTGAATCGGCTCTTGCGTCGGCTTGCTCATTCGATGTCCAGCCATACGCGGCCATCGCGGGCCAACAAATCCCTGGCGGCCTGCGGCCCGTCTTCACCGGCTTTATAGAAGTGCACATCCGCCTGCTCACGCCACGCATCGAGAAAAGGCTGCACGCCGCGCCAGCCGTTTTCGATGTTGTCGGCCCGCTGAAACAAGGTTTGATCGCCGGTCAGGCAGTCATAAATCAAGGTCTCGTAGCCAGTAGACGGCTGCACCTCAAAGAAGTCCTTGTAGGCAAAACCCAGCTCAATATTGGCCATGTTCAGACCCGGACCAGGACGCTTGGCCTGCAAGTCAAACCACATGCCTTCATTGGGCTGGATGCGGATACGCAGATAGTTGGGCTTCAAGCGTTCCACTTCGGTATCGCGAAACTGTGCGTAAGGCGCGGGTTTAAAGCAGATCGCAATTTCGGTGTCACGCGCGCTCATGCGTTTACCGGTGCGCAGGTAAAACGGCACACCCACCCAACGCCAGTTGTCGATCATCACTTTGAGGGCGACAAAGGTCTCCGTCGAGCTGTCTGCGGCCACGTTGTTTTCTTCACGATAACCGGGCACAGGCTTACCACCCGACTCGCCCGCCGTGTATTGACCACGCACCGAGTTTTTGCGCGCATCTTCAATCGACCACGGCCGAATCGCGCCAATCACTTTGGCCTTTTCGCCGCGCACCGCATCCGCGCCAAACGCCGCCGGTGGCTCCATCGCCACCATGGCCAACAACTGGAACAGATGGTTAGGCAACATGTCGCGCAAGGCACCGGTGTTTTCGTAAAAGCTGCCACGGGTCTCGACCCCGACCGTTTCAGCGGCCGTGATCTGCACGTGGTCGATGTAATGGTTGTTCCAGAACGACTCAAAAAGCCCGTTGGAAAAGCGGCTGACCAAAATGTTCTGGACCGTTTCCTTGCCCAGATAATGGTCAATCCGGTAGATCTGCTTCTCGCTCATGACACTCAACAGGCAAGCGTTCAAGGCTTGCGCCGTGTCGACATCCGAGCCAAAAGGTTTTTCAATCACTACCCGGCGAAAAGCCTCCGGGGTTTCTTTAAGCAGCCCGCTGGCACCCAGCCGCTGCACCACTTCGCTGAAAAAGCGCGGGGCAGTGGCCAGGTAAAACACCGCATTGCCCGTGCCACTGGCGAAAATCTTCTGCTCCAGCGCCGCGTAGGTGCTGTCGTCAAGGAAATCGCCCTGCACATAACTGATGTTTTTCGCCAAGCGGGCCCACAAGTCAGCATTCAGGCCCTGACCATCAGGATGGTTGACCTTGCTGGCGGCCTCCGTGCGAATGAAGTCCTCCAGCTTCTTGGCAAAGCCCTCATCACTGATCGCATTGTGGTCAACGCCCACAATGCGCAAGCCATCGTCCAGCAAACCGTCCCGAGTCAAGTTGTACAGCGCCGGCATTAACAAGCGCTTTACCAGATCACCATGGGCCCCAAACAGAAACAGAGTGGTAGGAGGCGCAGGTTTAACGTTGGATTTGCTGGACGGTTCGGTCATTTTTTAGGCGTCTCCACATGGCCGCCGAAACCAAAGCGCATGGCCGACAACAATTTGTCGCCATACAGGCTTTGCTGGCGCGAGCTATAACGGGCAAACAGGGCGTTGGACAGAACAGGCACCGGCGTCGACTGCTCCATGGCAGCTTCGATAGTCCAGCGGCCTTCACCGCTGTCAGCCACGGCGCCCGAGTAACCGTCCAGCGGTGCGTCAACGGCCAGTGCGTCGGCGGTCAAGTCCAGCAACCAGGACGACACCACACTGCCACGACGCCACACTTCAGCGATATCGCCCAGGTTCAGGTCAAAACGCTGGTCTTCAGGCAGGTTTTCACCGCCTTTCATCTTCATCAGGTTGAAGCCTTCGGCATACGCCTGCATCAAGCCGTACTCGATACCGTTGTGCACCATTTTGACGAAGTGCCCTGCACCCGCCGGGCCTGCGTGGATGTAACCGCGCTCGGCGCGATCGTCATCAGACACGCGATCCTTGGTCCGTGGAATATCGCCCAGGCCCGGGGCCAGCGCAGCAAACAGCGGGTCCAGGTGTTTAACCACTTGCGTGTCACCGCCGATCATCATGCAGTAACCGCGTTCCAGGCCCCAGACGCCGCCCGAAGTACCGACGTCGACATAACGAATGCCTTTTTCAGCCAGCGCTTTGGAGCGACGAATATCGTCTTTATAGAAGGTGTTACCGCCATCGATGATGATGTCATCGGCGTCGAGCAGTTGGCTCAGGGTATCGATCGTGTCTTCGGTCGGTGCGCCAGACGGCAGCATGACCCACACAGCGCGAGGCTTGGCCAGGCCAGCCACCAGCGCAGGCAGGTCAGCAACGCCGGTAGCGCCGTCCTGTTCCAGAGCACTGACGAAATCGGTATTGCGGTCAAAAACCACGGTGGTATGCCCATTGAGCATCAGACGCCGTGCGATGTTCCCGCCCATACGGCCCAATCCAATAATTCCCAACTGCATGTACTGTTGCTCCCAACGGCAAATAAATAGGTGTACAGCACCTTAGTTCAGCAATGCTTAAGGTGCTCGGCTAAGGATTAGTCCTATCGCATGGCGCATAGTTTCGCACAAGCAGCGGGGCAGATTCCCGATTGAATCCACTCAGCGGACGGATGAACGGCGATCTGCGTAAAAAAACACTAAAAACCCCTCCCCAACCTGTAGGAGCGAGATCGTCTCGCGATCTTTTAAAAGATCAAAAGATCGCGAGACAAGCTCCCTCCCACGCTAACCCCCCTCGAAGTTTCATCTCCCGCACAAAGTTTTCACATGACTTTTGTGACAATTGATCACTTTTTGGCTGTTTTATTTTCAGACAGCCCACACGCGTTGTACCGGGTCGTCCGGCGTCAACCATTCAAGCTGTATTGCGCTGGAGTGTTGTATGGGGTTGTTTAAACGCAGTAATGCATCTGCGAACGGGTTCGATTGGGCTGGTTTGGGCTGGTTGTTTCTATTCTTCTGGTACTTTTCCGGCATCACTCAACTGCTGATACAGCTCACCGGCACTTCGGGCTTTTCAGGCTTTCGCCAAGCATTCGTGATGAGCGCTGTATGGCTGGCGCCGATGCTGATATTCCCCGCCCGCACCCGGATCATGGCAGCGGTGATCGGCGTGGTGCTGTGGGCCTGTTCCATGGCCAGCCTGGGCTATTTCTTTATCTACCAGCAAGAGTTCTCGCAAAGCGTCATCTTCATCATGTTCGAGTCGAACACCTCTGAAGCCGGCGAGTACATGACGCAATACTTTGCCTGGTGGATGGTGCTGGCCTTCCTGGCACATACCGCGTTCGCGGTTTTCCTCTGGACACGCCTGCGCCCGGTGTACCTGCCCCGCGCCCAAGCCTGGGCCGCAGCCCTGGCAATCGTGCTTGCAGTGGTCGGCTACCCGCTGATCAAACAGACCCTTAAACACGACACCTTCGCCTCAGCCCTTGAAAGCTTTGAAAGCCGCGTAGAACCCGCCGTGCCGTGGCAAATGGTGGTCGCCTATCGTCGTTATCTGCAACAACTGGACAGCATGCAAGGCATGCTCGCCAGCGCCAGCAAAATCCCGCCGCTCACCAACCTCACAGACGAAGAAGCAGGCCAACCGACAACCCTGGTACTGGTCATCGGTGAGTCCACCAACCGCCAGCGCATGAGCCTGTATGGTTACCCTCGCGAAACCACGCCCAACCTGGACAAATTGCGCGACCAGCTGGCGATCTTTGACAACGTCGTCACGCCACGCCCTTACACCATCGAAGCCCTGCAACAAGTGCTGACCTTCGCCGACGAAGAAAACCCGGACTTGTACCTCAGCACCCCGTCGCTAGTCAGCGTGATGAAACAAGCGGGTTACAAAACCTTCTGGATCACCAACCAGCAGACCATGACCAAACGCAACACCATGCTCACCACCTTCTCCGAGCAGGCTGACCAACAGGTCTACCTCAATAACAACCGCAACCAGAATGCCCGCCAATATGACGGCGATGTCCTGGAGCCCTTTAACAAGATCCTGGCCGACAGCGCACCGCGCAAACTCATCGTGATTCACTTGCTCGGCACTCACATGAGTTATCAGTACCGCTACCCGCCGACCTTCGACAAATTCACCGATCGTACCGGCGCGCCTGCCGGGTTGAGCGATGACCAGATCCCCACCTACAACAGCTATGACAATGCGGTGCTGTATAACGACTTCGTGGTGTCGAGCCTGATCAAGGACTTCGCCAAAACCGACCCGAACGGCTTTCTGCTGTATTTGTCCGACCACGGTGAAGAGGTGTTCGACTCTGTGGGCCACGACACGTTGGGACGCAACGAGGCCAAGCCAACCGCGCCGATGTACACCATCCCCTTTTTGGCCTGGGCCTCACCCAAATGGCGTGAAGACCACACCTGGGATTTCGCCGGTGATCTGGACCGCCCTTACAGCAGCTCACAGTTCATCCACACCTGGGCGGATCTTGCCGGGTTAAGCGCTAAAGAGCTGGATGACAAGAAGAGCCTGGTCAGCGACGAGTTTGTCGTGCGCCCGCAATTGATAGGCGACCCCTACTCTCGCCCGCAAAAAGCCCTGATTGATTTCAGCCTGATCAAGCCCAAAGCGGCGCCGGTGCAAAGCGCGGTCAATTAATAGATGCTACTCAAAGTGGGAGCGGGCTTGCTCGCGATGGTCGTTAACAATGACGCGTATTAACTGAGTAAATCAGGTGCTCTGAAGACCATCGCGAGCAAGCCCGCTCCCACAGGCGCAAAATATTGCTCAAAAGAACAGCATCGCGCTGTTACAGGGGCTTGTTCCAAAACAGCATACGCCCGTGGGCCGGGTCCAGTTGCCCTGCGCTAAACCCGAATTTGCGGTAAGAACCCTGAGCCACAGGGTTGCCCTCGAGAACTTCGAGGGTGATTTTGCAGCAGCCGCGCTCCCGCGCAATGGCCTCGACCTTGTCCAGCATTTTTTGGCTCAGGCCCAAGCCACGGTAGGTATCGACCACTGACACGTCGTGCACGTTGACCAGCGGCTTCCCGGCAAACGTCGAAAAACCTTCAAAGCAGTTAACCAGCCCGGCGGCCTGGCCATCCACAAAAGCCAGCACGCTGAATGCATGTGCACGCTTGGCCAACTCGCCCGGCAGTTGTTCCAGCACCTGGGCTGATAACGCCTCGCCACCACCCATCGGGTCCTGCGCGTAGTGATTCAAAACGTCTCGCAGTGCTTGAGCGTGAACCGGGTCCGTATAGTTTGCTTGTACGATTACCACTTGCGACATCGCGCATCTTCCCCAAGGTCTGATTTTATTTTGATAGCCTGCGACCTTAGCGTGCCAGCAGTGACGCAAACAAGTATTCGTCTCAAGGGCGCTTTGGCGGGTCAATGCTCTGCATCAGTTCAACAATATTCGCGGCCAGCGCGTCGGCATCCTGATAAATGCGGATATGCCGAAACTGCGCGTTATCGCGGTGGTATTGCGCTGCATCGACAGCCGGACCACCGGCCATTTTCTGGCTGATCAAAAGCAAGTCGAACTCACCAGGTTTGGCGTCGCGAAGCCCTTTTAGCGCATCAACTGCGCGCAGAGGGGCGACCCGGTGGTATCCCGCCAGATTGAGCGCCCTGTCTATTTTTAACGCCTGCTCGGTATCGGAGTCAGCGATCAATATTCGTAAAGACTTATTCGGCATAGTGCTTTAACCGTCGTCACACGTCGTTGCGTTGAATGTTTAAACAAAACAGCCCGTTTCAACGATTAATAGGTGGCGTGCCCTGTTTTTCAAAGCACCGCTTGTCTGCGGATCACTGCGTTCCCTGATGCTGCATATGCTCCTCCAGTGCCTGGGCAAAGCGCTCCATCTCTGCATGCAACGCATCCACACACGGAAGGATTAACGGCGGATCGCCCAATGCGCACGCGGCCTCAAGTTGCTCGCAACAACGCATCAAGCCTTTGGCCTGGACCAGGGCAACGCCGCCTTTAATCTTGTGCGCCAGCGCAGCCAGCCCTTCAAAATCATCGCTGACAAAAAGCTGCATCAACTGCGCAAGATCCTCATCGGTGCTGACGGCCATATCCGTCAGCAACTGATGCACCAGCGCGTCATCGCACTGAGCCAATTGTTGGAGGTAGGCCAAGTCAATTTCATCGCTGCCCTCGGCAAGAGGTTCGGCGTAAGACACGCTTTCAAGGCCAGGAGTTCCGGCGGCCAGGCCCAGACTCAAGTCCTGCAGGCTGATCGGCTTGAACAGACACTGATCCATACCGGCTTGCCGACAACGTTCAATTTCTTCGGGCTGGGCATTGGCTGTCAGGCCCAAAACAAGGCATGGATCAATCGCCCGCACGGCCTCATCGCTGCGTATGGCGCGGGCCAAATCGTAGCCATTCATGACCGGCATGTTGCAATCGGTAATAACCACGTCAAACCTGCCCGCGCGCCACGCCGCCAGGCCTTGGGCACCGTTCTCGGCATCAATGACGCGGTGCCCCAGGTAACTCAATTGTTGAGCCAGCAGCACCCGGTTGGCCGGGTAGTCGTCCACCACCAGAATGCTCATCGAGCCCGGCGAGGCCACCCCTTCTACCTCGTCATCGGCCAGCCCGGCATCGGGTTCAAGGCGCGGCACGTTGAGGCTGATATCAACGTGGGTGCCTTTGCCCGGCTCACTGCTCATCTGAATCGTCCCGCCCATCATTTCGCAGAGCGTGCGGCAAATCACCAGCCCAAGCCCTGAACCGCTGCGCGCCGATTGATGATTGTTGCTGGCCTGAACAAACGGGCTAAACAGTCGACGCAGATCCTCCTCGCCAATGCCTGCTCCGGTGTCATCAACCCGTATACCAATCGCTACCTGCGACCCGTCAGGGTGAGGCTGCAAGGTCAACGTCAGGCGGACTTCACCCTGTTCGGTAAACTTGATGGCATTGCTCAGCACATTGGAAACAATCTGTTTAAAGCGCATTGGGTCGATCAACACGTCGATATCCGCCGCCGATATAGCGGGTTCATACACCAGGCTCAGATGTTTCTGCCGGGCCAAACCATCAAACATACGCACGACCGACATCACCAACGCCTGCACATTGGCGCGTTTGGGGCTCAATGAAAGATGCCCGGACTCAATGCGGGCGATGTCCAGAATATCGCCGATCAACTCCAGCAATTCGCGAGCAGCCCCCGACGCCACTTCAATGGCCAGCCGGTCCATCACGCCCTGATCGGCTTTTTTCATCGCCAGCTCAAGCATGCCGATCACCGCATTCATGGGCGTGCGGATTTCATGGCTCATGGTGGCTAAAAACGTGGTTTTGGCGCGGTTCGCCTCATCGGCCTGTTGCTTGGCAATTTGCACTTGCTCCAGCAATTGCTGGCGCCTGGCGACACTGCGACGCAAATAGGCAATCCAGCCAAACGCGAGCAACAGCAGCACTGCCGCAATGGCAAAGCCCTGGAGAATCGCAGCCCGATTACGCAACCAATAACTTTCGCCCTCCGGCGAGTCGTCGCGCCAGCGATTGGTTAGCACGCTCATGTCTTCAGGAGAAATACTCAGCAACGCCTTGTCCAGAATCCCATGCAGTTCAGGTGCATTGCGCGCGGTGGCAAAACCGATCTGTGCGGGCTGAGTGCCCACCGTACTGGTGATGTGCAACTGACCGTTAAAACGCCGCGAAATCATGTAGCGCGCACTGATCAACGCGTTGATGGCGCCATCCGCCTTGCCTGCGACCACCATCGCCATGGCATCGGCAGCGTTGTCTGCCTCCAGCAGCTGGATGCGGGGGTAGTGCCGCAATACAAACTCGCGCAACACATTGCCTCGCACCAGCACCAAGCGTTGCCCCGCCATCTCATCCAGCGTGTCAGGGCTCTCAAGTCGGGTAGAGGTCACCAGCACAAACGGCGTGGTCAGATAAGGCCGGGTAAACAGCAACTGCGCTTCGCGATAGACGCTAGGGGTGAAGGCGCCGATAACATCGGCTTTGCCGCTGCTGACCAGACTGATCAAGTCTTGCACCGAGTGGCCTTTAACCACCTCGAACTCAAGGCCGGTGCGCGCGCTGATATTAAACAGCACATCGGCACTGACGCCTTTAAACACACCCTGCTCGTCAATAAACGACAGCGGCAAGTATTGATCATTGATCGCCACCCGCAGACGCGGATGCGCATCCAGCCAACGCTGTTCACTGGCGGTCAGGTTCAGCCGCGAATGGCTACTCACTTGTGGCCCTTCCGAACTCCAGCGGCGCAGAATCGTCATCCGCTCACTGGCCGGAATCGCCGCCAGCCCCGCATTGACTATGCGCAGCAACCGGGCGTTATCGCGCGCCAGCGCAAACGCAAAAGGGCTGACATCGATGCGCGAGAAGTCGGCCAATTGCACATTGTTGAGGTAGTTTTTATTGATCAGGTAGTTGGCGCTGATGAAGTCCCCCAGGTAAGCATCAGCCTGACCAAACGCCACAGCGCCAATAGCACTCAGTGTTGAGGGATAAAGCTGCAACTCGGCCTTGGGGTAAAACGCCCGGACTTCTTGCGGCGGCAAATAGTGATCTAGCATGGCCAAGCGCTTGCCTGCCAGATCAGTCGGCATCACCGGTTGGTTAGCGCTGCGCGTTACCAGTGTGGGCGAGTCGTCGGCATAGGCCTGGCTCAGCACCAGTGCGCGATCTTGCGCTTCAAAGCCGTTGGCACTGCTCAGCAAGTCCAGCTCGCCGCGCTTGAGCGCGTTTATCGCCAGCGACCTTGAGGCATACCGTTTAACGTCAACATTAACGTGCAACAACTCGGAGAGTAGCTGCATGTAATCCGCCGTCAGCCCTTCAAAGTCCTGGTCATTACCGGTCATGTCAAAGGGTGCGTAATCCGGTGCCGAAATGCCCAGCCGCAAGGTGTCGTGCTGTTTAAGCCATTGCCAGTCGGGCGCCTCAAGCACCACGCTGTAGGCTTCAACATTTGAGCGGCCCAACAACTGCAACGACTGCACCGTCGGCTGCGCCAGTGCGTAAGGCCATCCCAGAACCAGCGACACGATCAACAGCCCGTGCCGCACAAAAAGCTTCATTTAAATCAAGCCATTACGTTTGGCAAACTCTGCCAGATAAACAACTGACTTCATGTTTAACTTTTCAATCAACCGTGCCTTATAGGTACTGATTGTCTTGCTGCTCAGGGTCATATCCAGTGCAATTTGTTTATTACTGATACCTCGAGCAAGTTGCTGCAAAATAGTTAACTCGCGGGCTGATAAGCTTTCAATCAATTCGATGTCCGTCAATGTTGCATCACTGTTTCGAACCGAACTGATTGCCAAGTTAGGGAAAAACGTATAACCGTCCATGATCGTTCTGACCGCCCGTTGCAACTCGCTGAGCTCCTGGTTTTTTGTCACGAACCCTGCTGCACCGGCCTTCATGCATCGCTGCGAATAAAACAGCGCCGCTTGGGAGGTCAGCACCAGAATCCGGCAGCTCAGCCCTGAGGCCTTGATCCGGCTGATCACCTCCAGACCGTCCAGACCCGGCATGGTGATGTCCAGGACCACCAGATCGACCGCATGCTGGCGCGCCAGCTGCACCGTATCAATTCCGTTAGTCGCTTCGGCCACGACGGTGTAACCCTGATTCTCCAACAGCAGTCGCACAGCCGTGCGAATCAAGGAGTGATCATCGGCAATCAAGACTTTATACATTTGAACCCCTGCCAAAAACTGCCAATAACAGGACGTGGGCGGCTTTATCTATTTTTTTGAATAAATAATTCCGTAACTTCCTCATGATTAACATGCTTATGAATACAAGGGAAAGTATAGGATATTTCCTACAAACCTCCCGTGCGTCCTCACCGCTACTTGAACGCAACATCGCGATACCCGATTGAAATCAAGCCGCGAATAATCGCCATTCGGGTGCAACTTACGAGAAGGGAAAGTACCACACAGGATGTAGGAAATTTCTTAAATGATGGCGCGCGCCCGAGATTAAATGCCTCCAAGGGGCATGGGCTGCGATCGTTACATGACCGCAGCCCACGCTTTGAAAGCCCTTATTGCCAGCCAAACTTACGGATGTAAAAGCCCTTGACCGCTTGGGTCAGCGCCATGTACGCCAGCAAAATCACCGGCAGGAAAATGAAGTACAGCGGTGGCAACGCCTCCAGTTTGAAGTAGCTGGCCAGCGGCCCCATCGGCAGGAAAATACCGATGGCCATGATCACCCCGGTCATCACCATCAACGGCGTCGCTGCACGGCTTTGCAGAAACGGAATTTTCGGTGTACGGATCATGTGCACAATCAGGGTTTGCGTCAGCAGCCCGACCACGAACCAGCCCGACTGGAACAGGGTTTGATGCTCAGGGGTATTGGCCTTGAACACGTACCACATCAGGGCGAAGGTCAGCACGTCAAACACCGAGCTGATAGGCCCGAAGAACAGCATGAAACGTCCGACATCCGCTGGCTGCCAGCGTTGTGGTTTTTTCAGCATTTCGTCATCGACGTTATCAAATGGAATCGCGATCTGAGACACGTCGTACAGCAGGTTTTGTACCAGCAGGTGCATCGGCAACATCGGCAGAAACGGAATGAACGCACTGGCGACCAACACCGAGAACACGTTACCGAAGTTCGAACTGGCGGTCATTTTGATGTACTTGAGCATGTTGGCGAAGGTGCGACGGCCTTCCAGCACGCCCTCCTCCAGCACCATCAGGCTTTTTTCCAACAAAATGATGTCGGCCGCCTCCTTGGCGATGTCTACTGCGCTGTCCACTGAAATCCCGATGTCAGCAGTGCGCAGGGCCGGGGCGTCGTTGATCCCGTCGCCCATAAAGCCCACCACATGGCCGTTAGCCTTGAGCAAACGGACAATGCGTTCCTTGTGAGTGGGTGTCAGCTTGGCAAATACGTTGGTGGTCTCGACCGCAACCGCCAGCTCGGCGTCAGTCATGCGCTCAATGTCATTGCCCATCAGCAAGCCTTGTTGCTCAAGACCCACTTCACGGCAAATTTTGGCCGTCACCAGTTCGTTGTCACCGGTCAGCACTTTGACCGCTACACCATGCTCGGCCAGCGCTTTGAGCGCAGGCGCAGTGCTTTCTTTGGGCGGGTCCAAAAACGCAACATAGCCGATCAGCGTCAGTTCCTGCTCATCTGCCAAGCTGTAGGTGTCACGGCCCGCAGCCATCGAACGCGCAGCCACCGCGACCACACGCAAACCTTCCTCATTGAAGGCCGCCGTTACCTGGCGAATACGCGCCAGCAGCTCGTCGCTGAGGGCTTCCTCCTGATCGCCGTGGCGAACGGTCTTGCACACCGACAGCACTTCTTCGACCGCGCCTTTGCAGATCAACTGGTGCGGCTGATCCTGCTCGGCGACTACCACTGACATACGGCGGCGGGTGAAGTCGAACGGAATCTCGTCAACCTTGTTGAACGCTGTGCCCACGTTCAATTCGCGGTGCACTTCCACATGCTCCAGCACCGCCACGTCCAGCAGGTTTTTCAGGCCGGTCTGGTAGTAGCTGTTCAGGTAGGCCATTTCCAGCACATCGTCGGACTCTTCACCCCACACATCCACATGGCGCGCCAGGAAGATTTTGTCCTGGGTCAGGGTCCCGGTTTTATCGGTGCACAGCACGTCCATCGCGCCAAAGTTCTGGATAGCGTCCAGACGTTTGACGATGACTTTTTTGCGCGACAGAAACACCGCGCCCTTGGCCAGGGTCGAGGTCACGATCATCGGCAGCATTTCAGGGGTCAAGCCCACCGCCACCGACAGCGCGAACAGCAACGCTTCAGTCCAGTCACCTTTGGTAAAACCATTGATGAACAGCACCAGCGGCGCCATCACAAACATAAAGCGGATCAACAACCAGCTGACCTTGTTAACCCCGGTCTGGAACGAAGTCGGCCCACGGTCGGTGGCCCCGACACGCTGGGCCAGCGCACCAAAGTACGTGTTATTACCAGTGGTCAGGACCACAGCGGAGGCGGCGCCGGACACCACGTTGGTGCCCATGAACAAAATATTTTCCAGCTCCAGCGGGTTGATGGTCTGGCTGTCAGAGTGATGCGCAAACTTCTCCACCGGCATCGACTCACCGGTCATGGCCGCTTGGCTGACAAACAAATCCTTGGCGCTCAATACCCGGCAATCGGCCGGGATCATGTCCCCTGCCGACAACACGATCAGGTCACCCGGAACCAATTGTTTGATCGGTAACTCAATGCGTTGCGCACCTTTAATTAGCTGGGCTGCACCATAGAACTTGCCAAACATCGGTGACGCTTCTGCGCTGAAGTCCCGGCGCATGACCGTGGCGGTGTTGCTCACCATCGCCTTGAGGGCGTCGGCTGCTTTGTTCGAACGGGCTTCTTGCCAAAAACGCAGCAGGGTAGACAGCACCACCATGGTGCTGATGACCACTGCCGCCTGAACGTCGTCGGTGGCCAGCGAGACCGCCGCGAGCAAGGTCAATAGCAAGTTGAACGGGTTTTTGTAGCAGTGCCACAGGTGCACCCAGCGGCTGAGGGGCTGCTCGTGTTCAATCTCGTTGAGGCCGTGGCGGTCACGAAGTGTCTGCGCTTCAGCTTCACTCAAGCCATCGGTATGGGTGCCGAGCTTGTCGATCAACGCCGCGCTTTCGGTGTTGGCCGAAGCCACCAGGGTTTGCGCCAGGGTAGGTGGTACTTCACGGCTGACCGTGGTGTTGGTCAGGCTGTCGAGCAAGGCCAGACGGCGAAAGTGCCGTCCAATGTGGCGAGTGCGTAGAAAGCCTGCGAAGAACTCTTTCAGGGTGTGTTTCATGGTGCTACTCCTGCGCTGCCTGCGTAGTCACCCTGTTCAGCGTGATTACCCAGGCAGCCTTAAACTCGAACCGTCATTCATTTTTTAGTCTCGGTCAGCGGGCCTGATGCCCGCCGTCAATTATTGGCGTACACGCAACCAGGTAAGGCTGGACGGTGCTGGCGACGGCGAACGGGCGTAAAAAAGTGCTTCATGGTGCTTCCCCTAACGGTCAACGCAGCCTTGAAGAAGGCACAGCCGAACGTGCGCCCCGTGCCGAAGGCACGCGCGAACGTCGTGTTGCACTACGCAACACGTTTCAGTGTCTGGGAGAGGGCTTCGGGTTCGGGGTCACAACCCCGTTCAGGATGCCGCTGCTCGCTGGTCAGCAAGCAACGACAGGGGAATCTGCGCGTTAGCTTGCCGAGAATGTGCCGGTCTTCAAAACCGGCCGACTACTGTCACTCGAACTGTTACCCACTTAGGATCTGCGCTCTTGATGAAAACGTGGAAAGCTTACTCCCGGCATTTCGCTGAGTAAACCGCAGGAAAGCTTGCGTTTTATGAATCAGATGTATCTTCAGGAAGGGTTCAGTTTGCGCGTACCTACATCTCTGCGTAGTCGTTGACGAGCACCGCGAGGCTACGTCCGGCTGCATAGCAGTCGTAAATCAGGTAACCGCAGTCTTTCAGTAAAGACACAGGTTCGGGATTCACGATCGCTGCGCCATCGGACGTAGCCTCGCGCTGCGAGTCAACGACTACATGGTTATATCGCCGCCGCCAACACCCGCTCATCCGTCAGGCTGCCCTGTTTGTGATGTTGGTCATGGGCGTACAACGATGCACAAATTTCTTGCGCGCGAATCGGCAATACCGACAACAGAGTGTCACTCAAACCATGGCTGGCCTGACAAAAACCCTGCATGTAGATCCCGGCCTTGCAGCGCTTGTCCGTGACGATCCGGTAGTCACGATCCACCTCAAAATCACCCAGGTATTGCGCCAGCGGCGCCAATAAATGACGGTGCATTTGCCGCTCATAGCCGGTGGCCAGAATCACTGCATCGTAGTGCTGCTCGCTGACGTCACCGCTGGCGCTGTTGCGCAGAACCAACTTGACGCCCTGCTCGTCTGAGGTTGCACTTTCAATGCTGGTCAGGCTGCGGAACACATGACGGGCAATACCGGACACTTTCTGACGATAAAAAATGCCGTAGATGCGCTCGATCAAGTCGATGTCCACCACCGAATAGTTGGTGCTCTGATATTCAGTGATCAACCGCTCGCGCTCAGCAGTGCCCTGCTGGTACACCAGATCGGTGAACTCCGGCGAAAACACTTCGTTGACGAACGGGCTGTCGTCCGCCGGTTTCAACGCCGAACCGCGTAACACCCAATCCACCTGCGCCGACGGGTAGCTGTCGTTCAGATCGATAAACGCTTCGGCAGCACTCTGCCCGCCCCCAATGATTGCGATGCGCATCGGCTGGCCATTAACGCAGGGCTGGCGGCTCATGCGCTCAAGGTACTGCGAGTGATGAAACACCCGCGCATCGTCTTTCAAAGCCTTGAAGGCGGCCGGAATGCGCGGCGTGCCCCCGGCGCTGACAACCACTGAACGCGTCGTGCGCACATGGTGCTGGCCCTGGCTATCGCGGGAGATAACCCGCAGCGCCTCAACCTGCTGCTGGTGCAGCACCGGCTCGATGGCCAGCACTTCTTCGCCATACCGGCTCTGCGCTTCAAAGTGTGAAGCCACCCAACGCAAGTAGTCGTTGAACTCCATCCGGCAAGGATAGAAGGTCCCAAGGTTGATGAAATCAACCAGGCGGTCGTGGGCTTTAAGGTAATTGACGAACGAATAAGGGCTGGTGGGATTGCGCAGCGTCACCAGATCCTTGAGGAAGGAAATCTGCAACTCGCTCTGGGTCACCAACGTATTGCCGTGCCAGCGGTAGTCCGCCTGCTTGTCTAAAAACAGCACATCCAAGGGACCGTGCACCTGCCCGCTCTCTTCCAGGGCGATGGCCAGGGCCAGATTGGAAGGCCCGAAACCGATGCCGATCAGATCATGAACGACGGCCGAAGCGATTGCCTGTGTCATTTCCAGTGTCCTCTGGATTGCCCCTCAACAGAGGGATTAAAAAACCCGTAACCCGACTGTTCTGTGGCAGATCAGCAGGTCGTCTGTTGAGTAGGGACGAGGACACGGAAAAAAAATTTAAGACTTGTCCCACTGCCGAATTCGAATCCGGCAATGCTTCATGGCATTTACGATGTGCTTCTCGACCACGCTGCGCGACACGCCCAGGCGTTCGGCGATCTCAACGTGGGACAAGCCTTCCAGCTTGCGTAGCAAAAAGCTCTCACGGCACGCCGCCGGCAATTCCGAGAGCGCCTGCTGGATCTGTTGCAGGCGCTGATTCTGGTCCATCAGCAGCTGTGGCGACGGGCTGAAAAAACGCTCTTCGCTGTCCAGCACCTCCAGCGGTTCAGACTGGCGCAAGGCACTGCGACGGTGACCGTCGATCACCAGATTAAGCGCGGTGCGATACAAAAACGCCCGTGGCTGTTCAATCGGCTCATCGCTGGTGCGCTCCAGCACCCGCACATAAGCGTCATGCACCACATCTTCTGCCGCTTGAGCATTGCCCAATCTGGCACTCAAAAAGCTCACCAGTTCGCGATAGTAGTTTTCCAACAGGACTCCCGGCCGCAGCAGCGCGGCAACATTCCATGAGCGCAGAAACAGACCGAATGAGTTAGCGGCATGATGATGGCACTTTTGCGACCGTAATTTATAGTAATTCTCATATAGATTTAAGGCCTGTTGAAAAAACAGCCTCGAAATATTTAGTCACAAACACAGGATTAAACGCCTAAATATCTAACTAAATCCTTCGTTTACTCAACAGCTCCCCGTGTTTGTCGATTGCTCGACAGCGATTGCCCCAGGCTTTTTGTGCCAGTGCAACGAAGACGGGCCGATCCCCATTGGCCGGAACCCTGAATGAAACGCCCTCGACAGACCCGCCGTGCGCTCTTTATTGCCCTGTTTTTACTGCTGGTTGCCGCATTGGCGGCATGGCCCTTTTTGACCACTGGCCGCGACGCTTATGACACCGTGCCCATTACCCGCGGCGACATTGAAAGCAGCGTGACGGCGCTGGGCACACTGCAACCCCGGCAATATGTTGACGTGGGCGCACAGGCTTCCGGGCAGATCAGGACGATTCACGTTGAGGTGGGTGACGAAATTAAAGAAGGCCAATTGCTGGTCGAAATTGACCCGTCCACACAAAAAGCCAAGCTCGACGCCAGCCGCTATGCCGTTGAAAACCTCACGGCCCAACTCCAGGAACAACGCGCTTTGCACGACCTGGCCAAACAGAAATACCAGCGCCAGCAAAACCTCGCCAAAGGCGGCGCTACCCGCGAAGAAGACATTCAGTCAGCACAGGCTGAAGTGCGAACCACCCAGGCCCGAATTGACATGTTCCAGGCGCAAATCCGCCAAGCCCAGGCCAGCCTGCGCAGCGATGAAGCCGAGCTGGGTTACACGCGCATCTACGCGCCCATGACGGGGACCGTGGTCGCCCTTGATGCGCGCGAAGGCCAGACCCTCAATGCACAACAGCAAACCCCGTTGATCCTGCGCATCGCCAAACTCTCACCGATGACCGTATGGGCCGAAGTCTCTGAGGCCGATATCGGCCACGTCAAAGCGGGCATGCCGGCTTACTTCACCACCTTGAGTGGCGGTAATCGGCGCTGGAACAGCACCGTGCGGCAGATTCTGCCGGTCCCGCCCAAACCGCTGAATGAAGCCAGCCAGGGCGGCGGCAGCCCGGCCAGCTCGGGCAAAAGCGGCAGCGCGCGAGTGGTGCTGTACACCGTGCTGCTGGATGTCGACAACAGCGACCAGGCGTTGATGGCAGAAATGACCACGCAAGTGTTCTTCGTTGCTGATCAAGCCAAAGACGTGTTGCTGGCCCCGATTGTCGCGCTTCAAGGCAGCACCGAGGGCAATCGGCAAAGCGCAAACGTGGTGAGCAAAAACGGCAAGATCGAACACCGCGACATTCGTACCGGCATCAGTGATCGCCTGCGCGTGCAAGTGCTCGAAGGGTTAAACGAGGGCGATCACTTGCTGATCGGCCCGGCCACCGGCAACGGAGGCTAAATGCGCACTCCCCTGATCGAGCTGCAAGACATCCGCAAGGTCTACGGCGGTATCGACACGCCCGAAGTTCACGTGCTCAAAGGCGTCAGCCTGTCGATTCACGCTGGTGAATTCGTCGCCATTGTCGGCGCGTCGGGCTCGGGCAAATCCACCTTGATGAACATCCTTGGCTGCCTCGACCGGCCCACCTCAGGGCGCTACCTGTTTGCCGGCGAAGACGTTGCCCACCTCGCCAGCGATGAGCTCGCCTGGCTGCGCCGCGAGGCGTTCGGCTTTGTCTTTCAGGGCTACCATTTGATCCCCTCGGCCTCGGCCCAGGAAAACGTCGAAATGCCCGCCATTTACGCCGGCACTCCAGCGGCCGAGCGGCATGCCCGCGCCGCCGCCCTGCTCGACCGCTTGGGCCTTGGCACACGCACCGGCAACCGTCCGCATCAACTGTCGGGCGGTCAGCAACAACGCGTATCGATTGCCCGCGCGTTGATGAACGGCGGGCACATCATCCTGGCCGACGAACCCACCGGTGCGCTCGACAGCCACAGCGGCGCAGAAGTCATGGCGCTGCTCGATGAGCTGGCCAGCCAGGGCCATGTGGTGATCCTGATTACCCACGACCGCGAAGTCGCAGCGCGGGCCAACCGGATCATTGAGGTGCGCGACGGCGAGATCATCAGCGACTGCGCCAATGGCGCGGCGGTAGCGACCAGCGAAAACCCCAAGGCACTGCAAGCAATTGACCTGCGTCAGCGCCTGAATGAAGGCAGCGAAGCCCGCGGCGCCTGGAAAGGCGAATTGGTCGACGCCCTTCACGCGGCCTGGCGAGTCATGTGGATCAACCGTTTTCGCACCGCCCTGACCTTGCTCGGCATCGTCATCGGCGTGGCATCGGTGGTGGTGATGCTGGCTGTCGGCGAAGGCAGCAAACGCCAGGTCATGGCCGAAATGGGTGCGTTTGGCTCCAACATCATCTACCTCAGCGGCATGTCACCCCGGCCCCGGGCGCCGCTGGGAATTGTCACGCTCAATGACGTGGCCGCGCTGTCGACCTTGCCTCAAGTAAAGATGATCATGCCCATCAACGGCGCCGAGATCGGCGTGCGCTATGGCAACGTCGACCACACGATGTACACCGGCGGCAACGGCATCGACTTCCCGGCCATTTTCAACTGGCCGGTGGTGCAAGGCAGCTTCTTCAGCCAGGCCGATGAAGACGCCGCAGCCGCCGTGGCGGTGATCGGTATAAAGGTCCGCGACAAGGTCCTCAAGGACGTGCCCAACCCCATCGGGCAATACATCCTGCTGGAGAACGTGCCGTTTCGCGTGGTCGGAATCCTCGCTGAAAAAGGCGCCAGCTCAGCAGACTCAGACAGTGACTCCCGCATCGTGGTGCCCTACTCCGCCGCCAGCGTGCGTTTGTTCGGTACGCACAATCCGGAATACGTGGTGATTGCCGCCGCCGATGCGAGCAAGGTCAAACAGACCGAAAAATCCATCGAACAATTGATGCTCAAGCTCCACCACGGCAAGCGCGATTTCGAGATCACCAACAACGCCGCGATGATCCAGGCCGAAGCCAAAACCCGCAACACGCTGTCGTTGATGCTCGGCTCGATTGCCGCCATTTCGCTGTTGGTCGGCGGCATCGGGGTGATGAACATCATGCTGATGACCGTGCGTGAGCGCACCCGTGAGATTGGCATTCGCATGGCAACCGGTGCCCGCCAGCGTGACATTCTGCGCCAGTTCCTGACCGAAGCCCTGATGCTGTCGGTGGTCGGCGGCCTGGCGGGCATCACCCTGGCCTTTATCATTGGCGGGGTTTTGCTGCTGTGCGATGTGGCCGTGGCATTTTCTATGGTTGCGGTCTTCGGCGCGTTTGCCTGTGCGCTGGTGACCGGCGTTATTTTCGGTTTTATGCCCGCCCGCAAAGCTGCCCGGCTTGACCCGGTCACGGCCCTTACCAGTGAATGATCGATTGATGAAGCCGTCTTTGAGTCTGTTGACCACGTGCCTGTTGCTGGGCGCGTGCAGCCAAACCCCGCCGCGCGACGCGCACCCGGTGCAACCGCCCCCGGCCTGGCAATCGCCCCACACGCAGGCCAGCCAACTGAGCAGCCAGCAATGGTGGAGTCATTTTCGTAGCCCGGCCCTGGACCGTCTGATCGCTCAAGCACGAGTTGGCAGTTACGACCTGGCTGCAGCCATTGCCCGCGTCCAGCAAGCCAGCGCCATAGCCGTTATTGCTGGCGCCCCGCTGCTACCCGAAGTGAAGTTCGCCAGCAGCGCCAACCGTGAAAAACTGCTGCGCGGCAAGGGTTACAGCCAATTGGATGCCACCGACAACAACAAGGCTGTGGACTCCTTTGACGCCAACCTGACGGCCAGCTACGAAGTGGACTTTTGGGGCGGCAAAGCCGCGGCCCGTGACAGCGCCTTGCACACGCTCAATGCCAGCCAGTTTGACCAGGCCACCGTCGAGCTGACCTTGCTCAGCGGTGTCGCCACCAGCTACGTGCAAACCTTGGCCTTTGACGAGCAACTGCGCATTGCGCGGCTCAACCTGACCAACGCCCAAAGCGTCTTGCACGTGGTCCAGATCCGCTATGACGCAGGCTCTGCCACGGCCCTCGAGCTGGCTCAGCAAAAAAGCCTGGTGGCTGCTCAACAACGGCAATTGCCACTGATGGCCCAGCAAGCTCAGGAAGCCCGTATTACCCTCGCGGTCTTGTTGGGCGAACCCGTGCAACGCCTCACCTTGGGCGACACAGCATTTGCCCAATTGCAGTGGCCAGACATCGGCAGCGGACTGCCCAGCGCACTGCTGAGCCGACGCCCCGACATTGCCAGCGCCGAGGCCAAACTGGCCGCGGCCTCAGCCGATATCAGCGTCGCGCGTGCGGCCATGCTGCCCAGCCTGACCTTGAGCGCGACATTGGGTTCAGGCGCGGACCGCTTTGGCGACATGTTGCGCAGCCCTTTCTACAACTTGACGGCCGGGTTGGCCGCACCGATCTTCAACAACGGCCGACTCAGCGCAGAACGCGACAAGACTGTGGCGCGTCAGCAGGAGCTGTTGCAAACCTATCGCGGGAGCATCATCAGCGCCTTTGCCGACGTTGAAAAAGCCCTCAACAGCGCCAGCGGCCTGGACCAGCAACGGCAATGGCAAGACGAAGAACTGCAACAGGCGCAACAAGCCTTCGACATTGCCCAAAGCCGCTACAAAGCCGGCGCCGAAGTCATGCTGACCGTACTCGAAACCCAACGCACGCTGTATCAGGCACAAGACCAGCACGTGCAACTGCGCATGGCTCGCTTGCAAGCCAGCATCGCGTTATACAAAGCGTTGGGCGGAGGCTGGCAGGTGCAATAACAACCAAAAGATCGCGATGTAGGAGCGAGCTTGCCTCGCGATCTTTTGATCTTCCCTGGGGCTCACACGGGTTTAACCACCAAATGCCGCGCATACCACGGCCGACGCGGTACCCGGCGCAGCAAGTCGCCAATTTTCTTGTCATCGCCAAAGGTAATGCGCAGCGCGAGCTTCATGGTTTCCGGGTCCATCTCGACGCTTTTGCCCACACTCAACCCCGGTGTGGTGCTGCAACCGTGGGTGTCCGGGCCTAACCACGGGTCATCGACTTCCACCCAGCGCCCCGGCGCAAACCACGGCACACCGTTGACCTCCAGACGCGTCAACTCGCCGGGATGAAACCGTTCGTGGGCACGAAACCAGTCCTCCAGACGATCATCGATCCAGCCATGAAACCGCCAGAACACCGGGTTGATATGAGACGAAAACGGGTCGCCCAGAAAATCGTTCTCCGCCACGTACCAACGTGCCGCGAAGTCTGCCGGATCCCGCGCCAAGGGCACCGGCGCGCCGTTGGACGGGTCACGTGGTACTGATGCCCAGCGCATGTGCAACCAGTCATGCAGGCCCAGCTCTACCTCAGAGCCGAATTGGCCCAGGGTCAGTGTCGACAGGTAGCGCGGGTCCCGATATCGCGACTCCCAGACTTCGAAGTTGCTGTGATACGTCTCGGCCTGTTTGATATCACTCAGCCATTGGGTATAGGTGTCATCGCCTTCTGCCAGCCAGGTCGGCGGCAAGGCGCTGCCATCATGGTTGTCGAAATAACGGGCAAATCCGGCCCGGTCGCGTTCAAGCTCGGGCTGCGGCATCGGGAACGAAGGCCACGACGGCAAGTCCTGCATCGAGCGTGCAGCCATCAGCATGTGCCGGTGCATGAAAAAAAAGTCGACGCCCGACCCGTTACGGTCTTTACGAGGGCCACGCGCATCGCGCTCCCTGTCACGCTGACCGGGCTGCCAGCCAATACCGCGCAGCGCATTGCGCTTGTCCTCGGACAGCTCATGCCAAGTATCACGCGAGGCATGCCACAGCTGGTGGAACAAGCGGTGCTCAGGCGATACCAGCCAGTCCAGCAATGTGGGGTTGAGCGGGATACGTTGCCGGGCCTCGGGAAAGGTGCGCTTGAGCGCGACAAAACGGTTGTCTTGCTCGGGCAACGCCAGTGCTCGGTCCAGACGCTGCACACGGCCACTCAGGGTGCCACTGCCAGCGTTGCCGAACATGCCCCAGACCTCATCAAGACTGAAACTGAACTCGTAATCTGGCTGACCGTTGGCGGCGGCGCTGCGGGTCAGGCGCCAGTACATGTGCTTGGGGTCCGGCTCAACCAGATCAGCCAAAATGCGATAGCGCGGCGTTTGCTCACTGTGCAGCACCTGTGCTGTGTCCAGATAACCGCGCACCCCACGCCCACGCGGCGCAATATCCAGCCACACTTCAAGGTCATCCGCAGGCAAACCGTCCAGCCCGGCATCACGGCCAGTGAAACGGATCGTCCACAACCCACGCAATTGATCGGCGATCTGCTGGCCCGCCGTGTCCGCCAAATCGACAGTTGCTTCACCGGGCGTAATCGGCTCATCGACCCGGGTCAGCTCGCGATGCCCAAAATACACCGCAGGCGCTGCTGCGCCGGTGATCGCCAAACCAGCGATAAACCATCGTCGAGAAATCGTCATTGCACTACCTGTCCAAGCCTGAATGCAGGCGTTATCCAAGCTAGAACGTTTGCTCAACGATGAAATTTAACTCGCACGGGGATCATTCATTCATGCCTTGCGGTCAAGATTGCTTTGCGTGGGCTATGGTTTTTCCCACCGCTCAAGCCGTAGATACTCACCCCATTCTTACGACCACCCAGGAGTTATCCATGACAGTCCCAGCATTCGGCCTCGGCACCTTCCGCCTCAAGGGCCAAGTGGTTATTGATTCGGTTACCAACGCCCTTGAACTGGGCTACCGGGCAATCGACACGGCGCAAATTTATGAGAACGAAGCCGACGTCGGCCAGGCCATTGCCAGCAGCGGCGTTGCGCGTGATGAGCTGTATATCACCAGCAAAATCTGGGTCAGCAACTTCGCTAAAGACAAGTTGATTCCAAGCCTCGAAGAAAGCCTGAAAAAACTGCGCACCGACCACCTGGACCTGACCCTGATTCACTGGCCTTCACCCAAACATGAAGTGCCGGTCGCAGAATTCATGGGGGCACTGCTACAAGCCAAGAAACAAGGCCTGACCAAGGCCATTGGCGTGTCCAACTTCACCATCGCGCTGATGAAAGAAGCGATTGCCGAGGTGGGTGCCGAGAACATCGCCACCAATCAGATCGAACTGCATCCCTACTTGCAGAACCGCAAAGTGGTGGAGTTCGCACAAAGCCACGGGATCCATATCACCTCATACATGACCCTGGCCTACGGCGAAGTGCTGAAAGATCCGGTGATTGTCGACATTGCCAAACGCCACAACGCCACCCCGGCACAAGTGACCCTGGCGTGGGCGATGCAACTGGGTTATTCGGTGATCCCGTCGTCAACCAAGCGCGCCAACCTTGAGAGCAACCTCAAGGCACAATCGCTCAAGCTGACCGCAGAAGACATGACGCAGATTGCCCAGCTGGATCGCGGGCATCGCCTGACCAATCCGCAAAGCGTGGCGCCTGAGTGGGATTAAACGCTAAACACCTGTAGCCGCTGCCGCAGGCTGCGGCTACCGGGTCAATGCACACCAAAGCGCTGCAATTGCATTTCTTGCAAGCGGCTCAAGGTCCGGCGGAAAGCGAACTCCAGGTAGCCCTGGGTATACAACTGGTCCATCGGCACTTGCGCCTCAATACACAGTGGTACTTTGCGGTCGTAGCATTCGTCGACCAGCGCAATAAATCGCCGCACGCTGTCGTCATAGATCGACAACTGCGGCAGATCGCGATCACCCGCCTCGACCTTCACCGGTCCATCTTCCGTACCACGGGCGATCTTGCCCTCGCGTTGCTCGGCACTCAGGCAAGGCACGTCGCTGAGCAAAATCACCGTGTATTGATCACAGATCTGCATAAATTCCGTGGCCGCCAACGGCTGCTCACACAACTCATGAAAGCTGCACCACAACACTCCCGCACCGGCCCGCACAACGTTCAGTGAGCGATGGCCTACAGCAATCGGAGCATCCGAAGTTTCCTTACCTTGTGTCAGCTCCGTGAAAACCTGCCCAATTACACTCGACTGATCTGCTGCTTTCACCCAATAACGTTGTTGCGCAATCCCGGGGTGCAGACGATGGTCTTCAGCGCCGTCCACCGAGACAACATCCATGTGCTTGAGAATGGCGGTGATCGCGGGGGCAAAACGCTCTTTGTTGTGGCCGTGGCTGTACAACTGTTCCGGCGGCAAGTTCGAGGTGCACACCAGCACCACACCCTCGTCGAACATCACTTGAAACAACCGCCCAAGAATGATCGCGTCGCCAATGTCATTGACGAACAACTCGTCAAAACACAGCACTTTCAGTTCCTTGCCCAAGTCCTTGGCGATGATCTTGAGCGGGTCGGCGACGCCGGTTAGCTGAAACAGCCGTTGATGCACCCACTGCATAAAATGATGGAAATGCTGACGCCGCGCCGGGACGCGCAAGCTTTGGTAAAACTGATCCATCAGCCAGGTTTTACCTCGCCCGACCGGCCCCCACAGGTACACGCCTTTGACCGAACGAGCCCCTGAGTGCAAGGCCTCGTGACAGCGCTGCAACACCTGCACCGCCTGCCATTGCGCAGGATCCTGGACAAAACCTTGCTGTTCAACGGCCCGTTGCCAGGCACTGAGGGGGGACTCGACATTCATTGTTGGGTTTGGCTCCTGAATCAGACGCGGCAGTATGCCAGCGGTTTTTGTCCGACAGGCACTTAAACGATTAATTGCTGAACCAACCCTGCGTAGGAGCGAGCTTGCCTCGCGATCTTTTGATCGTTGAAAAGATCGCGAGGCAAGCTCGCTCCTACAGGATTGTTACCGATCCTGCATAAGTGCATGGCAGCATTCGGTCTTTAACCTGCCCGGCAAAACCTTATGATTGAACCACCCCCTAGAAACAACATTGAAACAGGGCACGGTACTTCGTGGCAGACACACACTCAGTGGTCTGGCAACTTCTACCGCCATCCGGCACTTGAAGTCAGTTAGTCGTGATTGTTTTAAGGTCTTATTGAAAATGAAACGTTTGATCGCACTTGCTCTGATGGGTCTGTCTACTTTGGCGATGGCCGACGACCTTAAAGTTGCACAATCCCAACCTGCCGTTGAGCAATACACTTACGCCACCGACCTGGACATCGCCAAAGTCATTAACGTGTCGCCTGTCGCCGATGTGTGTGGAGTGGTTCCGGCAAAAATGACGTACGAAGACCATCAAGGTCAGCGTCACATCATCGAATACCGCGTGATGGGTAACGGTTGCACAAACGGCTAACACCCGCAGCAACCTCAGCCTCAGATCAGCCCCCGCTTGACGGGGGCTTTTTTATGGTTGGGCTCATTGCGATACGCCTCAGCAAACACCTCGGTTATCGACTTACGTGGTGAGCGTTTGATCAACGCTTTGACCTTGGCGCTCAAACGAAGCAGCTCGGCGCTGGGCTTGGCCCATTGCTCGGGCGGTAACGGCTCGGACCATTCGCGCATCGCCTCGGGCAGCGCTTTGCGGCCGACCTTGGCGATGCGTTTTATCTCCCATTCAACTAAATGGTTGGGCAAAGTCCATAACGTCATGACGTGGTAGACGTACCAAAAAAAGCCATAGATCCACCCCACTTCTTTCTCCCGGATACGCCGATGCAAACTGGCGCGAGCATTGCGAAACGTGTGCAAACCTTCATGGGGCGGGTCGCCGGGAGCCTGAAGTTCCAGCGGGTCCTGGATGGCGTGCAGGTCGTTGAGTTCGTACTCCATGTAGCCGCGCACGGCCTCCCAATTGGCAATCGCCAGTTGCAGAGCGCCGCACTGGAATTCGACGCTGACCAATTCACCCTCATGCACAAAGCCCATGCCCATCCCGTAATGGCGGGTGATGCCGTATTGGGTCGCGCTTTGGCCTTGAACCACCCAGGCAGACAAAGATTCCCAGGGGACGAACAAGGGTTCTGTGGCGCCGTCGGGCATAAAACAGACTTCGCGGCGTTGACGGTTGAAGCGGGTGGGGATGACTTTGGTGAAGAGTTTGTGGTGGTGGAGCCAAATGGCGAAGCAGACAGCTGAGGTTGCTAGCCACATTTTTATAGCGATGCCCCACGCCACCAAAAATATTCCGCTCACAGCCTCCAAGCTCTCATCAGCACCGTAACCTAAAGTTAACGCAATAAAGCCACCTAATAGTGGACATACAATTGCGACCAAGCATGCACAGCTAAATGGCCCACCCAGATTAACTTGGTACGAAAAGACATTCGGCTCTCCCCCTCCAAAGTCCAAATAAATATCGTTGTAATCACTGATATAGGGACAGCAAGGATCTGTCTCTGTGGGCAGCGGTAAAGGGGCCAAGTAGGTTTGTCGTCCAGCAAGACAAAACTCTATGTCACCCGCTTTTTTAGGAGAACCTTCTAATGATTGTTGAATTGATATGGACTTGGAAGGGCTCATTGCAAAGGTTCCATTGCCATGACATCAATCCCTAACAAAGGCATTTCTACGCTCGAATCGAAATGCTGCTTCGCCGAGAGAAAGCGTCCACCTTCAAGAGGATTGAAGAGAATACGGTAATTACGCCGGACCAACTGCCCCTCGTCATCTAACGACTGGAGCTCAAGCTCAATCAATAACTCCTCGGAAATATTGCCGATAGTGCGTTCAGGATTGCGTGGATAAGTCAGTTTGATCAATAAGGGTGCTGGCCCGCTCTGTTCTTTTTCGGGCTTGCTCACCATTCGATACAACCCTGCCTGCACCTGCTCGGTTACAACCTCGCGCTGCTCAACGGGAACACCTCGATCCCCCCGAAGAAACGTTGTAATTCGTTGTGCGCCGATCTTAAGGCCATGACTGGCCCGTCCATCCAGCCTGTCTTGATAATCGGCCAGGGTCATACCCGGCAGGATCGCAAAAATCTCACCCGGCTTGGCACCGGCCAGCATGCTTTGCCAAAACGGCTCATCATCTGAACGTTTGACCTCTACAAAGGGCGCCTGCTGCTGCAACGTCAAGTAATGCTGGAACTCTTGAAGGTTGAGATCTTTACGTTTATCAACATCCAGCCCCCACGGGGTACTTTGCAGCCACTGATCATGGCCACTGGTGTTGTAGCGGTTGTAAAGCCAGGTGCCGGCCAGCTCCAGTATCGTGAAAAACCCACCGGCCCAACTGGAACGGAAAAAGACGCTGCCAAGACGCGCTCCAGCGACCTTCCACGCCGTCTTACGGGCCTCACCTTTGGCAGCCATCAGCACTTGATAACCGGCTTTTGCGGTATGACCAAAACCATAAGCATTAGTAGTGGCCAAACCTCCCGATGCGACCATTGCGATCAATGCACCATTTTGGGCTCCGCGATTGCCTGTAAGTACGGCTTGAGACCATTGTTTTTGATAGCCGTTGAAACTTACTAAAGCCGCAGCAAAACCCAAAGCATAAGTTACAAAGCCCAATCCAATATGTAACTTACCCATGGTGACCTGCAGCCGGCTAAGCGAGTTTCTTGCGAGAACCTCGCCGAGATTTTTAGCCTGAGCACTTAAGGCGGTATCAAATATGCCTTGCGCAGCTGCAAAGCCAGCCGCCCCCGTTGCAAGTGCAGCACTCACAAAAGGCACCCAAACCCTCTTATCACTCGAAACAGCCATTGTTTCTTTAACCACCTGCACCAAATTCACCGCCTGCGCCACAAACAGCAACAACGCCGCGCCATCCCCCAGCACGTTCATTACCGGCGCGCGATGGACACCTTTACGAAAGTTATCCATCAACCCGGCCACTTGCCGTTTGCCTTCATTCGGGAAGATCACCATCAGCCCTGCTTTGCCCTGCGTCGAACCGAAAATCCGCGCATGTTCATCCGGCAACTCCGGGATGGGGCTCAGGCTGGCTGCCAGCCGTCTTTGCTCCAGATCCAGCCGTTGGCTGTCGTACTGGATTTTCTCCAGCAGTTCCCGAGAGGTCTGCGATTTGTGCCCGTGTTGACGATTGGATTGGGCCCGCTTCTTTTTAAGCAGGGCTATTTCCTGGCGCAGCTTGAAGGTTTCACTCAGCGTTTCGCGTAACGCGGCCTGTTCTTGCGGTGTCGCAAAATGGAACGTCACGCCTTCGGTTTTGGCGGCCTGCACTATCCGCGACTTCAGGGCCACGGGCAGTTTGCGCAGCAGTTCTTCAACGTCGGGCATGGCGTTGTTTTTGAAGAACTCGTCAAAGTTGACCAGCACGTTTTCCAACCCGCGATTAAGCGCCGGGGTCAGGGTGTTGAGGGCGGCATTGGCCACTGAGCGGGTGCTGTCGGGGAGATCGTCCAGTGCCGGTAAACGGCTCTGTTCAATGCTGCGCAGGCGGGCCAGGAGTTCAGGGCTGTTGTTGAACAGGACCATGCCCGCGGCCAGCAAAAATGCGTAGTGCACCCACAGCGTGGTTTGGTCGCTGTAGGGCAAGGTGTAATACAGCGGGCGGCTGAATTGGGGGTTGCGCTCGCTGTACGCCAGCAGTTGTTCACAAGCGTCGTCGCTGCGGCAAATGTCTTTGAGGCAGGCATATTCAGTGGCAAACGCGTGCCCGGCGTGGCCGATGTCCATCGGGTCGAAGTACCAGCCCGCTTTATGAAACGCGCCCGAACACGTCAGTTTGACCCGGTCGGCAGTGATGGCATCGAGCAGGTGGTTCCAGCGCGCCAGCCCGGCTCGATGGGCGAGTAATTCTCGGTCCATTGCTTCGCGGTCGATCAGTTCATTGACGCCGCGTTGGCCCAGCTTGGTCCCATACAAAACTCCAGTGATCTGCTGGCTCTGTTGCTTACCCAGAGCAATCAACGCTTCGAAGTGTTCATCGACAAATGCCGGTGGCGCTACGCGAAAGTGTTCACGAGTGAAGAAACGACGATCAACGTCTTCAAGTACATTCAGCGCATCAGCGCTGTTGCTCATGCCACGTGAATAGTCAATGTTCTCGGCCAGCGCCTGCGCCCGTTGACGCAACACCTCCAGCTCCGCCGGCACCGGGCTGCCCGCTGGCGGGGTCATCAAGCCACCTTTTTCGAGGTACTCAATAATCGCGGTATTTGTGACCCCGTGTTGCGGCTCAGCCATGCCCTGTAAATCATCCAGCAGTGCTTTGTGCGCCGGGTCCGTACTTTCACCGATCAGCGTTTTGACATCCCGCGCATTGAACTGGCTGAGGGATTCGATGTAGCACGCCAGTACATAGTCGCGTTCGTTGTGGCCCGGTTTCGCCCCGCCATTGCTCCAGTCGTCGATCCAGTCAACTACATGGTCTTGATAGTTGGCCAAGTCGCGCATGACGCCCAAGGTGTCTTCCAGCACCAGATACAGCGTGTCGTGCCGGTACTGTGGATGAATGCAGCCGGTGAGGCGGTTCATGGAGGTTTGAGCGAAGCGCGCGGGGGCTTCCCACAGATAGGGCAATCGCTCGTGCTCGGGTAATTCGGCGTCCAACCGTTGTTGGGTGGTGTCGGCGTGCTCAGCCAGCGTGGTGGCAGGGTTCTGTTGCTCTGCCTCGATCCGCTCGGTGGCGACTTCGGCCAGCCAATGCTCGGTCATGTCCGGGGTCAGCAGGTGGGGCCCGCCGGTGTCGCACTTGGCCTTGCTCAAGTCGACCGCTTGCATGAAGTGATTACGCTCGGACGTTGAACTCAGCACCTGCTGGCACTTTTTCGCGGTCCACGGGACTTCAGAATAAGTGACGTACAGCGTGCTGGTTTTGGCGTAAATCAGCCTCGGTTCATGGATCGGTGCTTCACGGTCGTCGTCGAATACCTCACGACCTTGCCACAGCATGGCGCTGACCAGACCGTCTTCAATACGGTACTCGGACAAGGTGCCGCTGCTGCCCTCAATCACGTACAACCAGCCATCGCGCAACAGCCGGATGCCCAGCGGCCGGGCGTCGAGGCTGTAGGGCATGGCAACCTCGCTCGCGGGATCGAGTCCCGGATTGTCGACGATGGCGTAGCGCAGCGGGATCAACTGCACGGTGGTTTTCATCAGCGGGCAGGTGCCCATACTGTTTCGCGCATCATCGCGGGAGAGGTTGACGTTATTGGGGTTTTTGGGCCAGAAGGGCTTTGACATCTTGGAGCCTCCGGCGAACGCAACGCTCGCCTACTAGATCCATACGAGATATCAAGCACCGTGCCAGAGACAAAACACTCCATATAAAACAAACGTTTGGCGCTAACTAACGGCCAAAACCACCACCGAAACTGGCACAAACAGGTTAAAAGTGCGCAAAAAGCTGCTCAGTACTGCGCAAGAAGTTGCGCAGTTCGCTACAGCCCTTTATTCACGGGGCTTACAGCACGTTAATCCATGTAAAAACAGCGTTTAACTGCGCAAGTTTTTGCGCACTCGTAAAGCGCAGATGTGTATTCAGAGTTAATCTCGATGCAAATTAATGGCAAGGAGCCATTCACATGGACGCGCCGCCCACCTTGCAAACCCAGCGGTTGATCCTGCAGCCCTTGAGCCTGGCGGATGCTGATGCCATCCAGCAACGCTTCCCGCATTGGGAAGTGGTGCGCTACCTGAACGATGTCGTGCCGTGGCCGTACCCGGATGACGGCGCCCTCAGTTACCTGCGTGACGTCGCTCTGCCAGCCATGGCCCGCGGCGAAGAATGGCACTGGACACTGCGTTTGCGCACCCGGCCAGAAGAGGTCATTGGCAGTATCAGCTTGATGGATCACGTCGATAACCACCGGGGGTTCTGGTTGTCACCGCCCTGGCAAGGTCAAGGGCTGATGAGCGAAGCCTGCACTGTGGTGGACGCTTACTGGTTTGAGACGCTGGGCCGCGAAGTGATGCGCGTGCCCAAGGCCGCTCCCAACGCGGGATCTCGGCGTATCTCGGAGCGTGGCGCAATGCGTCTGGTGAGCAGTCAGGAAGGCAGCTTTGTCGGTGGCAAATTTGCGTGCGACTTATGGGAAATTACTCGCGAACAATGGCTCGCACATAGAGCCAGGCGCTAAAAAAAAAGCCCGATCCGCACAGGCAGGATCGGGCTGCAAACACTCAGTGAGTGCCTGGACTGAAATCGGCGAGAATCAGTCTTTCTTCTCGGAGATTACTTTGCCTGTCGAGTCGAAAATGATTTCGTACTGAACACCATCAGCCGCTTTGATGCCTTCAGCTTTCCAGAGGCCATTGGCAGGGTTTTCCGCTTCAATTTTCTTGATCACGGTGTAACCGTTTTTGTTCTTCAGCACTTCAACGAGCTCTTTGGAGAACGCCCAGTTCGGATCCAGATTCGGCTGCGCCATCGCAACGCTGGAGCCCAGCAAAACAGCAGTGGTGAGCACAGCAGCAAAAGTTTTCTTCAACATGTTCTTAACTCCATTAATTGATGTTGCGTCTGGTACCAAGATGCCGAAGTAACCGTAGCAGAGAAAAAACGTGGCATCGCAATAAATGACATCCTTTTGACATGGCTCATGTTTTCGTTAGCACAAGCGCAGGGTTAGAATGCACCTCACCAAGGAGCGCACATGAGCGAAACACGCCTCACAGAAGCCGAATACGATGCCATCACCGAGGCTGCGGCTCAGTGGTGCATGCGCTTGCACGAGCCTGACTGTACTGACCAGGAACGTGCCGCTTTTTCTGTGTGGTTAAACGCTGATCCGCTGCACGCCTTTGAATATGAAGCAATGCTCGACATCTGGGACACCAGCGAGCATTTGCCACGGCCACAACCCGCTGTCGCACAGGTCGTGCCCCTGCCCCGCAAGGCTCAGCGCCGTCCTTGGCAGCGTGTGGCCATAGCAGCCGCCATTGCTCTTGTCGCGGCGCCTGTGGCGGCCTACAGCGGCTGGCAACTCGGCGTCATCCCCAGCGCGTATAAACGCCTTGAGGCAGGCAACAGCGTGGTCAACGCGACGTTGCCCGATGGCAGCCAGGTCGAACTGAACCTGGGCAGCCAACTGACCTACCTCAATTACAAAGACCAGCGCCAGGTCACCCTGAACAAGGGCGAGGCGTTTTTCAAGGTGAGCCACGATGTGACGCACCCGTTTGTCGTTCAGGCGGCTGACGGGCGTATCCGGGTCACCGGCACCCAGTTCAATGTGTGGATGTACGAAGATCAGGTGCGGGTCACGCTGCTGGAAGGGTCAGTACTGGTCACCAGCAACAAGAACCTGAGTGGCGACGGCTTGCGTCTGGAGCCCGGCATGCAGGCCAGCTACAAAGGCGGCGACTACGCGCCGCAAATCAGCCAGACCTATGCCAATGCCCCCGACCTGGCCTGGCGTAATGGCAAGCTGATTCTCGACAACCTGACCCTGGCCGACGCCTTGCCCATGATCAACCGCTACCTGAGCACGCCGCTGTCACTGGCCGACACCGCCACCGGCCAGCTGCGGATTGGCGGGGTCTTCAATACCAAGGAAATCCCGAACCTGGTGGCGTCCTTGCCCAAGGTGTTGCCGGTGTATGTGCGCGTCGATCAAAACGGCCAGCCGGTGATCAACGCCCTGCCTCGCGGCTAGAGCGCTGCAAATTACAAATGGCCCCGAAGCGTGGTCAGCTCATACTGTGGATCGGCCTTGATCTGCGCCTCGGTGAATGGCAAGCGCGGCCACTGCTTGTTTGAGAACGCCTCAGTCTGATCCCGCGAATGCTTTGAAGCCGGGTCGCTGGCGATCGAAAAAGCCAGCAAGCCCTGCGCCTGTGGGCCGTGCTCGTCGAAGGTCACGGTCTGCAAGTAGCTGGTGCCGCTGACCACCTCACGTTTGCCACCCTCGACCGGAACACTTTGCATGGCGTTGTACACCCCCAGCGTGGCCGGGCCGCCGTGGATCGGAATTCGCTGACCTGCACTGTTGACCCCCTGGATGTCACCCCAGGTCATCTCCGGCGTTAAACCCTGCTCCGCCACGGTTGCTGCTGACGCCAGCAGCGCGTGCTGCACGGCTTCGACCACGGCCGGTTGCTCCAGGTCCAGACCACGCGGGGTGTGCTGCGGGTCTGCCGGATTGAAGGGCACCCGCCACACATCCGGGACATCAAGCAACTGAGCCATGATGTTCTGAAAGTGCACCAGCCCCATCCCGCTGTTCAGATTCGCCTGTTGATCCCACGCCTTGAGGCTGGCACACACAGGGCCTTGCCGGGCTTCACACACGGTCAGCAGGTCGGGCATGACTTGCCCCGCCAGGTACACCCGGTCGTCCATCACCATGCCTTGCAAATCTGCAACGCTGACACGCCCCGGCTGACTCAAGCGTTGCAGGGCAAAACGCGCACGCGGACCCAGCGGTTGACCGTCCTGGCTGATAAGCGGTGAAAACCCGCTCAGCGGCGCGTTGGGGTTGGCCATCCAGGCCGAGTCGTTGGAGTGCTGCACATAATCGTTACGCCGCAATTGCGGCAACTGGCTGGCCGGGTAAATACCTGGCTGCGCCGCGCTCGGGTCAATCGTCCAGTCGCAGGCACTGCGGCTGCCATCGAGCAAAATCATTTCAAGGCCCGCACGCGGGTCACTGCACGCCGCCAGCTTGGCCTTGTCCACGTAGGGCACCACCGACACGTTCATGTACAACGCCTGCCCTTGGTCATCTACCGCCAGGGTGTTGACCCACGGAATCCCTTGCAGGGTATTTACCGATGCCTGCAGGGCATCGAGATTGCGCGCCTGATTCATCGCGTACCAATGCTGCAAGACCCGGTCATTGTTCAGGTTGGCATCACGCAGGCTGAACGCCACGTGGTCATCCCAATCGAGCTTGCCCGGCCATTGCACCATCGGCCCGAATACCGAGCTGTAGAAGGTGCGCGACACCGGCACCAGGCTGCCATCGGCCTGCTTGACGTTGACCGTCAGGGTTTGTTTGTCCAGCGCTCGCGACTGACCGTCGAGCAGGTAGCGTGTCGGGTCTTTGGGGTCGAGTTGGAGTCGATACAAGGTGAAGTGCCTGGACGTATCCACGGTATGGGTCCAGGCCACGTTCGCATTGAAGCCTATGTTGATCATCGGCAAGCCCGGGAGAGCCGCACCCATCACATCCAGCTTGCCGGGGATGGTCAATTGCATCTGGTAAAAACGCATGCCGCCCACCCACGGAAAATGCGGGTTAGCGAGCAATATTGCATGGCCGGTTTGCGAGCGTTCGCTGCCAATGGCAACCGCATTGCTGCCGCGATCCAGGGCAAAACGCTGCATCCGCTCGCTCGCCACGGCAAAGCGCTCAGCCCCCGGATTGTGAGTTGCAGCGTGTGATGCTGTGAGCGGTGGCGCAGCGGCCACCAACGCTTCCCCGAACTGGCCGGCACCGCCTTCGACCAGCAAGCGACGGGTCAACTTGACCACATCAGCCGTGGTGATCGGCCGCACCGACGGGTTATCACATTGCTCAGGCAGGCCTTTGCGTTCGCCGAGCTGACGGTTGTAACCGGCCACATAGCCTTCGATCAGGTCATGCACTTCAGGCGTTTGCGCTTGCCAGAAAGCAGCCACGGCCTGCGGGGTATTGAGCCAGGTAAAAAACAGGTCGCTGGAGAGGTTATCGCGCTCTTCGAGGGTCATCTGCTCTGGGCCAAAGTACCTCGAACGCTCGCCGTTGACGGTAACCACTTCATTGGCCAGCAGGCACAAGTTGTCCTGGGCGTAGGCATAACCGATGCCATAGCCCAACCCGCGCTCATCGGCCGCGCGAATATGCGGCACCCCAAACGTGGTACGACGAATCTCGGCACTCACCTCGCTGGCAGGTGTCTGAGCCAATACGGACACACTCAGGCTCAGGCATAACGCAGCACAACACGACTTGCTCAGCGGCTTGGAAATACTCACGCGGACTCCTGCTCGATCAGTACAAAAGGCCCGGCTGCGTCATCGATTGAAAACTGCGGGCCGGGAACAGCCTGTACAAGAAACGAAGCAGGTTAAAAAAAATTAATAATCGCCTAAAACCCCCGGCCACACGGGACCGAATCGCGATTGAGAATAATTCACGACAAAATTTCTACATTTTGATGTTCATGATTTACGCCGCTCATTCGTCTAGTTAAGTAAGAGCGCTTTTTTATTTTCCTGATCAGGCTCTGAAAGGAGTTTTTGCATGCAGAACCCGCAATTGCCAACGGATGGCAACCCACAGCGTCGCAATACCGCTTTTCAGCCTGACCCAGGCCTGCTGGAAGCGCTTGCGCCTTTGCAAGGTAATGAACGGATCCGCCAGCTACTCAAATGCTTCGGACTGCGAACCAGTCTGGTGCGTCTCAAGGTCATCGATGCCTTGCTGACTGCCGCCGGTAACGACCGCAGGCTGGGGGTGCGTGGCATGCACAGCCACTTGCTGGCGCTGGATATCCCGCTGTCGTTTCTGAGTGTGCGTGAAGTGCTCAAGCGCTTGTGCAGCGAAGGCGTTGTGGTCCTCAACAGCGACAAGAGCTACAGCCTGCATCCACAGGCTGAAGCCGTGCTGATGGGTAAAATCGAGGCTTAAAGCTTGGTCTTGCGGCGCATCACACCGTTGATCACCACCACAACCACAGCCACGCCAATGGCGATGTACTGGAAGGTTTTTTCGGTGATCACGCCGGTGTTTTGCAGATACGACAGACCAAACATGATGCCCAGCACCACCAGAGCGATCAAAATCGAGTACACCAATCGTTGCTTAGGAGTCATTACCTGTTCCTGAAAAATAATGTGAATTGCCGGAGATGAATTGAAACAAACAGGGTCTCATCTTACAGCCGGGGAAGCTTTTTAGCTGCCACCGGCTCAACCCTGAGGATTTACAGATGTTACGTCGTGTCATTCGGCTGGTTCCGCTGTTGCTCATCCTGGCCATGAGCGGGTGCGTATTTTTCCCTGACCATGGATGGCATCACGATCACCGCTATTACGGTGGTGGCCCTGGGTATTACCAGCGTTAAGCCTGTACTGCGTCTGCTAACCCTGTAGGAGCGAGCTTGCCTCGCGATCTTTTTAACGATCAAAAGATCGCGAGGCAAGCTCGCTCCTACAGCGGTTTACCGTTTAAAACCGCTGTCGAGCCGGCTGCACAGATCTACCAACCAGTCGACAAACACCCGCACCCGCGGTGACAGTTGCCGGTGCGGCGGATACAACGCCGTCAACGCCAGACGCGGCGGCAAGCAATCACTTAGCACCTCCTGCAAGCTCCCCTCCCGCACCTGCTGCGCCACGTGATAACGCGGCGTCTGCACCAATCCATAACCGGCCACGCACGCAGCCAGGTAGCCCTCGGCACTGTTGACCGAGACTTGCTTAGGCAGGTTGATCAAACGTACGTCATCGCCAAGCTGAAACTCCAGCCCATAGCGCTTGCCCGAGGCGCTGGAAAAATACTCAATCATGCGATGCCCGTTCAAGTCGTCCAGCGATTGCGGCACGCCATGGGCACGCAAATAATCCGGGCTGGCGCAGGTCATTTGGTCCATCTGCACCAAAGGTCGCGCCACCAGTGAATCGTCGACAGTCAGGCCGCCGCGGATCACGCAATCCACCCCCTCGCGAATCAGGTCGACGGGCCGATCATTAAGACCGATTTCCAAATCAATCTGCGGGTAACGCCCGGTAAATTCCGGCAGCGCCGGGAACACTACCAGGCGCCCGACGGCTGCTGGCATCTCAACCCGCAAGGTGCCCTTGGGCTGGCTGCCACGGAACAATCCCTCGGACTCTTCAAGGTCCGCCAACAACCGCACACAGCGCTGGTAATAGGCAGCGCCATCGAGGGTGGGGCTCACTTGCCGCGTGGTGCGATGCAATAACTGCACCCCCACATGCGCTTCCAGTTGTTTGATCAATACCGTTACCGATGCCCGGGGCATTTGCAGGCTGTCTGCGGCCTTGGCAAAGCCACCCAGCTCGACGATACGGGTGAACACCAGCATCGCGTTAAATCGGTCCATGCCTCACCCCTATTATTTAGAAAATACGAACAGTGATAGCGTTTCTACCCGGTTTATCCGCTGCGTGTCGAGGTAAACAATAGCGCCACCCCCACTCAGGAGCACCTCACATGCACACTCGCCAACTCGGCAACAACGGCCCGCACGTCAGCGCGATCGGTTTAGGTTGCATGGGCATGACTGACTTCTACACCACCGGTAGCGATACCCGTGAAGCCGTGGCCACCTTGCACCGCGCGCTGGAGTTGGGCATCAACCTGCTCGACACCGCCGACATGTATGGCCCGCACACCAACGAAGAGCTCATCGGCCAAGCAATTCGTGGCAAGCGCGACCAGGTATTTCTCGCGACTAAATTCGGCATTGTGCGCGATCCGGCCAACCCGTCGGCCCGCGGCATCAGCGGGCATCCCGACTACATTAAGGCATCTGTCGAAGGCAGCCTGAAACGTCTTGGGGTCGACACCCTCGACCTGTACTACCAGCACCGCATGGACCCGAACGTACCGATAGAAGAGACCGTGGGTGCGATGGCGGATCTGGTCAAGGCAGGCAAGGTTCGTTATCTGGGCCTGAGCGAAGCTTCGGCGGCCACCCTTGAACGGGCACACAAGGTGCACCCCATCAGCGCACTGCAAAGCGAGTACTCGCTGTGGAGCCGTGACCAGGAAGAAAACGGCTGTCTGGCCACCTGTGAGCGCCTGGGCATTGCCTTCGTGCCATACAGCCCGCTGGGGCGAGGCTTTTTGACCGGTGCCCTGAAAAGCCCGGATGACTTTGCCGCAGACGACTTCCGACGCACCAACCCGCGTTTTCAAGGTGACAACTTCGGCAAAAACCTGCGGCTGGTGGAGCAAGTACAAGCGCTGGCCGCTGACAAAGGCGTCACCGCCGGGCAATTAGCCTTGGCTTGGGTATTGGCACAGGGCGACTACCTGATCCCGATTCCGGGCACCAAGCAACGCAAATACCTGGAAGAAAACGTTGCTGCACTGGACGTACGGTTGAGTTCAAGCGAATGGGCCGCCCTGGCCGCCATCTTCCCGGCGGGCGCGGTGTCGGGCTTGCGTTATGGCGAAGAGTCGATGAAGCATTTGAATCGCTGAAACAGCACGGCGTAAACCGCGTAGTCGCTGACGAGGCACGAAGGCTGCGATACGGGCCGCAGGACCGCCGTCCAGGGTCGCTTCGCAACCCATCGCAGCCTTCGTACCTCGTCAGCGACTACGGGGGGGGGTTGCTCTAAAAATCCCGTTTGTAGAAAATATCCAGCGAACTGGCCAGGCCGCTGGCCACTTCGACGTACACCCGCTTGCTCAGTTTGTAACGCAAGGCAATGGTGCTGGCCGGCTCAAACACGCCATAGCCGTAACGCACGCTCAGGCGCTCGTTGATCTTGCCACTGGCTACCAAAGCGGTGTTGTCGCCGCTGCCCTCGGTATCCAGCTCGAAATCCTTGAGCCCAAGGTGGTTGGCCAAGCTGGTGGTCACCCCCGAGCTGCCCATCAAGCCCAACCCCAACGCCGCTTGCGCGAGCATGTTGTCGTCTTCACCGGTACCGGTCAGCGGACGCCCCAGAATCAGATAAGACAACGCCTGTTCCTGGCTCATGGCCGGTTCGGAGAAGATCTGCGTGGTCGGCTGTTCGGCGCTGCCGGTAAGGCGAATCCCGGCAATCACGTCATCGGTCTGGCGCACCGCTTCGATGTCCAGGTAAGGCTGAGAAATCGGCCCGGCAAACAACAGGCGAGCCCGGCGGATGGTCAGCTTCTGACCATAGGCCCGGTAGCGGCCATTGATCAGGCGCAGTTCGCCGCGGGTGTCCAGGTCGTTGCCGATATGAAACTGCCCCGCCAGATCGGCGTTCAACCCAAAACCGGAGAACGTCAGCAACTCTTGGCCCACCACCACGTTGATGTCCATGTCGACCACCATCGGTGGCGACGCGGACTCATCGCCAGTGTCTTGCCCGACGATCACCGTGTCATCCGACACCTTGACCGTTGAAGGCGGCAACTCGCGCACGGTGATTTCACCTTTGGGGATATTCACCGTGCCCGCGATCAACAAGGTGTTGTCCGGCTTGAGCGAGATTTTCAGGTCCGGGGCAACGTCCAGCTTGGCGTAGGGTTCAACCGTGACCGGCAAGTGGTTGCCCTTGAGCAACACATTGACTGCCATGGCCTGGCCCCAGGCGACATTCCCGGTAATCGTGCCCTGCCCTTGCTTGCCGCTGGTCCAGCCACCGTCCAGTTGCATGGCTTCACCCATGATGTGGGCCTTGAGCTGCAGGTTTTCGAAGCTGGTCGGCAGCTCGGGGCCGGAGATCTCGCCGCCCGTGAGCGACACATCACCGGTGATGTACGGCGCGACCAGCGCCCCCGAAATCGACCCGGAACCGTTCAACTGGCCGGTGAGTTTTTCAACCATCGGGGCGAACGGCCGCACCACTGAGACGTCCAGGCCGGTCAAGCGGAAATCGCCGGTGATCGGCTTGTTTTTAGGCAGCGGGTTGATCCGCGCCGACAACATCACCTGCCCGAGTTTGCCGCCATCAAAGTCGAACTTTGCATCGACCCGGTTAGGGTTGAGGTTGCTGGTCAACTTGAACGCCTGATACGGGAAATCAACCCACTGGCCTTTGTCCTTGATGCGCAAGGTGCCGCCGCTGGCATCCACCACCACCTGGCCTTTAGGCCCGCTGGCGGGTAAATCGAGTATCAGGTCGGCATTCAGTTGGCCTTGCCACTGGAAGTCTTTGGGGAACCATTCGGCGAGGCTGTCGAGCGGGAACTGCTTGAGGTGCATGCGCAGCTTGGGATCGGGCATCAAACGCTGTTCTTCACCGCACAAGCTGGCCGGGCCAGACGTCAGGCACAGCGCACCGAGATTGATCCGGCCATTAGCCAAACGCTCAAGCCGCGCCGGATTTTGCAGGATCCATTGCTGCGGGCCGTACTTGATGTCAGCGCTGAGCAGGCGCCCACGCCAGTTGTCTTTATCGAGGCCGCCGTCCAGTGCCATAGCGAGTTGCAACATCGGCCCCTGCAAGGCCAATTGCAGTTGCTGGCGCTTGATGTCACCGCTGCCCGTGGCCGTCAACACACCAAACTGCGTATCACCGGCCTGGATCCCGCTGCCTTTAAGGTCGAAGCGCCCGCGCTGGGACTTATCCAGGCTGGCATCCAGCGTAAGGCTTTGCAGATGGTTATCGGCAAAGGCCACTTGCTGGCCTTGCAAGGTGACTTTACCTTGCGGCGCCTGAAGCGTACCCGCCACGTCTACCCGGCCCTTAATCTGGCCGCGCAGTTCTGGCCACAGTTGGGCCAGACGCGGCAGGTTCAAATCAAGTTGCGCCTTGATTTTTTGCTGCAAGCTGGCGGTGCCATTGATGCGGTTATCACCCAGGCGAATGTCCAGAGCGCTCACGGTCCAGGCGTCGCCCTCACCGGTGGCTTTAGCCTGAAGCATCGCGGCCTGGCCACGCAGGCGCCCTTTGAGGTCGAGGTTGGCGTCCAGTTTGAGCTGCTCGTTTTTGAACTCGCCGGTGCTGCGCAGCGGGCCCGCCAGGGTGCCCGGCAGTTCAGCCACCCAGTACGCCGGGTTGATCGCGCTCAAGTCCAGCGCCGTATCCCACGCTACGCCATCGGCAAACTGCACATTGACGTGGCCCCGGGCTTTACCCTGCCCCGCCACCAGTTCCAACTGCGGCATGAAGATTTTTTCGAGGTCACCACTGAACGGGCTGCTGACGCTGAAGGCGCCCGCAGGCCCGGTCAGGTCGGCCTTGAGGTTGCCCAGGTACTTGCCGTCGGTATAAGACACTTCGCCATTGAGCGTGCGCAAATCCACGTCTGGCTTGGCAATGACCGGGTACAAGTTGTGCCAGGGGAAGTCCAGCCAGTCGACCTTGGCCTCGGCACTCAGGCCTGAATGCCAATCCACCTGGCCCGACAGTTTCAGATGTTGCTTGTCGTTGGCGGTCAGGTCGAGGGTACTGACTTGTGCGCCCTTGGCATCAACCCGGCCCTTGAGCAAGAGGCTCACCGGGGCTTGCTCGGCAGGCAAACTGGCGCTGCCTTCAAGTTCATAACCGCCTGTGAGGTCGCCTTTGGCCGACAATGCCAACTGATTCAGTTGCAAGGTGTCGGGCAGTTCGCTGCTGGGCTTGAACTGGGCCGAGGTGATGGTGACCTGCGCCGGCAAGTTTTCGGCCAGCGGCTCCAGTGCGCCGCTCAAGTGAGCGTCCAGGTAGCCTGTACTGTCAGCGACCAGATTGATCGAGCTGCGCACATGCCCGTCAACTTTCAACGCCAGCGCCCACGGCTTGTTGTCTTGCTGAGGCAGATTGACCGTACCCTGCAAGGTCACCGGCCAATCACCCACAGGTTGCAACAGACCCGACAGCTCGACGTTGAGGTCTTCACGCTCAATGCGCGCCGAGTCAATCTGCAGCCCTTGGGCTGTCCACTTGGCGGCAATCTGTACGCCTTTAAGTTGCTCAACACCGTCAAACACGATGCTGCCCACTTTCACCACCCCGACTTCGATCGCCACTGGCAACTTCAGATCAGGTAACTCAATCGGCCCGCTGCTGCTGTCTTTTTCACTCGGGGCAAATTGCAGGTTGACCTTGTCGGCCTGCAACTGATCGATGCACAGAGTCATGCGCATCAGGCACGAAGGCGACCAGGCGAAAATCGGCCGACTCACTTCGACACGATCAGCCCCTTGCTCCCACACCAATTGATCGGCGCTCCATTGCGCGCCCAGGCGGCCAGCAAAGTTGTCGATATGCAAGCCAGGCACTTGCGCCAGCGCCCAGCGGCTACCCGCTTGCGTGCCCAAAATGGCAGCGACGCTGACAACTACCAGCAGCACTAACGCCAACAGCACCAGCCCCGCTATTTTCAAACCACGAATCACAGTTCTGGCCCCATCGAGAAGTGCAAACGAACGCCGCCATCGTCATCCAGCGCATGGGCCAGGTCGAGACGGATGGGGCCTACCGGCGAGATCCAGCGGATGCCCACCCCGACCCCGGTTTTCAAGCTTGGAAAGTCGAGGGTCTTGAAGGCGTTACCTTTGTCGACAAACGCCGCCCAGCGCCATTTTTCGGCAAATTGATACTGGTACTCGACACTCCCGGCCAGCAGGTAGCGCCCGCCGATACGGTCACCGTCGGAGTTCTTGGGTGACAGGCTCTGGTAGTCATAACCGCGCACGCTCTGGTCACCACCGGCGAAGAAGCGCAATGACGGCGGGATGGATTTGTAGCCATTGGTGGCGCTGCCGCCAAACTCGATACGGCCCAGAAAACGGTGCTTGTCCCACAACGTTTTCAGCGCCTTGAACTGGATATCGCCGTGCAGCAGGTTGGTGTCTGACATCAACCCTTGCTTGGCCACTTGGGTGCTCAGGTTGACGCTGTAACCGTGGCTGGGGTCTATCCGGTTATCGCTGCGCAAGACTGCGTAGGACAGGCCCGGCATCAACAAGGTACTCAGGCCCGAGTCATCGCCCAGGCGATACTCTTCGTGCTGCCATCTCAGCGAGACAATCCGTGTCCAGCCGTTGTCCAGCTTGCTGTGCCACTCAGGGCCGACTGTGAGCAATTTACTCAAGGTGTCGGTGTTGGCAATTTCTTCGTACTGATAACCGGCGGCAAAACGCAGTTTGTCAGTCAATGGCGGATCGAGCGGGATGTCGTACCAGGCCCCGATATTTTGCTTGGGCTGGGAGATTTCAGACTCAAAACCGTAGCTGTCGCCCCGAGGGTTGTCCCAGTGACGGGTCCAGCTGGCTTTGCCGCGCGGGCCGGTGTCGGTTGAGTAGCCAAGACCCAGGGTCATGGTGCGTGGCTTGCGGGTATCCAGGTCTACATCCACCGGGATCACTTGCCCCACCGCCGTACTCGGCGCGGCATCAACGCGCACGGTTTCAAAGTAACCGCTCGATTGCAGGTTCTGGTTTAACTCGGCAACCAGCTCGGAGTCATAAGGCGTATTGGGCTTAAAGGGCACCAGACGGTCGAGCAAGGTCTGGTCAAACGGTGCGTCACCGGCAAAAGTGACTTTGCCCAGCAGGTAACGCGGGCCGCTTTCGTAAACCAGATTGATATCGGCATACCCGCCTTTAGGGTCCACCAACAGTTCGTGCTTGAGGAACTTGCCATTAAAAAAGCCATAGCGCAGCGCACGATTCTGGATCATGCGCTTGGCGTCTTCGTAGTTGCCCTGATTGAGCACGGCGCCAGGTTTGAGGTCATCACTGACCGGGATTTCAAAGGCTTTGAGCGAGGCCGCAGGGCCTTCAACGCGCACGGTCACGTTGCGCAGGTGCACGGGCTCGCCGGGGTCAATGTGCAACACCAGGCGCGGCGGGTCGCCCTCGGGCACATCGGCTTCGATCTTGGGTTGGTAATAGCCCAAGGCCTGTAACGCTTTAAGGGCCTGCTCCTCGGCGCCACGCTTGAAACGCAACAAGGCAGCCTCGTCGCGATCGCCGAGGCTGCCTATATAGCCTTCCACGTTGGCCTTGAGGGCATCGTTTGCCGGTTTGACCTTCACCACCAATTCGCTCTGGGCATACGCCGCAAAGCTGCTGATCAGCAGGACAACACCACTGGTAAATCTTCCTGGAAACTTCATAGGAGCGGATGCTATCACGGGCTGAGGGGGTCATAGAGCGCGCCAATGGGCAAAAAGTTGCCCTTAAGCCGTTGCTGCTTGTAACACCTGAGGGTTGGCGTGAAAGAAAACGTGCTCAACGATGGGCCCCAACGGAACCTGACCAATTTCGACATAACCATGACGCTTGTAAAACTCCTGATAGCGCGGGTTACTGCTGTCGAGGACGACACCTTCTGAATGTTCGTCCACGGCGCACCAGTTATGTACCGCCTCAAGCAACTGTTCTCCATAGGACAATTCTTGAAAATCAGGGTGAATCGCCAACAAAGGCAGCATATGCACGGCATCGCCCGGCACGCAGGCCAAAACAGCCTGATGGTATTCAAGGTAGCGTCGCGTACCGCGCAAGCCCGCCGTCAGCACCATGCGCAGTTGCCACGCCCAACTCTCAGTAATACCCAGGCGCCGTTGCGGCGGAGCAATCAGTGCGACACCGATCAGGCGGTCATCCACCAACAATCCCAAGGCGGGCAACTGCTGGAAAAAATGCTGTTTGACCAACGCCCGAACCGTGGCCCGCACCCGCTGCGCGTAGCCCTTGCGATGGGCTTCAAACACATAACGGAAGGTCGGGTCATGCATATACGCCTCATACAGCAAAGCCCGGGTTTCTTTGGAGTAACCGCTGTCGAGCTGGCGGATCTGGCAAGTGGCATTCAACGTTTGCGTCATGACGGTCAATCTCCCTGGCGTCGCTTAGGTTGCGGCACTTCTCGAGAGTACGAGCTCGCGAGGGCCGCAACAGTTCCATCTGCTTGGATGCTTCCTACGTTAGCAGTCCATTTGCCCCACTGCACGCTGGCCGCTAACATCGCAGTTTTCCTCAGGACTGCCCGCCCATGAAAATCGTTTCTTTCAACATCAATGGCCTGCGCGCTCGGCCGCATCAGCTGGCAGCGCTGATCGAAAAACACCAGCCGGACGTCATTGGCCTGCAAGAAACCAAGGTCAGCGACGAGCAATTCCCCTTCGCCGATATCGAAGCGCTGGGCTACCACGTGCACTTTCACGGGCAAAAGGGCCATTACGGCGTTGCCCTGTTGTCACGCAAGCCCGCGCTGGAGCTGCACAAGGGCTTTGCCAGCGACGAAGAAGACGCGCAACGACGCTTTATCTGGGGCACCTACGCTGACGACAATGGCCAGCCGGTGACCATCATGAACGGCTATTTCCCACAGGGAGAAAGCCGCGACCACCCGACAAAATTCCCGGCCAAGCAGCGTTTCTACAGCGACCTGCAACAGTTGCTGGAAGGCCAGTTCAGCAACGAACAGCCGCTGGTGGTGATGGGTGACGTCAACATCTCCCCGCAAGACTGCGACATTGGCATTGGCCCGGACAACGCCAAACGCTGGCTGAAAACCGGCAAGTGCAGCTTTCTGCCGGAAGAGCGCGAGTGGTTTGAGCGCCTCAAAAACTGGGGCCTGGTGGACAGCTTCCGCTACCTGCACCCCGAGGTGGCGGATCGCTTCAGCTGGTTCGACTACCGCAGCCGCGGCTTTGAAGACGAGCCTAAACGTGGTCTGCGCATTGACGTGATTCTGGCCTCTCAGGCGCTGGTACCGCGCATCAAGGCCGCCGGCGTCGATTACGACCTGCGCGCCATGGAAAAACCGTCAGACCATGCACCTATCTGGCTCGAACTGAACTGATCTAAATTTGTAGGAGCGAGCTTGCCTCGCGATCTTTTAAAAAATCAAAAGATCGCGAGACAAGCTCGCTCCTACAGAGTGTGCGTAACTGTATTGAAACGTTTCTGACTTAAATTGCTGGCAATTCTATGGCTCCAGGAAGGTGCCCGCTGATGTTGCGCTTTAAGTCACTGATCCTGCTGTGTGTAATCACCCCTCTGGCCTTTGCCCGGCCTGCGGCGGATTTGCACATCCAGGGTTCTAACACCATCGGGGCCAATCTCGGCCCGGCATTGGTGACGGCCATGCTGATCGAGCAAGGCTTTCACGATGTTCACAGCATCCCGGTCGTCCCCCCCAACGAATACAGCATCGTCGCCACCAAAACCTTGGGCCAGCAGGTCCGTGTCGATGTGTCCGCACACGGCTCCGGTACTGGTTTTAGTGCGCTCAAGGCAGGGCAAGCCGACATGGTGGCCTCGTCGCGGCCGATCAAGGACCGCGAGCTGGTGGAATTGGAAGCCCTCGGCGATCTGAAAAGCCCCGAGGCCGAGCAAGTCATCGCCATCGATGGCCTGGCAATTATTGTGCACCCGCATAACCCGCTGAAAAAACTCAACACCGAGCAACTGGCCAAAATCTTCAACGGTGACATCACCACGTGGGAAGCGCTGGGCGGCGTGGGCGGTTCGATTAATTTGTATGCCCGGGATGATCAGTCAGGCACCTGGGATACCTTTAAAGAGTTGGTCTTGAGCCGCGCCGGTCGGCCGCTGAGCAGCACGGCCCAGCGTTTCGAGTCCAGCGAAGCGCTGTCCGATGCGGTGAGCAAAGACCCCCACGCCATTGGCTTTATCGGCCTGCCCTACGTGCGCGAAGCGAAATCCCTGGCCATTGTGGATGGCGCGTCGCAGCCCATGCTGCCGCTCAACAGCCTGATCGCCAGCGAAGATTACCCCCTGTCGCGACGCCTGTTTTTTTACCTGCCGCCCACCAGCCAAAACTCGCTGGCCAAGGCGCTGGTGGCGTTTACCCAAAGTGCCCAAGGCCAGGCCATCGTCGCGCAAAACGGTTTTATTGCCCAAACCGTGCAGGCCAGCCACGTGCAGCCCGGTGCGCACATGCCTGAGGAATACCTGGAGCTGACCCGCGAAGCCCAGCGCCTGTCAGTCAATTTCCGGTTTGAAGAAGGCAGCGCCACCCTCGACAACAAGGCACGCCAGGATCTGCTCCGCGTCGTCGACTATTTAAAAACCCACGACAAACTCAACAAACAGGTGACGCTGGTAGGGTTTGGGGATGCCAAGGATGACCCGGAACGCGCACAACTGTTGTCAAAGCTCAGGGCAATGACGGTGCGCCGCGAACTGGTCAAAAGTGGCGTGGTGCTGCGTGAGATTCGCGGCTGCGGTGCGCAAATGCCGGTGGCGGCCAACACCGAAGATGAAGGCCGTCTGAAGAATCGCCGGGTTGAAGTGTGGGTGTATTAACCCGGCGATTGTGCGTATTTGTCCAACTCGAATTTGCCAACCGCCGCCCGGTGCACTTCATCCGGGCCGTCCGCCAAACGTAAGGTACGCTGCATGGCGTACATATAAGCCAGCGGAAAATCCTGCGAGACCCCTGCCCCGCCATGAATCTGGATCGCCCGGTCGATCACCTTCAATGCAACGTTGGGGGCAACCACCTTGATTTGCGCGATCTCGCTTTTCGCGACCTTGTTACCCACGGTGTCCATCATGTACGCCGCTTTCAAGGTGAGCAGGCGCGCCATGTCGATTTCCATCCGCGAGTCAGCGATTTTGTCGACGTTACCGCCCAGACGCGCCAGCGGTTTACCAAACGCCGTGCGCTGCAGCGAGCGCTGACACATCAGTTCCAGCGCGCGCTCGGCCATGCCGATTGAGCGCATGCAGTGGTGGATGCGGCCCGGACCAAGGCGGCCCTGAGCAATTTCAAAACCCCGGCCTTCGCCCAGCAGGACGTTTTCGTACGGTACACGCACATTCTCGAACAGTACCTCGGCGTGACCGTGGGGTGCATCGTCGTAACCGAACACCGGCAACGGGCGGACAATTTTCACGCCGGGGGTATCGACCGGGATCAGGATCATCGAGTGCTGTTGATGGCGGGCATTCTCAGGGTTGCTGAGGCCCATGAAGATCATAATTTTGCAGCGCGGATCGCAGGCCCCGGATGTCCACCATTTACGGCCATTGATCACCCATTCATCGCCGTCACGCACGGCACGGGCCTCCATGTTGGTGGCATCGGACGAGGCCACCTCCGGCTCGGTCATGGCGAACGCAGAGCGAATCTCGCCACGCAATAGCGGCTCCAGCCATTGCTGTTTTTGCTGTGCATTGGCGTAACGTACCAGCACCTCCATGTTGCCGGTGTCCGGTGCAGAGCAGTTGAACGGCTCCGAGCCGAGCATCGACCGGCCCATGATCTCGGCCAAGGGCGCGTATTCCAGATTGGTCAGCCCGGCGCCGAGTTCCGACTCCGGCAAAAACAGGTTCCACAGGCCTTCTGCCTGGGCCTTGCGCTTGAGCTCTTCCATGATTGCCGTCGGCTGCCAGCGATTGCCTTGCGCCACCTGCTGATCGAAAATCGCCTCAGCCGGATAGACATAAGCCTCCATAAACGCCGTGACGCGTTCGCGCAGAGCCTGAACTTTCGGTGAGTATGCGAAATCCATGGGTGGCTACCTTTTACCGTGAATGTGTATAGAAGTTGCCGTGATGCTAGATCAGCCCTCCTCCATTTGCGCTGTCTATTAACGACGTGTATTACCATTCATAAGCAATATATGATTGCGCCCATCGCCTCATCTCCAACAACAAGAGCCCAGTGCCATGAACCTGAGCAAGGTCGACCTCAATCTGTTCATCGTCTTCGACGCCATTTACACCGAAGCCAACCTGACCCGCGCCGGACAAATCATTGGCATTACTCAGCCAGCGGTGTCTAACGCACTGGCCCGGCTGCGTGAAACCTTTAACGACCCGCTGTTTGTGCGCACGGCGCAAGGCATGGTGCCCACGCCCATGGCGCAGAACATCATCAGCCCGGTGCGCAGCGCATTGGCTCTGCTGCGGGTGTCGGTGCAAGAAAGCCGAACGTTTAACCCGCTGCAGGCGAACAAGACGTTCCGTATCAGCATGACCGACCTGACAGAAGCGGTGATTTTGCCGCTCTTGTTCCAGCGCTTGCGCCGACATGCTCCGGCCGTGGTGATCGAAAGCTTTTTAGCCCACCGCCGCGAGACCACCAGCGACCTGGCGGCAGGACGACTGGATTTCGCCGTCGATGCGCCGCTCAATACCGACGCTCAAGTGCGCCATATCAAGTTGATGGAAGACCGCTACGTGTGCGCCATGCGCCAGGGTCACCCGTTGGCGGGCAAGGCCTGTATCAGCCTCGACGAGTACCTGGCGCTGACCCATATCCATATTTCGACACGGCGCAACGGCCTCGGCCAGGTGGATCTGGCACTGGGCAAAATCGGCCTGCAACGCAAAATCACCCTGCGCTCCCAGCATTACCTGATGGCCTCCAATGTCTTGCAGCAAACCGACATGGTCATGACCGTGCCCGAGCGTTTTGCCCGTCGGCACGGCCTACATTTTGTGCCACTGCCCATCAGCGAATTGCCGAGCGTGGAAACACACTTGTACTGGCACGAAAGCACCGAGCAAGACCCCGCCAACCGCTGGATGCGTGAGCAATTGATCGAGGTGTGCCAGCAGCAATTGGCACTGGAAAAGAAAGCCGAGGCGCAGCGCTTGCTTGACGTAAACGTCAACCAACCTTTAGCTTAACGGCATGATCCTTACAGAGCCCGCCCATGAGCAGCCAGACGTACAGTATTTCCGACCTTGCCCGCGAACTTGATATCACCACCCGCGCCATTCGTTTTTACGAAGAACAAGGCATGCTCGCCCCCGAACGTCGCGGTCAGGAGCGGATCTATTCGGCGCGGGACAAAGTCAGCCTGAAGCTGATTTTGCGCGGCAAGCGCATCGGTTTTTCGCTGGCCGAATGTCGCGAGCTGATTGAGCTTTACGACCCTACCAGCGGCAACCAGAAACAGTTGAACAGCATGCTGGCCAAAATAGCCGAGCGCCGTGAACAGCTGGAGCAACAGTTGCTGGATATACAGCAGATGCAACTTGAACTGGATACGGCCGAAGAACGCTGTATCCAGGCGCTTGAACACACGATAAAAAGTCAGACGGCCTCCTAAAACATAACAACCCTGGTGATCCCCCCATGACATTTCCCACCCATGTGCGCCTGATTGAAGTCGGCCCGCGCGACGGTTTGCAAAATGAAGCCCAGCCCATCAGCGTGGCCGACAAGGTGCAGTTGGTGAACGCCCTGACCGACGCCGGGCTGGGCTATATCGAAGTCGGCAGTTTTGTGTCGCCTAAATGGGTGCCGCAAATGGCCGGTTCCGCCGAGGTCTTCGCGCAGATCCAGCACAAGCCGGGTGTGGTTTATGGGGCGTTGACGCCGAATATGCGCGGCTTCGAAGACGCCGTCGCCGCCGGGGTTAAAGAAGTGGCCGTATTCGCCGCCGCTTCCGAAGCGTTTTCGCAGCGCAACATCAACTGCTCGATCAGTGAAAGCCTGGATCGCTTTATGCCCATCATGGAATCCGCCAGGCAAAACGGCATCAGCGTGCGCGGCTATGTGTCCTGTGTGCTGGGCTGCCCGTACGAAGGCCAGGTGTCGGCGCAACAAGTTGCCGACGTGGCCAAAGAGCTGTACGCCATGGGCTGTTACGAAGTGTCGCTGGGCGACACCATCGGCACCGGCACGCCCTCGGCAACCCGTGCCATGTTCGAAGCCGTGGGGGCTCATGTGCCCCGCGACAAACTCGCCGGGCATTTCCATGACACCTATGGCCAGGCCATGGTCAACATCTACGCCAGCTTGCTCGAAGGGATCAATGTGTTCGACAGCTCGGTGGCAGGCCTGGGCGGCTGCCCGTACGCCAAGGGCGCCAGCGGTAACGTGGCCACCGAAGACGTGCTGTACATGCTCAATGGCATGGGGATCGAAACCGGGGTCGACATGGACAAGCTGTTACTGGCAGGCCAGCACATCTGCAACGTGCTGGGGCGTGTTACCGGGTCACGGGTCGCCAAGGCGCGTCAGTGCTGAAAAGTGTGGCTTAGTGTTACCGCCCCCTCACACAAACGAGTAACACGGAAACAAACCGGCCCTGATCCAGGCCGGTTTTTTATTGCCTTAAAACCCAAACCATTGATTTATAAGGATTTTTAAAAGTTGGCACGGCTCCTGCTATCTCTATGGCATAACAAGAATAAAAACCGCAGCAACATAATAAGAACAATACGAAACGACTCTGACATAACAAAAACAACACGGCAGAGACGCAGCTAACAGATTTTTTTGGAGAAGGTTTACTTTTCCGGGGAGCCAAGAGCCACCTCGCAACCGGGCAGAGAACAATAAAACTACCTTCAGGTAGCACCCGTTCAGGTTGGATCACCGGTTTGATAGCCAGTGATAAAAGTGGATCAGCGCTCAAAAAAATACGTTTGCTCTTGATTCCGGATGGGGATCGCTAAAAAACGCAGCAAAGGGTGAGTTCCAAAAACAACAATAGACCACCCTTCAATAATAAAAAGAGCACGCAACGACACGTTAAAGGGGAGCCTCGGCTCCCCTTTGTGCTTTCCGGGATTTGTGTTTCTGTGGGAGCGGGCTTGCTCGCGATTCAGCCAACGCGGTGTGCTT